>WNFD01003295.1_pt1 | contig 32696 bp, 33 predicted proteins | sample 5400491 | NCBI WGS metagenome assembly WNFD01 (sample SAMN13153343, study PRJNA577476) | soil metagenome | isolation source: 120 cm saprolite under Douglas fir tree site 2 hole 2 replicate 2 | place: USA:California | collected 2015-04-18 | reverse complement strand
ATGCTCGCCCGCAAGGCATCCATCAGGTTGATCACGCGCGGGGCGGCCGTTTCCTCGCCGATGGTCTCGACCGGCAGGCCCGCCTGCTTGTTCCGCAACAGCTCGACCAGCGCCGTCTCATAACGATCCTCGAAGGTTTTCGGATCGAAGTGCGCCGCCTTGGTGTCCACGATGTGGGCGGCAAGCTTCAGCATCTCCGCCGGCAATTTCAGCTCCGGGATGTCCTCGAAGTAATCGGCCTCGCCGCGGATCTCGGAGGGATAGCGCAGCGTCGTCGCCAACAGGCCCTTGTCGAAGGGCTCCAGCATCACCACGTGCTCGCGCCGGGTCAGAACCACGCGCGCGAGGCCGACCATCTTCTTGTCGCGCATCGCGTCGCGGATGACCGAGAAGGCCTCCTGGCCGACCTGGTCGGTCGGCGCGATGTAATACGGGCTGCTGAGATAACGGTCGTCGATCTCGGAGCGCGGCACGAAGCTGTCGATCTCGATGGTATGGGTGCTCTCGATCTTGATCTTCTCGAGCTCGTCGTCGCCGACCAGAATGTACTGGCCCTTCGCGTACTCGTAGCCGCGGCCGATGTCCTCCTTGTCGACCGGCGCGGCGGTTTCCGCGTCGACCATCTGCTGCTTGAGCCGGTTGCCGGTCTTCGTGTTGATGCGGTTGAACGACACCCGCTCCGAGCTCGACGACGCCGGATAAAGCGCGACCGGGCACGATACCAGCGACAGCTTCAAATAACCCTTCCAATAGGCACGCGGCGCCATGATGAACTCCTACGCGAACGCACGCGCGACGCATCTCTCACGTGCGCCGGCTTCGCACGCACTATAGCGAGGCAGGGGTATCGGCGCCATTAACGGCCGCGATTCGTCGCATTTCCCGGCTCCGAGCCCCGACGCCGGGCGAGCGCTTGCAGCCGGAACATTATGAGAACACGCGACATCCGCCAGCAAACCAGAATTGTGAAGTCTCTTCAGAAGCGCCAAGCTTGCGGCAATGACCGACCTCGAAGAAAAAACCCGACCCGCCGAAGCGACGTTCCGCGCGATCGGAAAACCCATCGTCCGCAAGGAGGACGCGCGGCTCATCACCGGCCGTGGCCGGTTCAGCGACGACTTCAGCCTCGCCGGCGAGGCCCATGCGGTGATGGTGCGCTCTCCGCATCCCCATGCCCGCATCCACGCCATCGACGCCGCGCGCGCCAAGGCGATGCCGGGCGTGCTCGGCGTCTTCACCGGCGCCGATTGCCTCGCCGACGGGCTCGAGCCGATCCCGCACGATCCGCTGCCCAAGACCAGATACGACATGAAGCTCGCTGCTACCGGCGGCGGCGAGGTCTTCATCGGCCCACATTGGCTCCTCCCCACCGACAAGGCGCGCCATGTCGGCGAGGCGGTCGCCATGGTGGTGGCGGAGAGCGTGGCGCGGGCGCTCGACGCCGCGGAAGCGGTCGAGGTCGAGTACGACGTGCTGCCCGGCGTCTACCATTCCGAGGACGCGATGCAGCCGGGCGCGCCGGCGGTGTGGGACGAGGTCCCGAACAACGTTCCGGTCGATACCTCGTTTGGCGACGTGGCGGCGACCGACCAGGCCTTCGCCGCCGCCGCCCATGTCGTGGCGATGGATTTCCACGTCGACCGCGTGACCGGAGTGCCGCTCGAGCCGCGCGCCGCGCTCGGCCATTACGACGCGCAAAGCCGGCGATACACGCTCCATGCCGGCAGCGGCGGGGCGGTGCGGCAGAAACGCGAGCTCGCCGCCGTGCTCGGCATCGCGCCCGAGGCGCTGCGCGTCCTCTCCTACGACGTCGGCGGCAATTTCGGCACGCGCAATCGCATCTTCGTCGAGTTCGGGCTGGTGCTGTGGGCGTCGCGCAAGCTCGGCCGGCCGGTCAAGTTCACGGCCACGCGGTCGGAAGCCTTCCTCAGCGACTATCAGGGGCGCGACCTCGTCACCAGGGTCGCGCTCGCGCTCGCCGCGGACGGGCGCTTTCTCGCGATGCGCGCGACCAATATCAGCAATGTCGGGGCGCGCTGCGTCTCGCTTTCGCCGCTGGTCTATACCAACACCATGCCGACCCAGGCCTATCGCAGCTCCGGCCGGCCGGAGGTGACGTTCGCGATCGAGCGGCTCATCGACGTCGCCGCCGAACGGCTCGGCATCGATCGCGTCGAGCTGCGGCGCAAGAACCTGATCCGCCCGGAAGCGATGCCGTACCGCAACGCGGTCGGCATGCGTTACGACAGCGGGCGCTACGAGGAGAACATGAACCGGGCGATGGAGATCGCCGACTGGAAGGGTTTTCCGCAGCGCCGACGCGCGGCCGCCAAGCGCGGCAGGCTTCGCGGCCGCGGGCTTGCGAATTACGTCGAGTCCTCGATCGGCGCGCCGAACGAGCAGGCGCGCATCGCCGTGCGCCCGCAGGGGCGCGTCGACGTCGTCATCGGCACCCAGCCGAGCGGCCAGGGCCACGAGACGAGCTTCGCGCAGGTCGTCTCCGACCTACTGCGCGTGCCGGTCGAATGCGTGAGCATCATCCTCGGCGACACCGACGTGGTGAAGGCGGGCGGCGGCTCGCATTCCGGCCGCTCGATGCGCCACGCCGCGACCGTGTTCTCGAAGGCGCTCCCGGCGCTCGTCGCCAAGGGCAGGCGCATCGCCGCGATCGTGCTCGCCCTTCCGCCCGATCAGATCGAATTCCTCGACGGCCGCTTTCGCGCCCGCGACAGCAACCGCAGCTTCGATTTTCTCGAGCTCGCGGCGGAGGCGGCGCGCCACGACCTTCCCGCGGATCTCGCCGACGGCATCGCGGTGGTGACCGACAACGAGATGCACGATCCGGTATTCCCCAACGGCTGCGCCGTCTGCGAGGTCGAGGTCGACCCGGAGACCGGCGCGGTGCGCATCACCCGCTACGCCTCGGTCGACGACGTCGGCCGCTGCATCAATCCGCTGATCGTGCACGGCCAGACCCACGGCGCCATCGCGCAAGGGATCGGCCAGGCGATGTGGGAGCAATGCTATGTCGAGCCTACGTCCGGCCAGCCGCTGATCGGCTCGCTCATGGACTACGGCCTGCCGCGCGCGGATACGGTGCCGCCGTTTCGGATCGAGATCGCCGAGGTGCTCTCGCCCACCAACCCGCTCGGCATCAAGGCCGGCGGCGAAGGCGGCACCACCGCGGCGCCCGCGGTCGTCGTCAGCGCGATCGTCGACGCGCTGCGCGACTACGGCGTGCGCGACCTCAAGATGCCGGCGACGCCCTACCGGATCTGGCAGGCGATCCAAGCGGCCAAGGCGGCTCGAAAAACCGCGCGGATGTGATGCTGGGGCACGTTTCGGTGAGGTGAGATCAGCGCGGGCAACAGACTCGGTCTGCTCCCTCTCCCGTAGGGAGAGGGGTGGGGTGAGGGGTTATGGTCTCTCGACAAGCCTATCGACAGGCTGGTAACCCCCTCACCCCACCCGTCTCCCCAAATGGGGAGAGGGAGCGCGTCGAGTTTGCCGGTCAAGCCGACCGCATCTCATCGAAACGTGCGCTAGAACCGGCATGTGTCCTAGAACACACGACCCGACTGCAAACGATTTAGTCACGGGGGAGAAACCATGAACGTGATCCAGCCACCGCAACCGGTTCTCGACAAGCGCGGCGAGCCGCACGTGCGCCGCTTCGAGGAGCAGCGCTGGCTTCTCGACAACATCATCCGCGCCAACGGCATCGACTGGGACCAGCCGCGCTCGCTCTATCTCAGCGGCCCCTGCGGCAACGAGGCCAATGCCGATTTCGCCGGCATCCGCGAGCGGGTGAAGAAGATGGCCGACATCGGGCCGGCGTTCGAGGCGGTCGCGCGCCGGCGCGAAGCGAAGGCGAGAGCCGCCGAGGAGGCCGGCCACAAGGTCAGCGCGCGCGACAATTACTTCATGGCGGCGGTGCACTGGGGCGCGGCGCAGTGGCCCTACGACCAGAACGACGAGACCAACATCGCCTACAACAACAAGAAGCGCGAATGCTACGCCAAATATGCCGCGCTCGCCGACCATCGCGTCGAAGCGGTCTGGGTGCCGTTCCAGGGAAAGGCGATCCCGGCGCTTCAAGGAAATCCAGGTCGCGCTCTACGGCGACCGCTTCCTCAACCGCGGCATGGCGGTGCTGGCGATCGACGGGCCGGGCCAGTACGAGGCGCCGATGATCGGCGTCACCTTCTCGGTCGAGAGCTGGATGGCGGCCGGCAAGCCGCTGCTCGACTGGCTCGGCGGCCGGCCCGAGATCGACGCCGAGCGCGTCGGATGCTCGGGCACGAGCTTCGGCACCTTCTTCGGCACCGTCCTCGCCGCCCACGAGCCGCGCGTCCGCGCGTTCGCGGCGATGTCGGTGTGCCACGAGCCCGGCTGCCACACCATCTTCCAGGAGGCGTCGCCGACCTTCAAGAAGCGGTTCATGTACATGTCGGGCATCACCGACGAAGCCGAGTTCGACCGCTTCCGCAAGACCATCAGCTGGGAAGGCCATGCCGACAAGATCCGCGCGCCCTATCTCGTCGTCGCCGGCGAGTGCGAGGAGCTGAGCCCGATCGAGCATTCCGAGCGGCTGCTCGAGGCGGTCAAGGGCCCGAAGCAGATGGTGGTCTACCAGGAGTCGCGCCATTCGGTCGGCAACGTGCCGGCCGCCAATCTCGGGCCGTTCCCGCCGATCCTGGTCGCCGACTGGATGGCCGACCGGCTGGCGGGCAAACCGTTCGCGAGCGAGCGCTGGTTCGTGCGCTCGAACGGCCAAATCGACAAGACCGCGCTCTGACGCCGGCGGGGCTGGAACCCGAGCACATTCGCTTTTCGTCGGCGATTTTGTCTCCCTACGCGCGCCGGTCGAAAAGCCTCGAAGTGCTGCTTCCGATCCTCTACCTCAAGGGCATCTCCACCGGCGACTTCGAGGAGACCCTGGTGGCGTTGCTCGGCAAGAGCCTGCCCCCGCGAAGGCGGGGGGACGCCGTCGGGCTCTCGGCCTCGACCATCGGGCGGCTCAAGGACGCAGCGAGTAATCACGCGGCGTCGCGCCTCTGCCTAGTTCTTCTTGAGGAATGCCGGCAGATCGTAAGTGAGTAGATCGGCAATTTTAGCAAGCTCGATATCCGCGGGTGGATACTCGGCCAGTGCGTTGGAATCGAACGCATAGTGGCCCTGTTTGGGAAACACGGTCGTAACGCGTTCGCCCCAGATTTCCTTCACGGCAGACAGGATGCGCAGTTTGTCGTCGATCAGTACGTAGTGATCGGCGGGGTAGAGACGCTCAACATCGTCAAGCTCCTGCTCCTTGTGGATGTAGATGAGGATACGGCTGTCGAACGCGTTCCAGAGGCCGGATCGCTCCACCTTGCGCGGCTGAAACACGGCATCGCCGTCGGAGAGGATGACGGTGGCACCCCACTGCTGGACGTGCTTCACCGCGTCCAGAGCACCGGGATAAAGGCGGTCGGCGAACGGGTAGTCGACCAACCAGCTCGACATCCGCAGCACCTCCGGTCGATGCAGCGCCTCGATCCGGTAGCGCTCCAATGCACCCAGGTAGTCGACGTATCCGAGTTCGTTTCTCAGCTCTTCAAGAATTTCCCAGTATCGGTCGCGCGTGGCGGCCCCGTATGTCTGCTCCAGGTGCTCTTTCAGATGGGCCTGCACGCGATCGTTGTCGATAAGCGTGTTGTCGACATCGAACAGGAAGACAACATCGGGTGTACCGGTCATCGCACTCCACCCTATTCTTGAACCTGTTGGTGCCCTACAGCAAAATTGGGGAGCGCCAGGGTGACTCTTCAGCTCTTCTTGCCCATGTTGCCCTTGCCAAGCAGTTCTTTTGCGATCTCCGTCACACGCTCCGGCTCGAACCCGAATTTTCGTTGCAGCTCCTTGAGCGGGGCCGACGCGCCGAATGTCTTCATGCCGATGACGCGGCCGGACCTGCCGACGTAGCGTTCCCAGCCGAAGGTCGAGGCCTGCTCCACCGCGACGCGCGCCGTCACGTCGGGCGGTAGCACGCTGTCCTGGTACTCTTGTGTCTGGTGTTCGAAAATATCCCAGGACGGCATCGAGACCACGCGCGAGCGGATGCCCTCGGCGAGCAGTTCCTCGTGGGCCTTGACGCAGAGGCTGACCTCGCTGCCCGACGCGATCAGGATCACTTCAGGCTTGCCGCCCGGGGCGTCGCCGAGCACATAGGCGCCGCGCGCGACCCCGGACGCGGGCGCGTACCTGCTGCGGTCCAATGTCGGCAGGGGTTGACGCGACAGCGCCAGCACGGCCGGCTCGTGTCGCAACTGCATGATATAGCGATAGGCCTCGACGACCTCATTGGCGTCGCCGGGCCGCAGCACCACCAGGCCGGGTTCGGCGCGGAAGGAAGCAAGCTGCTCCACCGGTTGATGCGTCGGGCCGTCCTCGCCGTCGCCCATGGCATCGTGGGTGAACACAAAGATCGTGGGCAGCTCCATCAGGGCCGACAGCCGGATGGCTGGCCGCGCATAGTCACTGAAGATGAAGAAAGTTGCGCCGAAAGCCCGCAGTTTTGACAGTGCGAGTCCATTGACTGCGGCCGCCATCGCGTGCTCGCGGATGCCGAAATGCAGGTTCCTTCCTCCAGGACTGCCAGGCTCGAAGTCTCCGGCCCCCTCGAACGTCAGGGTGGTCTTATTGGACGAGCCGAGATCCGCCGATCCGCCCATCAGCCAAGGGATGTTCTGCGCAAGCACGTTGAGCGCTTTGCCCGAGGCATCCCGTCCGGCGATGCCCTTGGGGTCGGCCGGAAAGACGGGAAGCCCGGAATCCCATCCGGCCGGCAGCTCACGCCGCTGCATCAGGTCGATCTCGGTCGCGAGCTCTGGATATTTCGACCGGTAAGCCGTGAAAAGTTCAGTCCAACGGCTGCGGGCCTGCGCGCCGCGCGTGCCAATTCCGGCGGCGAAGTGCTCGCGCACGGCGTCGGGAACCAGGAATTTGGCGTCCTCGGGCCATCCGTAGTCGCGTTTGGTGAGGCGAATCTCCTCCTCACCCAGCGGCTCGCCATGAGCTGCGGCGGTATCCTGCTTATGCGGCGAGCCGTAGCCGATGTGGCTATCCAGAATGATGAAGGTTGGGCGCCCCTTGGTCTTGCGGAAGATGTCCAACGCTTGCTCGATCCGGTCGATGTCATTGGCGTCGCCCACGCGCAGAACGTTCCACCCGTAACCCAGGAATCTCGCCGCGATGTCCTCCGTAAAGGTGATGCGCGTGTTGCCTTCGATCGTGATGTGGTTGTTGTCGTAGATCCAGCAGAGGTTGTCCAAGCCGAGATGGCCCGCCAGCGACGCCGCTTCCGACCCGACGCCTTCCATCATGCAGCCATCACCGCAAACCGCGTAAATGTCGTAGCCGAAGATCGCGAAGTTGGGGCGATTGTAGCGGTTGGCCAGCCACGCCTCGGCGATGGCCATGCCCACGCTGGTGGCGATGCCCTGCCCGAGTGGTCCGGTCGTGGCCTCGACCCCCGAAACCCAATGGTACTCGGGGTGACCTGGGGCCTTGCTGCCGAGCTGGCGGAAGTGACGAATATCGTCGAGCGAAACCGCGGGTTGCCCAAGCCGTTCGTATGCGGCATTCACCGCGCGGGTGTCGGTGAGGTGGAGCACCGACCACAGCAGCATCGAGGCATGACCGTTGGAGAGTACGAACCGATCGCGGTTCGGCCAAATCGGGTCCTTCGGATCGAACCGCATGACGCGGTTCCAGAGCGTGTAGACGAGCGGGGCCAGCGCCATCGGCGTGCCGGGATGGCCGGAATTCGCCTGCTGGACCGCATCGATCGACAACGTGCGAATGCAATTGATCGACAACTGGTCCAATTGCGCGTTCGTCATCGGTGAATCCACCGCAGCGCTGGCGATCGCACTCATTTTTGCGCCTCCAATTTCTCATTGGTGCCGAGCTGTTCCGCCGCCGCGCGATCGGCGAGTATCAGCGCCCGATCCCGACGCACGCGCGACGCCGGAATGGATGGATCCCCATCGCGCAGGCGCACGAGCGTTCCCGCCTTCTCACGGCCGGTCACCAGCCATAGGATGCGCCGGGACCGGTTGATGATTGGAAAGGTCAACGTCATCCGACGTCTCCCCTGGTAGGGGCCGGTGACCGCGACGTCCGCGTCGGTGACATCGAGGACCGGATCTCCGGGCACCAGCGATGCGGTATGGCCGTCCGGTCCGAGGCCGAGATGAACGAGGTCGAGCACCGGCGGAGAACCCGCCACGTCCCGTAACGTCAGGGCGTACCGCCCAGCCGCACGATCGAGGTCCGCTGCTTCGACCGGCATGGCATGGATGTGGTCGGAGCGCAGCGGCGCATGATCGAGCAGGCTTTCGCGCAAATGCATGAGGTTTCGGTCCGGATCGGCTGCCGGCGCTGCCCGCTCGTCCACCTGAACGACATGCACATTCTCCCAGGGGAGCTGCTCGTCGGCCAAAGCGCGCAGCATCAACCACGGTGTGCGGCCGCCGCTGACCGCCATGATGAAGCGACCGCGCGCAGCAACGGCCGCGCGCGCGTCGGCAGCGATGATCGCCGCCGCCTTGCGGGCGACCGCATCGTCATCAGGCTGGACTTCGATCACGAACTCCGCTCCTGGTTCACCATCGGCATTGCGACGGGAAGACGTGATCAGGCTGCGCTGAGCGCGCCTTGGTTGTTTCATGCCTGCACTCAGCCCTTGGATTTCTCCAGGTGTCCGCCGAATTCGAAACGCATGGCCGACAGCAGCTTGTCTCCGAAATCTGCCTCGCCGCGTGAGCTGAAACGTTCGTAGAGCGCGGTCGAAAGCACGGGCGCCGGCACGGCCTCGTCGATCGCGGCCTTGATCGTCCAGCGCCCTTCCCCGGAGTCGGAGACCTTGCCCGCGAAGTTGGTGAGTTTGGGGTCCTTCGCCAGCGCGGCTGCGGTGAGATCCAGCAGCCATGACGCGATGACACTTCCGCGTCGCCAGACTTCCGCGATGTCGCGCAGATTGAGGTCGTATCGATAGAGCTCCGGGTTGCGCAGCGGCGTCGTTTCGGCATCGATCGCGTGCTGCTCCTCGCCAACGTTGGCGTGGCGCAAAATGTTCATCCCTTCGGCGTATGCGGCCATGATGCCGTACTCGATCCCGTTATGGACCATCTTGACGAAGTGACCGGCGCCGCTCGCCCCGCAGTTCAGGTAACCGAGCTCGGCGGTGCCTCCGATCTTCTCGCGCCCGGGCGTAGGCGGGATGTCGCCCGGACCAGGCGCCAGCGTCTTGAAGATCGGATCCAGATGTCGCACGGCCGCCTCCGGTCCGCCGATCATCATGCAGTAACCGCGTTCCAGGCCCCAGACGCCGCCGCTGGTTCCGACATCGACGTAGTTGATCCCTTTCGATGCGAGCTCATTGGCGCGGCGGATGTCGTCCACGTAGTATGAGTTGCCGCCGTCGATGAGGATGTCGCCGCTCTCGAGGTGAGGCACGAGCTCGGCAATAGTCTTGTCCACGACGGCCGCCGGGACCATCAACCAGACCGCCCGCGGCCTCTCCAGCTTGCGCACGAGGTCCGCAAGCGAGGTGGCCCCGACCGCCTTGTCCCGTGCCAAATCTTCGACCGCCTTCGGCGACATGTCGAAAACCACGCACTGATGGCCGCCCTTGATGAGTCGCCGCACCATATTGGCGCCCATTCTGCCCAATCCGATCATCGCGAGCTGCATGACATTCTTCTCCGTTAGAGCCGAGCTGCCGCCCGCAACCGTTCCATGGCGGCGGTGACGCCTTCGCTGTCATTGAAAATCGCCGACCCGGCCACCAGGACGTTGGCGCCCGCGGCAACCGCCAGCGGAGCTGTTGCCACATCGACCCCGCCGTCCACCTCGAGGTCGCACCCCGGTTTGATTCGATCGATCATCTCCCGCGCACGACCGATCTTCGGGAGCGTCGTGTGGAGGAAATGCTGATGCCCGAATCCCGGGTTCACCGTCATGACCAGCACCTGGTCGAGGTCTTGCATGATTTCTTCCAAAACGGCCGCGGAAGTCGCCGGGTTGATGGCGACGCCGACCCGTTTTCCCAACGCTTTGATGCGTTGCACGGTGCGTGATAGATCGTTGTTGCCTTCCCAGTGGACCAAAAATGAATCGGTCCCGGCCTGCGCAAATTCGTCGACGAAGAAATCGGGATCCGAAATCATCAGGTGCGCCTCCAGCGGCAGGCGCGTCGCCTTCCGCAGCGATCTGACGATCGGTGCCCCCATCGAAAGATTGGGCACGAAATGTCCGTCCATCACGTCAACGTGGATGCGATCCGCTCCGGCACGCTCAGCCTCGGCCACCTGATCGCCCAAGCGGGCGAAATCGGCCGCGAGGATCGACGGAGCGAGCTTCACCGCGCCGGTCACATTACGCCCTTGAGCTTGCGGTACCGGCGGATCAGGTTGTCGGTCGAGCTGTCATGGCCGAGCTTGGGCTCGGTCTTGCTCTCGAGCTCCGGGATGATGCGCTGAGCCAGGACCTTGCCGAGCTCGACACCCCATTGATCGAACGAGTCGATCTCCCAGATGGTGCCCTGCGTGAACACACAGTGCTCATACAAGGCGACCAGCTTTCCCAGCGCGGCCGGGGTCAAACGATCCATCAGAACGGTGTTGGACGGTCGATTACCTTCGAACACCCGGTGCGGGACGAGCCAGTCGGGCGTGCCTTCGGCCTTCACTTGCTCCGGCGTTTTTCCGAAAGCGAGCGCCTCGGTCTGCGCCAATACGTTCGCCACCAGCATATCGTGATGCCGGCCGAGCGGATTGAGCGCCCGTCCGAACGCGATGAAGTCACAGGGAATGAGCCGGGTGCCCTGATGGATCAATTGATAGAAGGAATGTTGGCCATTGGTTCCCGGCTCGCCCCAGTAGATCGGACCGGTCTGATAGTCCACCGGCGTCCCGTCGAGCGTCACGTGCTTGCCGTTGCTCTCCATCGTCAACTGCTGGAGATAGGCCGGGAAACGCTTCAGGTACTGGTCGTAGGGCAGCACCGCGACGGTCTGCGCGCCGAAGAAGTCGTTGTACCAGACGCCGAGAAGGCCCATGAGCACCGGCAGGTTGCGCTCGAACGGGGCGGTCCGGAAATGCTCGTCGATCGCATGGAAGCCTTCCAGCATGGCTCGGAAGTGATCGGGGCCGATCGCAAGCATGGTCGAAAGGCCGATCGCGGAATCCATCGAGTAGCGCCCGCCGACCCAGTCCCAGAACTCGAACATGTTGGCGGTGTCGATGCCGAACTCGGCGACCTTTTCGGCATTCGTCGAGACCGCAACAAAATGCCTGGCGACGGCCTTGGCGTCACCTCCGAGACCCCGCAGCGACCATTCGCGCGCGCTTTGCGCGTTCGTCATCGTCTCCAGCGTCGTGAAGGTCTTCGAGGAGACGATGAACAGCGTTTCCGCCGGATCGAGATCGCGCGTCGCTTCGACGAAATCGGTGCCGTCGACGTTGGACACGAAGCGAAACGTCATGGCGCGGTCGCTATAGTGCTTGAGGGCCTCATATGCCATCACCGGCCCGAGATCGGACCCGCCGATGCCGATATTGACGACGTTGCGGATGCGTTTGCCGCTGTGGCCTTTCCATTGGCCGCCGCGGACGCGGTTGGCGAAGTCGGCCATCTTGTCGAGCACGGCGTGAACCTCCGGCACGATGTTCTTGCCGTCGACCACGATGGATGCGCCTTTTGGCGCACGCAGCGCCACGTGCAGGACGGCCCGCTTTTCCGTGACGTTGATTTTGTCGCCGCGAAACATCGCGTCGATCCTGGCGCGCAGCCCGGACTGCTCGGCGAGTGCGATGAGCAACTTGAGCGTCTCGTCGTTGACGCGATTTTTCGAATAATCCAGGTAGACGCCGGCGGCCTCAGCGGTCATCCGCTCGCCGCGCGTTGGATCATCCGCGAACAGGTTTCGCAGGTGCAGGCTTCGCATTGTCGCATGGTGGTCTTCGAGGGCCTGCCATGCCGCGTGCTTGCTCGTCGACCGCGTGCGAGGTGTCTCCGATCGTGCAGCCATCTGCGGCATCCTTTCTGATCCCTCAAGTCTGTTGTTTGGAACGAGTCCTGCTGTGCGGGAGAGCGTTCTCTTCTCCCCACAGCCGAAAGCCGCCGCGGAAGGCATTGGCGTTGTCGCCTGCGCGACAGTGCGGCGGGAGCGCTTCGAGCTTCGTGACGTTGCCTCCCCCAATCACCGTGTCGTCCGGCTCCAGCGCGGCGATGAGGCGTGCCACGACGTCGGCAACATGACGCCGCCACTTCTTCTTGCCGTGGCGTTCCAGTCCGGCCCCGCCGACGTAGTCTTCGTAGGTGTGCTTCTTGTACGGCAGGTGACCGAGCTCCATCGGCTCTACGATACCTTCGACGATCATCGCCGTTCCAAGCCCGGTTCCAAGGCCCAGAAAGAGCATCTTGCCGCCCTTGTAGCTGCCCAAGGCCTGCATGGCGGCGTCGTTGACGATCTTCACGGGACGACCGAATGCGGCTGCGAAATCGAACCCGACCCAACCGCGTCCCAGGTTGTATGGTTCCGCAACCGGCCGGCCGCGGAGAACCGGGCCGGGATAGCCGATCGACACCACCTCATAGGTCCAATCCGCGGCGAGCTTCTTGACTTCGGAAACCATCCGCTTGGGAGTGAGCTTCGGCCCGGATGGAAATGATCGATGCTGGTTTTGCCCGATGGCAAGGATCTTGACCGAGGTTCCGCCCACGTCGACGACCAGCACGTTCTTGACCGAAGACTTCTTTCCGACATCAGCTCGGTCCTGTCGCACTGTTTTGCGCTTCGTGGCGACTGGCTTCGCTTTCACTGTGCTAGCTCGCTCGCTCGAGGAAGGCGGATTTGGATCTGATCACGCCCATCAGGTCGTTCCACGAATTGACGAACGACTTGGCGCCTTCGTCCTGGAGCTGCGCCGCCAGCGCAGGGACGTCGATCCTCGCCCCGGCAAACCGCGCCAGCACCTCTTCGCAGTCGCCGCCATCCGCCGGCATCGTCGCCCCGACGTCGCCGTGCTCGGCCAGCGCTTTCAGGGTGCCCTCAGGCATGGTGTTCACGGTGAATGGTGCGGCCAGGGCCTTGACGTACAGGACGTCGGAAGCCTTCGGATCCTTGGACCCGGTGCTGGCCCACAGCAGACGTTGCGGACGCGCGCCCGCATTATAGGCGCGCATCCATCGCGGCGAATTCAGCAAGCCGAGATAGGCCTTGTAGGCCCGCTTGGCGACGGCGATGCCGAGCTGGTTGTTGAGCGCCTCCGGCACCTTGCCGGCCACTGCGACGTCCCAGCGGCTGACGAAGATCGATGCCACCGAGCCGACATCGGGCTTCAATCCCGCATCGATGCGTCGTTCGATGCCGCGCATGAACGCTTCGGCGGCCGCCAGGTACTGGTCGTCGGAGAATAACAGCGTGACGTTGATCGGCACGCCCGTAAAGATCGCCTCTTCGATGGCGGGTAGGCCTTCCGGGGTGCCGGGAATCTTGATCAGGAGATTGGGACGTCGCGCCCGCGCGTGCAGGTCCTTGGCTACCGCAATCGTCGATTTGGTGTCGTGCGCCAGCAAAGGCGAGACTTCCAGCGAAACCCAACCGTCCACGCCGCAGGTTCGGTCGTAAACCGGCCGGAACAGGTCCGCGGCCTGCGTGAGGTCCTCCAGCGCCAGCTCGAAGAACAGCTTCTCCCCCGACTTCCCCTCCGCGAGTTTGCTTTTGATCGCGTCATCGTAGTCGCTGCTGTTCTTGATAGCGTGGTCGAAGATCGTCGGGTTGGATGTCAGCCCGGTGACCGACAACTCGTCGATGTAGCGGCGGAGCACGCCCGTCTTCAACAAGTTGCGCGTGATGTTGTCGAGCCAGAGGCTCTGGCCCAGATCATGCAGGATTTGAGCGGCTTTCATGTTTTCACCTCGATCGCGTCCCCGGATCCAGGACGCAGCGTTCAACCACTTCCCCGAAGCCTTCGTCGTCGCAGCAGCCGTTGACGGCGCTCGCCCGACCCTTGAGCTGCTCACCAGCACTGCCTATCGTGACGCCGAAGTCGGGCCGCTTGAACATCATCACATTGCGGAAGCTGGTCATGCGTTGCGCTTCGGGTGCGGATGGCCGGACTTGATCGACAGCCATGCACACCCATCGCGCGCGAGCAGGCGATCGGCGGCGTCGGGGCCGGCGCTGCCCGCGACGTAATTGGGGAAATCGTCGGCCGGATCGCGCGTCCAGGAATCGAGGAGGCCCTGCACGGCGCGCCAAGCCGCCTCGACCGTATCGGCCCGCTGGAACAAGGTGGCGTCGCCGATCAGACAATCGTAGATCAGCGTCTCGTACCCGACCGCGGCGAGCGGCGCGAAATAGTCCCGGTAGGCAAAGTCCATTTCGACGCCGTCGATCTCGATTTCGGAGCCCGGCCGCTTGGCGCTGAAGCTGACTGACAGTCCCTCATCCGGTTGGATGCGCAGCGTCAGGATGTTCGCGGGCAGTCGCTCGACCGGGGTGTCGCGAAAGAGTGAGTAGGGGGCTTGACGGAATTGCACCGCGATCTCGGTGGTGCGCGCGGAAAGGGACTTGCCGGTGCGCAGATAGAACGGCACGCCGGCCCAGCGCCAATTGTCGATGCCGAGCTTGAGGGCCACATAGGTTTCGGTTTTGGAATCCGGCGCGACGTCGGGCTCTTGCCGGTAATCCCGAACTTTTCGGCCGAGTACCGCGCCCGCGCCGTACTGGCCACGTACGGCATTGGCTGGCGAGATGGGATGGATCGCCTGGAACAGCTCCGTCTTCTTCGCGCGCACGGCATCGGCATCGAATGAGATCGGTGGCTCCATTCCGATCATGGCGAGGAGTTGGAACAGATGGTTCGGAACCATGTCGCGTAACGCGCCAGCTCGTTCGTATAAGCGGCCGCGGCCCTCGACGCCCACGGTCTCGGCGACCGTGATCTGAACGTGGTCGACATGGTCGCGGTTCCATAGCGGCTCGAAGATGCCGTTGGCGAAGCGCAGCACCAGGATGTTCTGGACCGTTTCTTTGCCGAGGAAGTGATCGATCCGATAGATCTGGTCTTCGGTCAGCACCTTGAGTATTTGCGCGTTGAGGGCCTCGGCCGATGTAAGATCGTGCCCAAAAGGCTTTTCGATGATCACCCGCCGCCACGCTCCCTCCGATTGTCGGGTGAGCCCCGCGCGGCCGAGCTGCTCGATCACCGGGCCGAAGAACCGCTCGGCGACCGCCAGATAGAACAGCGCATTGGCTGTACCGTTCTGCCGCTCGCCTGGATCCATCAACAGCTTCCCAAGCTGGCTATAGGTTTCGGGCTGCGTAAAGTCTCCACGCATATAGCGCATGCGACGGATGAGCCATGACCAGGCCTGCTCGTCGATCGCCTCGACCTGATGCTCGCGCCCACCGACGCGCGTGAGGGCTTGCATCATCTCGGTCAGGCTCTGGCACCACCCCTCGGTGGTCTGGTCGTTATGATCGACGCCAATGATAGCGAAGCCGTCCGGAAGCTTCCCGGCTCGCACGAGATTGTAGAGCGCCGGCACGACGAGACGCTTGGTCAGATCGCCGGCGGCGCCGAAAATCGTCATGGTTGCGGGCGGCACCCGGCGGTCGGAAAGGCTCTTTGCCACGATTGCCGCGGCTTCCGCTGCGATCGTTGTCATCGCACTCATCCCACGGCTTGGTGACGTTGATCGAGCGTCTGTTGCAAAGAGGTGGGGGCTCGTTCACCTTCTCGGTCCATGTTGGCGCTCCTGACCGCCCTTTCAACCAACGCGCTCGGCCGCGACTTCGTTCGCCTCGCCGGCGCTTTCGCCGGGCACCATCAAATCGGAGGTAGCCCGAGAAGTTGCACGGCCTTGGACCCTATGTCGCAGCGCGCGACCAGGCTGGGGTCTCCCTTGATGACTTCAAACGCCGTCTGCTCGCCCTCGGTCCAGAAGCGGATGTCCAGTTTATGCTTGCCGATGCGAAGATCGCGCACCGTCAAATCAGGCAGCCAGGCCGGAAGGGACGGGTCGACATACAGCTTATTGCGAGGCGCATCCGGTAGAAATCCCAACAGGGCCTGTGTCAGCATGAAGACAGAGCCGGCCGCCCACGCTTGGGGCACGTTCGCGCCGATATACTGAACCGGGAAATTCGTCTCGGTACGCTCGGACGCGGTGTAAAGTTCCGGCAGCTGATTAAGCAGGAAGTGGCTCGCCGCCACGCTGACGTCGTGCGCGACCCGCGCCGCCTCCGCAGCAAAGCCATAGAGTTTGAAGCCCATGGCGATGATGGCGTTGTCGTGCGGCCAGACCGAGCCGGTCTGATAATTGTACGGATTAAATGCCCGGTGATCGGCGGACAGGGTGCGAATGCCCCATCCCGTCCACATGTCGGGTGCCATCAGACGGTCCACCACCCTCTTTGCACGCTCGCGGGGCACGATGCCGGACCATAGGCAATGCCCGGCATTGGATGCGACTGTCAGGACCTTGTTCTTGTTGCCATCGAGCGCATAGACATAGAATCCCATTTCCTCATCCCAGAAGGCTTCGTTGAACCGCTCGAACAGCGCAGCAGCCTTGGCACGCAACTCCTGCGCGCGGTCGGGCTTGCCGAGCGCATCGAAAGCCTCGGCCATGCGAACCCAAGCATTGTAAACGTAGCCCTGAAGCTCGCACAGCGCCTTCGGTCCCTTCACCAGAGAGCCATCGGGATACATGACCGCATCGCCGGAATCCTTCCAGCCCATGTTCTCGTAGCCGGCCGAAGAGCGCGTCTGATACTCCTGAAACCCGTCGCCGTCGCGATCGCCGTATTTGTCGATCCAGGCGAGGCAACCTTCCGCCGTCGGCAGATGCTGTTCCAGCAGGCCTTTGTCGCCGGTCGCGCGCCAAGCCGCGTGCAAGGTTATCAGATAAAGCGGCGTTGCATCCGCGGTTCCGTAATAGGGGGTGTGCGGGATCAGCTTGAAATGCGCAAGCTCGCCCTGGCGCAGCTCGTGGAGAATCTTGCCTGGTTCGGCATCGCGGTATGGATCATCGTCCTTGGCTTGCAGCGAGCCCAGAATCTCCAAGGCACCGCGGGCGAATTCCGGATAGATCAGGATATTCTGCAGCGAAACGATCAGGCTATCGCGGCCGAACGGCGCGACGAACCACGGCAGTCCGGCAGCAGGCAGGAAGACCACATGGTCCGTGCCCTTGATCGGCAAACGCAGCGCGGCCATGTCCTCCAGCGCCTGGTGAAAGAGACGGTAAAATTCTTCGTTGCTGGTCTCGATCTTGACCACTGTCTTCAACCATTCCGCCATGCTCTCGGAATGGCGGGACTTGTGACCTTCCCCGACACAATCGTGCGGCGCGCGGAGCTGGTGCTCGCTATCCTCGAGCGTATAGAGCAAGCAGGCGTGCCAAGCCTCGCCCGGCTGAAGCACGACCTCGAAGCTGAGCCGCCCGTTGGCGGAAACAGCCTTGCTCGTTGCACGCGACACGGTGATTGTCACCGAGCGGTGAAAATCCCGGTTCGAATACGCGGTGCGAAGCCGTTGCCGTCGCTCCGACCATTCCGTGGTGATCTGGCCACGGCGCACGATCTGTCCCGACTTCACCTCGAAGACGTCGGCAAAGTCGCATCGGAGGGCGATCTCGAGCTGAAAACGCACGGGCTTCATGCTGTTGTTGGTGATGTCAAGGTCTTCGTGCAAGCCGCCGCTGATCGATCGACTGATAGTGAGGCCGAGGGTGCGCGGGGGGATCACCCCGTCTTCGGTCGGAATGGACCGATTGGTGAGGAAGATGCGTGCGTCATGATATTTGACGGGACCGCCGTTCAACAGCTCCCACGGTTCACCGTTGGCGTAAATCGCCCAATTGCTGACTATCCGCGTGTCGAAAAAGTACAGCCCCTTCTCGCTCGGCCAGGTGATCTGCCCGTCCTGCTCGCTGACTAGCACCGTCTGACCCTGGTGGATGGCGATCTGCGGTGGGCCAACGTGAACCTTGAATGCCATGCTGTGCTCCTCATAGTTGAGCTCAACGCGGTGTCATGAACGGGTGCGACGGCAGTTGAGTCCCGTTGAGCTGGTTCGCGATCAGCGCAAAGGCGAATCGATCGAGCCTTTTTGCCGTATTTTGCACAGTAATTCGCAGCCTTCTCCGACATTGTGGCGCGTGACTTTTTTGTGTATTGGTCGGCTACGGACAAGCAGCGTATCTTACTGCCGATGCAATCTCACTTCCCAGCGGGTGATCCTGCCGTCATTGTGGTGATGGGAGTGTCCGGCTGCGGCAAGAGCACGATCGCGTCGATGCTCGCCCATCGCCTCCATTGGATCTACGAGGACGGCGACTGGTTCCATCCACAGTCCAATATCGAAAAAATGCATGTTGGTGAGCCGCTCACCGACGAGGATCGCTGGCCTTGGCTTCACGCTATCGCCGCCTGGATCGACGCGACCTGCCGAGCAGGTAATCGCGCCGTGATCGCCTGCTCGGCCCTCAAGCGCGCCTACCGCGATATCCTGGTCGGTGAGCGGCGAAACGTCAGGATCGTCTTTCTGAAAGGTGAGCGAGACCTGATCGCGCATCGGCTGGCGGCACGCGACGGTCATTTCATGCCACCTTCGCTGCTCGACAGCCAATTCGCGACGCTGCAAGAACCGCAGGCCGATGAGCGTCCGATCGTGGTCTCGATCGTTCCGCATCCGCGCGAAATCGTCGAAATCATTGCAGCGAAGCTCGGCAAGGCTCTGGTTTCACCTTCCGGCAAGAAACCGCGCCGCCGGGCGCGGAGCCGTTCTGCATGAGGGCGCAGCAGCTGTCGAGCATTCCGAGCGGCTGCTCGAGGCGGTCAAGGGCCCGAAGCAGATGGTGGTCTACCAGGAGTCGCGCCATTCGGTCGGCAACGTGCCGGCCGTCAATCTCGGGCCGTTCCCCCCGATCCGGGTCGCCGACTGAATGGCCGACCGGCTGGCGGGCAAACCGTTCGCGAGCGAGCGCTGGTTCGTGCGCTCGAACGGCCAGATCGACAAGGCGGCGCTTTGACGCCAACAGGAAGAAAGTCAGGGTTGCCCCGGCTCGTGCTCGATCAAGCTCGCCGTGGTATGCATGGGGAGAACGAGCCGCATCGAATCGACGAGCCGAATAAAGCCGTGAGCCTCGTAGAAACAGGCCGCCCGCTCGTCCATCGCGTCGACGACGATCATGGAAGATCCGACAACCGACGTGTTCTCGTAGGCCATGCGCAGCGCCCGCGCGAGCAACACCGCGCCCATGCCGCGGCCTTGGTTGGTCTTATCGACCGCCAAGCGGCCGATGAGCGTAGCGCTCACCAGAGGATAACGCGGGACGTGCTTGCGTGCCGCCTCCGGAACCGTATTTTGACTCAACGTAAAAGCGCAGAGTGTAAAATAGCCGACGATCCGCGTCGGCGCTTCCGCGCTCACCATCACGAAGACCGCATTTGTCTTGCGCCGCATGTCCTGCGACGCTTGCGTCTTGAGGTAATGATCGAGACTTTGCACGCCGCAGGAAAATGCTACCCGGTCGTGGTGCTTTGCAAGGGATTCGAGACGAAATTCGTACGCGGCCGGACCCGCCATCAGGGAGCAAGACGTTCACGCTCGATCTTGAACGCACGTCTCAGCCGCGCGTTGGGCTTCGGTGGATGGATCAGCGCATCGAAGAATATTTGTCGGTCACGCTCCGACAAAACGAGCGTCTCATGCTGGGCGATGGTCCGTCGGGCCGCCTCGGTAAGGACCGTCAGACAGAAATCGGTCAAGCTGCGCCGTTCAAGCTCGGCCGCCCGCGCCACCATCTTCTTGGTCTGACCATCCAGGCGGATGCCAAGGCGCGCCGCGCGCGCACGGTGTTCTTTGGTGACAGCGGCCGTCCGAGCGCGAGGCATATCCGGTCTCCCCAGCGGAAATTCGCCTTCCACGAATGTACGTCCAATGGGATCACAAATCAAGATCCTGAAATGACAGATCCTGAAATGACGTTGGAAAGATGGGAAACGGCTTTTCGATCACTTGGAGGCGCGGCCAGCATTGTCGGCAGTCTGGTTTAAACCAGTCGCCGCCCCGCGCGCCGCGCGCCTTAACCACGCGCACGGGTCGCGCTGGCAACGGCCGCTCGAGGCGCGGTCGGATCGCGCATCCGGTCGCTCAAATCTCGACCGCCGTCGCGTCGTAGACGGCAACCCCGTCGGCGAGCGCGGGGCTGAACGCCTGCTTGCGGTTCTCGTGCGCTTTGAGGCTGTGCAGCGCTCATTGTGACGGGGCTACCCCCTGCTCGGGTCATTCCCCCTGGAGACACCGGCTGCATTCCCCCCGGAGCCGACGCGTTCGCGCGTGCGCGCCGCACGTGACCGTCAAGGCCGGCTGGCTTCGGCCGCCCCGTGAGGGGTCGCCTTGACGGGCGCGATCTGCGGCGCGCGACACTGCGTGTCTTCGGCTTCCCCCTTGAACCTGTCGGCTCCGTCACTATGTGTGTTGTGGCACGCCGGACGACCCCTTTGCCCCCCAAAGTCCCCCGTCCGGCAGAAGCCCAATTGTCAGTCCCCTCGCACCCCGAGAGCGTTGTTCGCGTTTGGGGTGCTTTTTCTGTTGGGATTCTCATGCTCTCCCCGCCCCCGCTTTGTCGGAGGTCAAGGCCCGGAGGCGGGTATCGGACGTGTTGGATAGCGCTGAGCACTGCGAGGACCGGCGTGAGACGTGCACTACCCCGCCGAGAGGGCAGCTTTGCCGCCCGGCGCAGCCGGCCGACCCCGTGCCGCCAGCCGAGCACCGCAGCCGCAGGGCAAGGAGCGCAGGCCGCCAGCTCGTCATGCCTTGGCATGAACGAGTGGCGGCGCGGGGTCGAGCGGCAAGCCCGACAAAGCGGGGGCGAATTGCGAGGTGCGATAAGAACTTTTTGCCGATCAATTTTTAGTAAATGGTACAAATCAGGCGTACCGCTCTTGTACCGGTGTTCTTGGGTTGCTTCGCGTGGCGCAGCGCGTTATCGCCCCGTGCTCGGCTCGAAATTCGCAGTGGGTGACTGCACCGTTTTCGGTGATCGGAATAGATGCGTGACGCCGATTTTCGGCGCAGAAAATCAGGTGTTCAGATTTCCGACTGTCGCGTCAAGGGCTCAAAGCGCGACAGTTGAAGTATACCATCCCCCTCCCCGCACCCACGCTTGGGGCGCATGCGCGAATGGCCGGATCATCTTTGGAGTGACTGCCCTGTCCAAACGTCGTTCGGTATCGTTGGGCAAGCGCGCCATCAAGTAGCCGCGCGGGATTGCGCTCTCCTTTAACCGCGAGATTTAGAATGCGCTTCGCGAGAGCGGCGCGCGTGATATTGCGGTTCCGCTGTGCTTGGAAAGACGCCCACGCTTCATCAAAGACACCTTGCAGGATTGCAAGCGTCTCAGGATCAAAATCCACGTTGCCAAAATCAGACATCTTGCCCTTCCTTGCCCTCAGTCGGGCGGTCAGGACACGCCGTCTTTGGAGCTTCGCTACAAATATAGCTCAGTTGCGTGGAACCAATACGATGATTCAGACGTTTTGATCAGGGTTGAGTGGCGTCAAAGAGTCGTCATAGCTCGGAGGACGCAAGATTGTGGCTCTTGCTGTCCACCGTCTGACTCGCCATTGCAATCTGCGGCCATTGCAATCTGCGTAAGCGTGGCAGCGACCATGAGTGCGGTCAATAAGCCGGGGTGAGTCATTCCCCGGCCCCGGCCGACCACCCTTCTCGTTAAATCGTAGGAGGCGCGCATGGGCAAACTAACGGCCGAGCAGAAAGTGCGCGAGCACGATCGCGGACAAAAAGCCGCAAATGAAGGTCGCTCACGTTCTTCGAGTGAGCCGTGGGCGTACCCCTTCGAATCCGATGAACATTATGAAGAACGCAGAGAGGCGTTCAACCAGGGCTATGGAATAACCGACCCCACGCCCATGTCTATCCGGCGATCTCCTCCATAGCCCGCGGCGTGTAGCGTACTCTCATACACCATGGCGTTTCCAGAGAGCCTCGATTTCCTCGTCCGGTACAAACTCACCTCGTTGGGCCTGCGCCAGCCCCTCGCGTACTGCCGCACGCGTCTCGTCATCGAGATGCACTATTGGCGTATCTTCACCCGCCATCGAGAGCAACGCGACGGCGAACGTGTCCTGATCTTCAGCGGGAAACTCGCGAACCTTGGCAATCGCCTCTTCAAGCAACTTTGTCATCATGGACCCAGTATACCATATCACTCTGTCGCACGCACCGCCGCCGCTCGGGCGAGGAAGTAGTGTGAGAGGCAACGTGCGTTTGTATCGCGAAGGGCTCAAGGCGGGACGGTTGAAGTGTACCACATCTCACAGCGATTTCGGGCGTGTCCGTGCAATCTCACCCACCGCCGAAGTGCCGACGCCCGACCAGCTCAACGCTTTGAACGATGAGAACGAGCTTGAGAAGCCGGCCAGCTGAGAAGCTCGCTTTCTTTGACAACCATTTCATGCTGTTCGTCAGCCGAACTCCTGACGCGGTAATGCATGTTGCCATCGGTCTGCGGGAGTTGCCGGACAATCCGGTACTCGCCTGCCGCCGCCTGGCGCGCTTCTACGGTCGACCGCAATCGAACCGATTGACCGATTTTGAACTTGCGCGCTGTCATGCTCTCTAGCCCGTCGGCCGGTTACCCCTCAAACGATTTGATATCATCACTTAGGCATCTTCGGGCCGCTGAACGAGCTTGTAGATCGGAACGTTGGTTGAATCTCGTTTGTCCATAGTTTGCAGACAAACCACGCATTTTGCGATGTTGCTATCACCCTTGGAAAGCCGCGAATACGTCACCGAATAAAGTGCTCCGCAATGGGGACAAAAGAAGGTCTCGCCATCAGGAATTGGCCCTGTTAGAGGCATGTCGGCGCCTCCGTATACCACGGCGCTGGGGCTGTCCGCCTCAATCACCCGCGCCTGGATTTGGTAAGAAGTATTGGAGTTTGTCAGGCTTCCCCTCCCACTCCTTAGAGTCGGGTGGGGGCGCTTTTTTGACCGTAATATTTGGCCAGATTTTCGCGTATTCCGCATTCAGCGACAGCCATTTCTCAAGCCCCGGCTCGGTGTCGGGCTTGATCGCGTCGACCGGGCACTCCGGCTCGCACACCCCGCAATCGATGCATTCGTCCGGGTGGATGACGAGCATGTTCTCGCCCTCGTAGAAGCAGTCCACGGGGCACACTTCGACGCAGTCCATGGTTTTGCAGCGAATGCAACTCTCGTTGACGACGTAGGTCAATTAACCGTCCTTTCAGCAGGTCGCAGCGGTGAACTCGTTGAGCTGCAGCAGGTTTTTCCACCGAGGTACGCGCAGTCCTGGCAAATACCGAAGTGCAGATGCGCTCCACTCGCAGCTACAGTGGTCAGCACGTGGTGGAGGGCGTCGTGCATCGCGGTTTGCTCTTCCGCGTCGAGCGAGTCCACCTAAATCCACCGAACCGCCGTATGGGAGGGGGAGTCGCGAGGCTCCCCCTATCCCGATTAGTCGTGTGATCCAACGAATGTTAGCCGACGTAGGCGACGCGCTGTTGGGCTTCTGCCTCGGCAACGCTCTTGGGCTGCGTGGGGAGCGTGAGGACAGTTGCGTTCTGCCCTTCATAGAGTCGCGTCAGCAGCACGATCTCGCCATCGGGGAACTCGAGCGCGTCATGATTGGTGTGAAGCGCGCCTTTGTTGATCTGGCGAAAGATCGCAACGGTGTGGCCGGTATTGGCACGAAGCATGAAGGTGGTTTGATACTTCACTGGCGCCTCGAACGCGAGTTCGGTACCAGGAAGTACGCAGACGGCCACCGAACAATCCTCCGACGCGGCGAATCCTCGTGTGCCGGTGCCGAAGTTGTGTGTGACGAGTTTTTCGCCGACTTTGGCTGGGCGTGTTCGCACACTGTGCAGACTGTAGTCGCACATATCAAGGACCTCCTCTCTCGGAAGCCCCCCATAGTACAAATGTTAACAGAAAAGACGCCGCAGCGCATCAAGTGCGAAGGCCGGGTGGTGGGGTCAGTAGCTGTGCACGCTACTGTTTGGTGGTTATCCACTTGGCGACACGACGAGCTAGGGATTCCCATACCGATTTGAACCGGTCGGCCGACATTTCAATATTCAGGTTATGGACGCGGCTCTGCTAGATTTTGAAGTCTCGGCCGTTCGCGCCCGGCATGTTACGCCCCCCTGGTTCAGACTGTTGAAGATTTCACAAAAGCCTTGCTGTTGAGCCGGACTGGAAGCCCGCGCAAGCCCGGGGCTTGCGGCTCAGCACGTCGAGCTGATGGCGAAGAACCAGGATCTCCGCTTCGAGGCTGACTCTGGACCGAAACTGCCCGGTGAGCGCGCCCCACAGCAGATTTAGAAGATCGATCATCGGACAGGAGCATCAGCCGGTTCGCCCCGGTTTTGCCAGCCGTATGAGGTTTGCGACGTGGGCAACGGGCCATAAGTGCTAGATTGGCTCTTTAACGAGAGGAAGCGGCCATGCTCCAGACAGTTTCGCGGCTCCTTCCGGAACTTCCGCTAATTCTTGTGACCGCCGTCGCTACGCATTTGGTCATGTCATTTGCGCAGACGCTGATGCATTACAAGCTCGGCCACCATCCAATGGGCGGCAAGTTCTTCCTCAACCACATCAATTTCCATCACGTCCACTATTGCAAAGATCACCCGCAGACCCCGCGCGCCGTGAGGAAAGTCGTATATTTTTATCACCGCAAAGTTTCCTCTTGGGCTAGCGGCTTATTCCGGATGCACGCGGGGACGATAGACGTGAGGCGGCTAGTCGACCGCCCAGCCAGACGCAGGGGATGGCCTCAACGGGGATCGAAATTGCGTACCAGGCAGGGCCGAGTTCCGCTCCGCCTATGGCGTAGTAGGCGACCACGCCCGCGAGTCCCGCAACAAGACCGATCCCTGCCAATATCCATGCATGGCGCATGGGCCGGTCGGGTGCCAGACGGGCGGTGACGTAGCCACCCGCGACAGTGAAAAGTGCGCGATAGGCTGCGGCCAGCGCGAAGAGTGGATCGGACATCAACCGTGGCGCGCTCGGGAATATGCCGGCGGCGTGCATTAGCGCGTCCGCAGCGGTAGAGGCGAGCGCCGTGACGAGAAAGCCCGCGGCCACGGCGCCTGCGCTGGCGAGCCAAGGCTTCAAGAGTGGACCCCCTTGTCCTGAGCGGCAAGCAAAGCGTCCAGCTTGCGCATCTGGCTCTCGTGCCCGGCGCGAGCGCGTTCGGTCCAAACGTCGTCATGCATGGCGTCAAAGGTGATGGTGAGCTTCACTCCATCGGCCGTCGCCTTCAACTCAACGACAGTGGCGACTTCGTAGGGCGCGACGCCAGGCACGAAATCGGCCAAAGTCTTATAGGCCAGTCGGCTTGGCGGTGAGACCTCGGTGTAGGTGACCTTGCATTCACTTGTCAGCGGCATGCCCGCCCGCTTCATGAACGCCACCTGTTCTGGCGCCACGGCGGTCATCAAATAGATCAGATCGCAGCCGGGGCGCAGGTCGAGCGAGATGACAGTCACGTCGAACCCGTCCGGCCCCCACCAGGATTCGATTCCGGACTTGGTGGTCCAAAGCGCCCAGGCTTCATCGATCGAGGCGGCATAGGTGCGCTGGATCGAAAACTGAGCCCTCGCAGTAGTGGGTGCAGTGGTCATCACGATTTGTCCCGAGAGTTGGTCTTTGCAGCCGCCCGTTTTCGTTCGAGGGCAGCGCCAAATCGATCGAGCCGCGCTTCCCAGTGGCGGCGATATCCCGCCACCCATGTCTCAAGTTGGTCGAAAGCTTCCTTGCGCAGGGAGTAGAGGCGCTTCTGCCCGTCGGGGCGCATTTGCACGATCCCCGCCTCCGCCAGGATGCGCAGGTGCCGGGAAACACCGGACTGATGGATGTCCATGCGTTCGACAATGTCGCCTACGGCGCATTCGCCCGACTTCATCGCCTCGACGATGCGAAGGCGGGCTGGATCAGCGAGTGCATGAAACAGAAGAATTTGCGTATTCATGCATATACATTCTCATGTATATCTCATATAGTCAAGTACCGATCCCGAGCCCTTCCCGAGAGCGCGAGGCAGCGCCTACCCGCGAGTTCAAGCTTGAGGCTGTGCGCCTGATCAAGGAGCGAGGCGTGTCCTATGTGCGGACTTCGCAGGACTGGGGCGTGCATGTGTCGCAGTTGCGCGATTGGGTGAAGAAGTTCGCCGACGAGACGAAGCGAGAGCTGATGTATTCGACTACATCGAGCGCTTCTACAATCCGAAACGCAGGCTGTGTGTACCGAAAATTAGATTCGGCATAGACGGAGGGGAAAGACAGGATAAGCTCGCGACCTGATGATCGATCTGAGAGGCTCATTGGCACGATCCGCCGGGAGTGCTTGGAACCACATCATCGTGTTCGGGGAAGCGCACCTGCGCCGGATCGTAGGCGCCTATGTTGCCTACTATAATGAGTCGAGGACCCATCGATCTCTGGACAAGGACGCCCCGTTTCATCGCGCCATTCAGCGCTTCGGCGCCATTACTTCACAGCCTGTCCTCGGCGGACTTCATCACCAATATTGCAGAATCTAGTTTTCGGCACACACGCCCCATTGACAGCAGCAGCGACACTCACCAGATCTGAAGCATGCGCAGGCATCGTTCGGGTTGCGGCGTAGCGGCACGTTTGCGACGGCAACATCGGGAGCGGCCTATTGGGCCGCATCAGTGAGGCATGGCCCGCCTTGGCCCCTCCCGGTGAATGCTCCTAAGTCCATCTTCCAAAATTCGATCAGGGCCGCGAACTCAGTGGGCTCGCCGCCACTGCGCCGCCCGGAGGGGTTATGAACTCGCGTCGTCTTATTGAGTAATTCGTCATCTGTTCCCCCACGGGGTCGGACGACGTTTCACGCAATGTCAGTACACTGGCACAGCTCGATCCGACGGTGTGTGAACAAAAATAGACGGAGAAAAACAATGCAAAAATCCTTACAATTTGCTCTCGCAGCCGGATCGATGCTCATTTTTGCTTCGGCAGCGATGGCCCAAGACGCGACAGTAGGATTCAATCCGCTATTTGAGGTCCAGCCGCCGATTGCATTCCAGGTCCAGCCGCAGATTGGCCAAGAGTATCCGTTATACTCAGTATTACCATCGATGATGTGGCGCACGCCCGTTATGCCGCTCACATGGGACATGCAAGCAGTTGTGCCGTTCACATTGGAGGAGAAGCGCCCCCTCGACCGTTCCTCCAAGCCTAACTGAGCGCAGTCTTGGTATGTAAGGAAAGCAGTCCTGCAACCAACGAAATCGAGCTCGTGATCAACCTCAAAACCGCGAACGGGCTTAGTATCGAAGTTCCGGAAAAATTGCTCGCTCTTGCCGACGAGGTGATCGAATAAGAATGTTGAATCGGGTCGAATAATGGGAAACGCACTAAAAGGGATGATCGCAGGCTTCGTTGCGACACTCATCCTGTCTGGGCTCATGCTCCTCAATAGCACGATGGGCCTGATGCCGCAGATCAACATTGTTCGCATGCTCGCAAATTTGGGAACTCTCAGTACAACGGCCGCGTGGATGGACCATTTCATCGTCGGCGTGGTGATCTGGGGTCTGCTCTTCGCCGTCTATGACGGCGTTGCGACCCGTCCGGCCCATTGGCTAAAGGGCATCATCGTCGGTGTGTTTGCCTGGCTAATGATGATGGTAGCATTCATGCCGTTGGCGGGAGCCGGCTTCTTCGGCGCGAAAATCGGGATCACGGCGTTGGTCGGGCTGCTGATCTTGCATCTCGTCTATGGCGTTGTTCTCGGAGCAACCTACGGGTTTCTTGGCGTCTGGGCGCCGGTTAAAGCTGCGGTTAATTTGCCCAAGGAGGAGGTCGTTATAACCGGTCCCAATCCTCTCACGATGAACAGCGCCGATATTAACGACCACCTGCCGTCGAGCAGCCCATCGGGTAAGACGGTGCTGATAATATTCGGTTGTCTGGGGGGATTCTTTGCGATGCTAGTGCTCGCCGTGGAATTTCGCGCAACGCTTGGATTTTGAATAACCACGAGACCTCGTCTGGATCAAGGTCACTTCTCATCCGACCGCGGACTGGATCGCACGCCAGATCACGGAGGCATTCCCTTGGAATGAGTGGCGGCCGCTTAGCGCGGTTGAGAGCGCGGGCAAAAGGGGCTGAACGATATTGTCGTAGATCGTTGGCATTAGCCCCCCGCGAGACCTGTCCCTGTGAAATATTGGTGGTGCAGTCCGCCCAGAACCGGCATCGCCAGCGTGCGACCGACAGTCTGGACCAATGCCGCAAGCGTCGTCGGAACCAGCCGAGACAGCCAGACGAACAACAGGCGATCGGCGTTATTGAGGGCCGGTCTCTTTGGCGACTTGCGCCTGAGCACGTTGATCTGCTGGCGAAGAACCAAGATCTCCGCTTCACGCCGCGCGCTGGACAGGAACAGTCCAATGAGCGCACACCACAAAGCAATCCGAGCAATTGGACCATCGTGCAACAGCGTCACCGATTCGCACCGGTTCGCTAGCTGTATGGAGTTTCCGACACGGACAAGCACTACGCGAGCATCATCCACGCCACGATCCCCATCAGCACGACCACGACGGCCGCAATCCGCGCGACAATCGCCCGTCGCCGACGGCGTTCTTCCAACTCGCGCAACTCGCCCTCCAAATACATTCGCCCAGCGGCGAACGAGTTCGCTAGGTTGGGCAGCGCCAGCAGCAACAAGCCGCTGAGCAAAGGCGAAAAGATGATGGCGTAAATGAACCACGGGCTGCGGCCGCGGGTGTTGGCCGCAACTGCCACCACGATGCTCAGCCCGATCCACCAAAAAAAGATCGCGATCATCATGGTGAGCCACTCCCGTTATAAAAGCCCACCGCTGCCGCGCCCGTGAGTCAATTCCCCCCACCAAGCCTCGCCCGAGGTCACCGCGGGCATCCCACAGCATGCGGTTGTTGCTGCCGCGAAGCCCAAAATAATCAGCCTTGGCGTAGAGGGCGCGGAGCGATTGCCCGGTCAAGCGCGGGTTTTGGAACACCAATCCGCAGTCGGCAAAGCGCCACCATCTGATCTGCGTCTCTTTGTCGAGATCGATTGAGTGGGCGCCCACGCAATCTCAGGGGTCGCAGACCGCGCAGCGATCGTAGGGTGCGATGAACGAGACCCGGATTGACGCCATTTACGTGAGCCCGCGTGCCGTAGAGCGACGCCCAAGAAAGGATGGGCGGGTAGTGGGCTCTTTTGAATTGCCACAATTCCCAGCTAACAAGTGGTTCTGTCTATAACAAGTGGTTCTGCCTACCTCAGTGCGAGATAAACGAGTAGATAATCCAGATTACGATAATAGCCACCAGAACGAGTATCCAATTGGAAATTTGAATGCCCGCTATCGATGTTTTCTGGCTGAACCATTCCATGGCTTTCCTCCCAGATAATCACCAATCTCCCAAAGTCGTTCGGTCACCCTTGCCGCCATCGCTGGCGTAGTCCGCAGCGAAAGCTTCGAGCAGGTTCACCACATCGCTCATTTCCCAAAGCCGATCACTCACCAGCAGCCATCGCCGGCGTTACTTTGAGCGTCTGATCGATGCGCACGAAATTATAATACATCGCATGAGGCGCCACGGCGCAAGCGTGGTTTTCGACCTTCTTTGAGAACGCATTTGACCGATTGCAGGGCGGATTGTACGCATTCCTGAGATCGGCTTCGATCTTCAGGCGCATATCACGATTTTTCTCACTGTAAATAAGCAAGCAGTTTGCGCCATTCTTGTCGAAGCACGGCTTGCGTTCATGGCTCAGCGGCCGATCTGACAGATCGCCCGTCTCACCAACATAAAGCCAAGTATGAGTGCCTGTCCCTACCGCGTTCCCGATGCGCCGATCCCACGTACCATCCAGACTGTCGGTCGCACGCTGGCGATGCCAGTCCTGGGCGGACTGCACCACCAATATTTCAGAGCGTAAGTTTCCGACAGGGACAGCTGTTGTCGAACAATGGCTTGGCGTCATTGCATCCGGTCCCGGGAGGGCTATATTATAGGTGATCGAGCCCCCATCTTTGTCAGGCCCGTCACGAACGGCGGGCCGTCATCTTTTCTAAGGACTTGCAGTGACTCGTTCCAATCGCACCGACCATATCCGCCTGACCTCCCATCCGGACCCGGGCGCGAAGCAACGCTTCCCGATCCACTGGGGCGCATCGACTGCGCGCGAACGCGGAGCGATTATTGGCACCGTGTCGCGGCCCCACGATCGTAACGTCATCGGCACCTATGGCGGCTCGTATACAGTATATCGCGCGCTTGCGGTTTCGGCGGGAGCGCTCGATCCCATTCGGCGTCCAGACCTCACGAACACGCATCCGGCCGAGAAAATTGGTCCATTTGCGCAATGGACAGACGCGCGGCGCATTGTGTCGCTCGATCCCTGGGGCCATCTGGTTGCGGAAACTTTCGGCTCGGAGATGGCGGAAGGGCTCGACGTGCGGCCGACGATTGCGATCACCAAGGCGCGCCTGGATATCCACGAGATTCAGGACGCGCTGGCGGTCGGACGGCTGCTCCATGACGGAGATGTCGTGCATAACAACGGCGGGGTCTCGGTGGTAAAGATCGCCATCGATCCGGTTTGGTATCTACCTGGAATCGCGGAACGTTTTGGCACAACCGAGATAGGCCTACGCCGCGCGCTGTTCGAACAGACCGCCGGCATGTTTCCTGAACTCGTGACCCGGCTTGATCTGCATGTTTTCCTGCCGCCGATCGGGGGCACCACGGTTTACCTTTTTGGTGACGTTGCAAAGCTTTCCGACGCGCGCACGCGCATCACCTGCCGCGTCCACGATGAATGCAACGGTTCCGACGTCTTCGGCTCCGACATCTGCACCTGCCGGCCTTATCTAATCCACGGCATTGAGGAATGCGCGCGCGGTGCCCAGTCGGGCGGATTGGGCATTATTGTCTACAACCGCAAGGAAGGCCGCGCGCTCGGCGAGGTGACGAAGTTCCTCGTCTATAATGCACGCAAGCGGCAAGAAGGCGGGGATGCGGCCGCGACCTACTTCGAACGTACTGAATGCGTGGCCGGTGTCCAAGATGCACGCTTTCAGCAGCTCATGCCGGATGTGATCCACTGGCTAGGGTTGCGGCGGATCGACCGCTTTGTTTCGATGAGTGATATGAAATATGACGCCCTGACGGCGCAGGGCATAGAGATTCTTGAGCGCGTCCCGATCCCGGACAAGCTTGTGCCCGCGCATGCCCATGTCGAAATCACAGCAAAGAAAGCCGCCGGCTATTATTCGCCCGAGACGCCGAAACCCGACGACTCGCTAGATTCGCTCGGTCGATCGCTCAACAAGTACTGACACGGACATATGGGCAGTTCCTAAAGTGCAAATCGACCGCTGCCGTTTTCTCTTTTGAACTCTGAAGCTGCCCTACTGGCGCGTATATATCCTCACGGGTACCAGTTTCCGCATTTTTTGCGCCGCGCATCCATGGCGAGCTGTTCAAGCTCGGTTTCGAGATGCTCTCTACCTCACCCAATTTACTTCGTCCCGTACGCTCGATCGCCGGCGTCGCCGAGGCCGGGCACGATGAATGCGCGCTCGTCGAGGGATTCGTCGATTGCAGCCGTCCAGATCGGTACGTCGGGATGGGCTCCACGCATCCGCTCGATGCCTTGAAGAGCGCTGATCAGGCAAACAAGCCGTATCTCCTTTCCCCCTCGTTCTTTCAGCCGGTCCACAGCCGCGACCGCAGTATTCGCAGTAGCAAGGATAGGAACGACCACAATTACGAGCCGCTCGCTGAGATCGGATGGCGCCTTGAAGAAATACTCGATCGCAACGAAAGTCTCAGGCTCGCGATAAAGGCCGATATGCGCCACTCGCGCAGCTGGAACGAGATCGAGCATTCCTTCCGCAAACGTCATGCCAGCACGAAGGACAGGGGCAAATACAAGCTTCTTGCCGGCGATGCGTCGAGCGATCATACGTGCGAGCGGCGTCTCGATCTCGACATCGGTCAGCGGCAGATCGCGCGTTACCTCGTAGCACAGCAGCATCCCTATCTCTTTGAGAAGCTCCCGAAAAGACTTAGTGGAACGGTTTTTGTCTCGGATGAGCGTGAGTTTGTGCTGCACCAACGGATGGTCGACGACGGTGACGCCTTCCATGATTTCTTCCCTACCAGTGTGCGGCTTCTTTGTTCAGAACACCGCACCGCCGTTGACCCTCCCGAGGCGAGCCGCCTCACGGGAATTTGCGTGTGGGTGACTGGCCGCGTTGATGCGAAAATGCGGAAATTGGTCCTCGTGAGGATATGCGCGCCAGTAGGGCAGCTTCAGAGTTCAAAAGACAAAACGGCAGCGGTCGATTTGCACTTCAGGAACTGCCCATATGTCCGTGTCAGCACTTGTTGAGCGATCGACCGAGCGAATCTAGCGAGTCGTCGGGTTCCGGTGTCTCGGGCGAATAATAGCCGGCGGCTTTCTTTGCTGTGATTTCGACATGGGCATGCGCGGGCACAAGCTTGTCCGGGATCGGGACGCGCTCAAGAATCTCTATGCCCTGCGCCGTCAGGGCGTCATA
>WNFD01003265.1_pt1 | contig 32738 bp, 33 predicted proteins | sample 5400491 | NCBI WGS metagenome assembly WNFD01 (sample SAMN13153343, study PRJNA577476) | soil metagenome | isolation source: 120 cm saprolite under Douglas fir tree site 2 hole 2 replicate 2 | place: USA:California | collected 2015-04-18 | reverse complement strand
ACTCACTTGTTGCCAGCTGGGATGAAAATCACATCCTATAATCATCATGCGAAGGCTCCTTCCTTTCCGAGAAGCCTTAGTCCTCAAACCAAGACTACCCCGGTTCGATCGAGCCTTCGCTCTTATCCAATCAACCCTTCCATCAAACTAACTGAGGCTGCCCCACCCTTTGCGATTTTCAAAGGGTGGGCATCCGTGAAGCTTGCATCGGACGAGGTTGACGTTGTCCAGCTCATTAATTAATTCTCTAAAATCTCACGAGGGAGAGTTTTGCGTAAGCCCACCCTTTCCAAAAGAAGGAAAGGATGGGGCAGCCTTCATCGTGATAAGGAAGGAAAGACAAAGGGTGGGCCAGCCCCCCGTTTTGTGAATGACAAATGGACATTCCATCGTTGGAACGCACCGCATACCTGACTGCGACGGCCATTACGGGGTCAGGCGGACGTGGAAACCTGCGAGCGCACCGGGCCTTGATCAGACCCGCCATTGCTCAGTCATTTGGCAAGTGACCATAAAGAGCCGAGTTGAACTCGCTCACTCCATTGAAACCGAGCGACTGTCGACCAACGTCCTTTCCCTTACGATCATATCCTTTTGCGAAGGCGTTCACCGCCGTGATCGAATGCGGATAACCCGGAAGGGACGCGATCGGGAAAAACCACTTCTCATGGCGACCGGCAGGTGTAACCTTTTTCGCCTCACCCGCGAGGCTCGGCACAACCCCCGTCCCGGTTGGTTCAATCCAGATTTCCACCCGTGTGAGCCGAGATCCAGTCACCACGATATTAGGCTTCGCGATTTTGATTGTGTCGATAACCGATGTAGCCGACCTAGATTTTGTGGATGCGTCCTGGCTTGTAGCTACACAAGATGCCAGCAAAAGCATGGAGAATAGCAGAATTTTCATAACAAAACATCGAACCTCTCGTGGCACGTAAGGCCGAGTAAGGACCCACTCGCGACTGTGAGCGGCCACAGCCGCGAGTGGCGAATAACTGAGTGTACAGTCCTGGTGTATGTCTTCCGTCCTAAAGTGTGTCGAACCTCAAACATCTCAGGCAATTGGGCTCAAAGCCCGCACCGAGCACTTGTGTCTGACTTGAACCATCTGGGTTCATCCTCCAGATCCCACCATTGGTCCGATCGAAGAAGATAGACTTCCCATCGGCGGACCAGTTTGGTTCGGTGTCCGAAAACGACCCACTCGTTATTTGTGTGAGGTTGGACCCATCAGAATTCATCACCCATATGGCCCATAATAACGAATTCTGCGTATTTGGCGGGGCGTAGAACGCGATTCTCGTCCCGTCTGGCGACCACGCTGGGTTGTAGGCAGCGAACGTAGCGCCGCTCGCGAGCGTACTTGGGTAAGTAAGCTGTATTTGATTCGAGCCGTCGGCATTCATCACATAGATCTCAGGAGGAACTGTATTGCCCCAGATGTACGTGGCTCCAACAAAAGCAATTTTGGACCCGTCTGACGACCAAGCTGGCCAAGCGTCGCCCTCGCCTACGTTCCCAGCGTTAGTTATTTGTGTTCGATTTGAGCCATCACTGCCCATAACGTAAATCTGGCAGACTCCACTGGCATTGCAGGTATGGGACGCCAGCTTATCACCCTTTGGCGAGTAACTGCGGGGTAAATCGTAAGTTGTGGTGAGCTGCGTCTGGCCCGAGCCGTCGGGGTTCATCACAAATGCGTTAGCATACCCGTTCGCATAGCCTGCCCTACCCGAATAGAACGCAATCTGTGCACCGCCGGGCTGCCAAACTGGATATCCGTTATCGTGCGTACTCGTGAGGGTAACTGCAGCCGTTCCATCAGCGTTCATGGTGGAAATATCGCCACCTTTTGAAGAGTAGGCGACACGGCCGTCCCCCCCGGACCCATTGACGAAAGCGGATCGCAAGCCGGTTCCTGCACCGGTCGTGTTGCCGTTATCGTTGTAGTAGTGGTCAACAATGCATTGCCAGTTTCTCGGGCTGGTTGTCACCCCTTGGTAACTCTTGCCTCTAGCCCAATATTGGGAACCCCACTGGCTCATCCCACGTCCATGTCCGCTGCCTGTAGAGCCGGTTGCTATCGGATCCGCCATGCAAGGCCAGTTTGCAGCGGGCTGTCCGGTCTGACCGTCAGGGCAGTAGAGGCCGTTGGTGTTGGCTGAGTATTCCGCGAAAAACGCTTTTACGCCGTCGCTACTCACGACCACACTGGCGGTCGCCTGCGCAGCTGCAACCGTGGACGCTGCGGAAGTGGTATCAAAAACCTGGCAATATGTGCTGTTGCAAATAAACCTGGCAATATGTGCTGTTGCAAATGTCGTAGACTACTGGACAAGACGAACTCGTTGTCGAACAGATCGGATTAGCGACGTACCACGCGCCGTAGCTCCTGTAGGCGACAGCGCCTGCCTCGAGCGAATTCCTATTCCACGACGAGATCCATTCGTTGTCGAGACCGTCCTGAACATACGTCTCAAGAGAGTACGTGTTCGTGGTGGTACATCCATGTCTCCCATTAGTGCAGTTCGAGCCGACACGGATGCTGCTCGGCAGGGTGACAGTTGCCATTGCAGTTGCGGCTGCCTGTTCAGGTCTCTGGCCATGGGGCACCATCGCTTCTCCAGAAGCGCCCAGCCAGTTTTGCAAAGACTTCGCAAGAACACTTCTGGTAGAAGGCGGCACGTCCGGTACCGAGCTGGGCGGCATCAACGGCCTGTGATCAATCTGCTGATGTATGGCTCCGGCTCCCGGAGTCATTTCGATTCTCGCCACTGAGTCACTTCCGGGGACGTGCAACAGACCAGTAACTGTTTGAGTCTTGTAACCAGATGCAATCGCAGTCAGCGTATCCGTCGCTGGGAAATCTTCGGGTCTCGATGCATCCGCTGTGGATACCGCTCCCGTGTAGAGTTGAAAGTAGCCCCTAGCATCGCTTGTGGCTCTAGCCCCGCTCTCCTTGAGCCTCAACTGAACACCTACAACTGGACGGTGAGTCACACCATCGACGACATAGCCGTGCACAAGTTCGAACCCGTCACGAAGCTCAGAGGCCACCACGTCCTCGCGCAGTTCTTGCGGAGGACTCACCGGATCGAGATTGATATTGGCGCGGACTATCGAACCCTCTGCGACACCAAAATGAGTTCGCATCGGCTGATATCCAGGGGCTGAGATTTCGAATGCATACTCACCCGCTGACAGTTGTTTTACGAAGTGCCCACCTTGAGACAAGAGAGCGGAATGCGATAACGCGGGAGCTGCCTTGCCAACCGCATCCCACTTGATTGTCGCCGAGGTGACTACATAGCCAGTCGCACTGTCCAGTATTTGAAAATCGATACTTCCGCTGCTTGGAGCAGCTGCCTGTTTTGGTTGTTGTCCCCAAAATACAGCCGAAATTGTTAAGAAGAACACGAGGTAACAATAAGCGGGAATTCGCAAGTAACGCATGATCGTGTGTTGACGTGCCAGAACAGCGCGTTCGCCACGTGCATGTCGAGGAAGGGACTGCAGGAGCGGATGCGCGGAGCACAGCGTCCTTTCTCAGATTCTGGTCCGCCCCCTCGCCTTGGCCCAGTCTCGGAAAGTATACGCTAAGACTTCTTGGCCTGTATGTGACGCCAATCAGAAGGTGTCCCAGCCATAGTTGCAGGTTGAGGGAACGGTTCTCGTCGTTCAGGATCTCGCGGATCTCTTTGTCGGCCTTGTAGGGACAGGCGCTCACATTGCCCAGGCGCTCTTCGCGCGACATACCTTCGTCCTGCATGAGCTTCTGAGTGGCGTCATGTAGCTCTTGTAGGATGGGTTTGATTTTGGTCTGTTGATCGCCGGTGAGATCAAGCTTTTCGGTCAGCAGTTTCAGCAATCCCCGCCCATACAATCGCAAGATCCGGAGACCACTTGTGACATCTAACCTTGCCTCCCATCCAAAATTAGCGAATCATAGTCAAGGTGGAAGCGATACGGGGAGCGACCCAAGCACCGGGCGTAAGCCGTTTAAACACAAGATTTTACCCGTAACCTATTGTGCCCCTAGGATTACTTTGCAAAAACGCGACATTTTCCCAAAATGGACACGCCTAGAGACCCCGATCCGCTGCCCCCAAACGGCAGCTTGGGAGAAGTTTTCGAGCGCGAATCCATAGGCTTTTTCGAGGATTTCCCTCTGTGTCTCTGTGCCTCTGTGGTGAAAGCTCGTCACGCTGGAAACCGTCTCGGACCCACCGCCTCTGCTAGAATCGCGTCAACATGAGTCCCCAAGCGCCATTCACCGATGTTGCTGACGCGATTGAGGAAATCCGCGCTGGCCGCATGATCGTCGTGGTCGACGACGAAGATCGCGAAAACGAAGGCGATCTGACCTTGGCGGCGGAAAAAGTCACCCCCGAAGCCATCAACTTCATGGCCAAGTACGGCCGCGGACTGGTCTGTCTCGCCATGACTGAAGAACGCCTCGACCACCTGCGCATCGGACCGATGACGACGGAGAACACGTCACAGTACGGAACCGCTTTCTGCGAGGCGATTGACGCGCGGACTGGCGTTACGACCGGTATCTCGGCATACGACCGCGCGCGTACGATTCAGGTCGCCATCGATCCCGCAACGCAGCCTGCTGATCTGGCGCGTCCCGGGCACGTTTTCCCTCTTCGTGCGCGGAAAGGCGGAGTGCTGGTTCGGGCGGGTCAGACGGAAGCCTCCGTCGACCTGGCGCGGCTGGCAGGTATGGTCCCTGCGGGCATCATCTGCGAGATCATGAAGGATGATGGAAGCATGGCTCGCGTGCCCGACCTGATCGAATTCTGCCGCGAGCACAGTCTGAAGATGCTCACCGTCGCCGAACTCATTCGCTATCGCATGGCGCATGAACGATACGTGCATCGCGTGGGCGAGGCGCTGGTGGACACGCGCTTCGGCGAATTCCGCCTGATTGCCTATGAGAGCGAGGTCGACGGTGGCGAGTCGCATGTTGCTCTGGTACGGGGAAATGTCGATAGCAGCCAGATTCCGGTATTGGTGCGGATGCACGCCCACTGCCTGATGGGCGACGTTTTCGGATCCACCGCGTGTGAGTGCCACGCCACACTGGAAGGCTCCCTACGCCGGATCGCACGGGAGGGCCGGGGCGCGCTGATCTACCTCCATCAAACGTCAAAGGGTTTCTCCATCGAGCGCGCGGGAGGGCGTACTGCGTTGAGCTTCCACCGTGGGCGCAAGCTGCCTTCCCTGTTGGAAAATGAGAGACAGACTCAGCGCGAAATTGGAATCGGTGCGCAGATACTTTCCGACCTTGACTTGAGGCGAATCCGCCTGCTGACCAACCGTCCCAAGCGAGTGGCGGCGCTGGAGGGATTTGGGATCGAAATCGTGGAGCAGGTGCCAGTGGAACTGACTGAGTTGCGGGCGAAGGGATATTAGTTTTTGAGAGGAATTGTTAGTGCTTACCGAGCCATAAACCCCAAAGCGATAGAACAATCATGCCTGCTCCCACAATCAGCAAGCATGTCCGGTGGAACCGCTGATGAGCAAAAGGCACTCCGTTTCTCGCGCTGAGAGGTACGCGGCTCAGCGCGTGCCAGATCGAAGCGCTACCCATGAAGATTGCTATGCAATACCTCCAGTACCAAGGGAAACGGAGATTGAACCAAGGCAAGTTGAGAAATAACGCAACCGCTGGAATTGAACTCATTGGAGCAGAAACCTTCGAATGACGCCTCAGAACGGCTTGCGCACCACAACTTCTGCCTCGCGAATAAAGAACTGCGCCGAGCACTGCTCTGAGCCGCAAATTACCGGCACCAAGCCGTTAATCTGCCTGCGCGTGATCAGACCGAGTGTGCCGCAGGAGGGGCAGGAGAGCACGGCCCAGTAGGGATCTTCCTTTTCGCCGATTTCACCGGCGTTTTCGAGCACAAAAACCGTACCGGGAGCCATCTGCTCCGGGATCCATTCACTCAGGACGTCTAGTTCGCCGACCATGTCTTCCTCCCCCGTCTCTGTGAACCAAACTTCCCTGCTTATGAAGCCTTTTTAGCACGCCGGCGCTGGTCCGGCGATGTTACTGAAGTATTCGACTTTCTGGAGATGACCCCGGCACGAACCTGGCGCACGGCGTCGCTAAGGCAAATGCCCAGGATGGGCTGACTCGAATTCTTGAGGATGTCGACAATCTGCCGGGCCGATGTTTCCAGATAAAGATGAGTGCCGTCGGTGAGAAGGTGATACTCGGAGTTGCGGCTGACGATCTCGGCCAAGCCCTTGCCGAACTCGCGATCGAGAAAGCGCATCACCTTTCGGACTCTCTGCAGTGAAAAGCCCTTGCGCCGCAGCTCGCAGATCACCGCGACCTCGGTGAGATGGTTCATCGAATACAAGCGACGATGGCCTTCCCGCGCAGGCCTTACCACTCCGCACTCGTCCCACCACTGCAGCTGGCGGGCTGTGATCCCCGTCAGGGCTATCACCTCTCGAGATGTAAAACGGTCTGGCATGGATTTCTCAATCATGTTTGAAACAATCTACCATCAAAATGTTTGAAACATTTTAGGCATGACTGGGCTAGAGTCAAGCAAAGAATAGTGGTAGGCAGGGTTAACTAAGAGAGTTCGTCTCGCAGCCATCGGCGGGGCGGATCCGTAACAACCCACCGCCGACGAAGTGAACGACTTCCAGCCGGTCGCCCTCGGTGAGTTTTGTATCACGCCAGCGGTCTCGAGGCACGATGTCGCGGTTCAGTTCCACGGCCACGCGGTCGGGCTTCATCCCTAGAATGTCGACGAGTGCCGCGAGAGTAAAAGGCGTGGGAGAATCGTCGAAAGTCCGCTCTTCACCATTGATCTGCAGCTTCATTATTTCGCGTTTGTGAAAATCTACAGCGGCTGAAGCCGAACGCGATTTCAGCGGCTTATGGCACGACTGAAGTCATGCCCCGATACGAATCCGAATTTCTCCCGTACCCTGCTACTCAGCCCTGCGCAAGAGAAACTTGCGGGTAGCGGTACGGCCCTGATAGTTGGCCTGGACCAGTACAGACGAATCGGGCAGCCCAGATTCCTCAACCTCGATCTTGATCTGGGCGTCACCGCCAGAGTCGGTAACAGCCTGGGTGTAAAAGGGTGCCGCCTCGGGACGCGCAAAGCGAAAGATAAGGCGAGCACCAGCGGCTGGCGAGCCTCCCTCGGTAACCCGCAACTGCATGGTCAAGTTGCTGGCTGCATGAACCGATTCAGTGTTCACCCACTGGACCTCAAGCTCTTTGATGCCTGCAAGCGCGTCTGGTTCAGGGTGATCGAGGATGCTGTCTAGCTTCCCTTCCCGAATGGCATCCAGCACCAGGCGATGCTGTTCGCGCAGTTGCTGCTCTTTGTTTGTGTCTCCGGACTGCGTTTGGCTAGCCGATGGAGCGTAGGACGTCGCCTTCTTGCCCACGCAACGCCCACGTACGAACACCTGAGTTTGCAGTAAGAGTTCGCTCTCGCGAGCCTCGCTCTGCACATGGTAGATCGTGTCGCCATGCTTTACGTCGGTATTGAAGCCGAAAATCATGAAGGATCTGGAATCGTGCACTCTGGTAATCGTGCAATGGAAGAGCGCCGTGCGCTGAAAATCTCGTCTTCTTCAGCACACATGTAGTGCTGCGTTTCAATCGCGAGATTACCAGATTACACAACTACAATTTTTTTTCTTTTCCGAATACAAAATACCCTGCGCTCGCTTGACACTGCTGACAGCGAGCACCTAATCTAGAATGTTTAAGCCTTGCTTGGCGCGAATTATATATATCTCATCCCATGCCCGACAATTACTTCGTTCGCTACCTGCCGTTTTTGATCCATATTCTGCTGGCCGGTGGAATTGCGACTGCAATTGTCACGCTTTCCTGGCTCATCGGGGAGCGGAAACCGACCCGGGCCAAGCTTGCCCCCTACGAATGCGGCATGACGCCGATTGGGGACTCCCGGGGGCGCTTTTCGGTAAAGTTCTACCTGGTGGCGATGCTGTTTATCTTATTCGATGTAGAAGCTGTCTTTATTTATCCCTGGGCTGTCATTCTGCGTGATCTTAAGCGCTTTGGCCTTTGGGAGATGCTGGTGTATATCGGTATTTTTCTCGTCGGCTTCTTCTATGTCTGGAAAAAAGGTGTTCTGGACTGGGGTACGGCCTCCTTCAAGCGGGGGGATCTGTGATGGGGCTGACCGCAGCCGTCACGAATCTTGAGGAATTGAAGGGCCACCCAGCAATCGCGCGGCTACTGGCTTGGAACGCCTCCGCGGTACAAAACGCAAAGTTCGATCGGGACGAAATGACCATCTACGTCGACCGGGCGAACATCCGCGAAGCTTGCGCGCTGTTGCGGGACGATGCTGAGTGCGCTTTCAACTTCCTTTCGGACGTTACCTGCGTGGACTGGTATCCGGCCGAGCCCAGGTTTGAGGTCGTCTATCACCTGCTTTCCATTTCCAAGAAAGAGCGCGTCCGGCTGAAGGTTCGCCTGGACAGCTCCAGCCCGGCTGTCGAGTCGATTACCTCGGTTTGGCCTGGGGCCAACTACTTTGAGCGCGAAGTTTTCGACCTGTTTGGCGTGCGATTCACGGGGCATCCTTATTTGCGGCGCCTCCTGATGCCGGAAGATTGGGAAGGTCACCCTCTGCGCAAGGATTATCCGGTGGAGGGCTACCGGTAGCACATGGCGCACCTGACACCTACCCCGGTTCTCGAACCCGGCCAGGATCGCACCATGATCCTGAACATGGGGCCGCAGCATCCGTCGACTCACGGCGTGCTGCGCGTCATTCTCGAAATCGACGGCGAAAACGTGGTCCGCATCATGCCGGACATCGGCTACCTGCACACTGGGATCGAAAAAACCTGTGAGGCCAAGTTCTATCAGCAGGTCGTGCCACTCACCGATCGCATCGACTATCTGTGCCCCATGACCAACAACCTCTGCTATGTGCTGGCCGTGGAAAAACTCTTGGGTTTGGAGATCCCGCCGAAAGCACAGTGGTTGCGGGTGCTGCTCAACGAACTGACGCGCATCAACTCGCACCTGGTCTGGCTGGGCACGCATGCTCTCGATATCGGCGCCATGACCGTCTTTCTCTACTGCTTCCGCGAGCGCGAAGAGGTTTTAAAGATCTTCGAGATGGTCAGCGGGCAGCGCATGATGACCTCGTACTTCCGAGTGGGAGGAATTGCGCTTGAGCCGCCCCTGGGATTCTTCGACCGCGTTCGCGATTTTGCCGGCTACTTCCCCGAGAAGGTGGACGAGTACGAAAACCTGCTCACGGGCAATCCCATCTGGCTGATGCGGACAAAAGGCGTGGCCATGATGACTGCGGAAGATGCGATTGCGCTAGGCGCGAGCGGCCCTACTCTGCGCGGTAGCGGCGTAGACATCGATCTGCGGCGTGATATGCCGTACTCGGGCTACGAAAACTTCCAGTTTAAAGTGCCCGTGTCACAGGATGGCGACGTGTTCGCGCGTTACATGTGCCGTGTGCTGGAACTGCGCGAGTCGATCAAGATCGTAAAACAGGCGCTGGATGGCATGCCGGAAGGTCCGATCAAGGCCGACGCTCCCAAGGTGGTGCTTCCGGATCGTGAGAAGATGAAAACGCAGATGGAAGCTCTCATCTATCACTTCAAAATTATTACCGAGGGTTTCGCGGTGCCGGCTGGAGAGGTGTATCAGGCAGTCGAATCTCCACGCGGCGAGATGGGATATTACATTGTGAGCGACGGTACAAGTAAACCGTACCGGGTACACATGCGCGCCGCGTGTTTGGCGAATCTTCAGACGCTGCCCAAAATGTGCGAAGGACGCCTGCTGGCGGATGTTGTGGCGGCTATCGGATCGATCGACATCGTGCTGGGGGAGATCGACCGGTGAGATTTTCCGAAGAATTCGAAACCCGCTTCGCGGAGATGGTCCCGCACTATCCCACCAAGCGCTCGGCGCTGGTGCCGACCTTGCTGTATGCGCAGGACGAGATCGGCTTCCTGTCTGACGAGGTCATCCTGGAAATTGCCGGACGGCTTGAGTTGACGGAACTCGAAGTGCGGAACGTGATCAGCTATTACTCGATGCTGACCACCAAGCCGCGGGGTAAATTCAGCGTGCAGGTCTGCACCAATATCAGTTGCATGGTGCGAGGCGGCGAAGAGATTCTGCGACACTGTGCCAAGAAGCTTGGCGTCGGACACAAGGGCACTACTCCCGACGGGCTGTTTACGCTGGAGGAAGTAGAGTGCATCGGCGCCTGCAGCTGGGCTCCTGCGGCGCAAGTTAACTACGATTTTCACGAGAACCTGACGCCGGAGAAGATGGACAAGGTTCTCGACGAATACAGAACGAAGGCAACGCAATAACAAAAGGGCAGAAGGCAGAAGTATGAATGCAGAAGTAAGAACTGAACCGGTCTTAACCTTCTGCATTCTTAATTTTTTCCTTCTAAATTTGCATGGCTGACTTAGTCTCCCATCCCGACGAGGTAAGAGTTGTCTCCCGGCGCTTCGGCCAGGGCGCGACCAACCTCGACCGTTATCTCGAACTGGACGGCTACAAGGCCGTGCAGAAGGCGCTTGTTATGGAGCCCGATGCCATTGTTAACGAGGTCAAGAATTCTGGGTTGCGCGGCCGGGGTGGCGCCGGGTTCTCGACCGGGATGAAGTGGTCGTTTGTGCCCAAGCAATCAGCCAAGCCGAAGTACGTACTCTGCAACGGCGATGAGAGCGAGCCTGGCACTTGTAAAGACCGCTTGATCTTCGAGCACGATCCGCACTCAGTGATCGAAGGAGTGGTGATCGGCGGGCTGGCCGTTGGGGCGCGGAGCGGATATATCTACATCCGCGGCGAATACCGGTATCTCTCGGTCATCATGCAGAAGGCACTTCGCGATGCGTATGCCAGAGGTTTCCTCGGCAAGAACATTTTCGGCAGCGGGCGCGACTTCGATGTCTACTGGCATGGCGGAGCGGGGGCTTACGAAGTCGGCGAAGAGTCCGCGCTCATGGAATCTCTCGAAGGCAAGCGCGGCATCCCGCGAATCAGGCCTCCCTTCCCCGCGGTGGTCGGTCTCTGGGGCGGGCCCACGGTTATCAATAATGCGGAGACGCTGGCTAATGTGCCACACATTATTCTTGGTGGCGCGGAATGGTATGCCAAGCTCGGCACACCGAAAAATGGTGGCACGCGATTGTTCTGCCTGAGCGGCAACATCGCCAAGCCTGGCGTGTATGAACTGCCCATGGGTTACAACCTTCAGAAGATGATCTACGAAGTGGGCGGCGGTATCCCCAACGGTCGCAAGCTGAAGGCGGTTGTCCCGGGCGGATCTTCTTGTCCCTGCCTCACCGCAGATGAGATCGATGTCAGCATGGATTTCGATTCGGTCGCGAGGGCAGGCTCGATGCTCGGATCGGGAGGCGTCGTCGTGGTGGACGATGCTCAGTGCATCGTCAAGTTCGCCTTGCGCACGATGAAGTTTTATAAGCACGAAAGCTGCGGATGGTGCATCCCGTGCCGCGAGGGTACGGATTGGCTGGAAAAGACGCTTAAGCGTTTCCATACCGGCGGCGGGGTGAAGAAAGACATCGACAACATGCAATACCTGGCGGAGAACATGCTGGGCCGCACATTTTGCCCGCTGGGCGATGCGGCGGCGATGCCGACCATCGCGTTTGTGAAGAAGTTTCGTAAAGAATTTGAAGATCACCTGGAAGGCAGACCGTGCCCCTACGAAAAAGAGGGTGCGATCGAAGAACTTCCAGTGTTGAGTCATTGATTAAATGACTCAATGAGTCAATCGCTCAATCCATATGGCTGACGTAACACTGACAGTTGACGGCAAGAAGCTCACGGCTCCCGCGGGGACGCTGCTCATCGAAGCCTGCAAGAACGTAGGCATCGAAGTGCCTTCGTTCTGCTACTACCCTAACCTTTCACTGCAGGGTGCTTGCCGCATGTGCCTGGTGAAGGTCGAGAGGATGCCTAAGCTGCAGACCGCCTGCACCACGGTGGTAAGCGAAGGCATGGTCGTAATTTCGGACAGTGAAGAAGTTCGTCAGGCACGCAAGTCCATGATCGAAATGCTGCTCGGCAATCATCCGCTCGATTGTCCAGTCTGCGATGCGGGCGGCGAGTGCGAACTACAGGACATGACCTTCTCCTACGGCGCCGCAGAATCGCAGTTCATGGAGGCGAAGAACCACAAGGACGAACAGCAGTGGTCTCCCGTGGTCTACTTCGACCGGCCGCGCTGCATTCTCTGCTACCGTTGCGTGCGCGTTTGCGGCGAAGGTATGGACGTGTGGGCCCTCGGTGTGCAGAACCGTGGAGTGAGTTCGATCATCGCGCCTAACAAAGAAGATCACCTCGAGTGCGAAGAATGCGGTATGTGCATCGACATCTGCCCCGTGGGTGCGCTTACTTCCGGCGCGTATCGCTACAAGACGCGGCCGTGGGAGATGAAGCATGTGGGTACAATCTGCACCCACTGCGGGGACGGCTGCAAGACCACGCTGGGCGTGCGCCGAGCCGACACCGGCATGGAAATTGTCCGCGGTGATAACCGCGACAAGAGCGGCACGAATGGCGATTTCCTCTGCATCAAGGGCCGTTACGCATTCGATTTTGCGAACCACGAAGAACGTCTGACGCAGCCGCTCATCCGCAAAGATGGCAAGCTCACTCCGTCGACGTGGGAAGAGGCGTTTGCGCTGATTGGAAAAAAGTTCGCGGATGTCCGCGACAAGGAAGGCGGGCAGGCGATCGGCGTCGTGGGATCGACGCGTATCACAAATGAAGAAGCTTACTTGCTTTCCAAGTTCGCTCGCGTGGTCTTGAAGACGAACAATGTCGCGGACTTCCCTGCTCTGGCGGCTGCGCTTCGCGGCAAGGACGATGCCACAGCCAGTATGGCAGATGTCTTCACTGCGCCTGCTGTTCTGCTGGTTGGTAACGATCCCACCGAGCAGCATCCGCTGCTGGCCTGGCAGATTCGCAACAACGTGCGACTGCACCGCGCGCGGCTCTATGTGATCAACTCGAATCCCATCAAGCTGCGCCGGCAAGCCGCCAGTTTCCTGCAAATTCCTGCGGGAGCAGAGGGCAAAGTAGCTGCATTTCTGGCAGGCGATGATTCGGCTCTGGATGCAATCACTGCTGGTGTGGGCGCGGGCGACTCGCCGGACGGGCCAGTGCGCCTGTCTTCACGCGAGCAGTGGAGCGCTCTGCGCGATAAGCTGCGCGGAGAACAGAACTTGGTCATTATCTTTGGATCCGAAGTTCGTGGTCCAGACGTTGCCAGTCTCGTGAAGTTCGGTTCAGGAATTTCTGGTGCCAAGTTCGTCTGTCTTGCGGACTATGCTAACTCTCGCGGAGCGGTCGACATGGGTGTGTGTCCCGATTTGCTGCCGGGCTATCATCCAATATCAGGAAGCAGCGAGTTTCACAAAGAGTGGGGAGCGATTCCGGAAGCTGCAGGCCTTGATGTGCCCGGGATGGTCGAGGCTGCCAAAGCGGGCAAGCTAAAAGCTCTGTACGTTGTCGGATCGAATCCCGTGGGACGAATGGGCATTGACGCTTTCGCATTTTCTAAGGGCTTCGTCGTCGTGCAGGACATGTTTTTGACCGAGACCGCGGTGATCGCGGACGTTGTGTTGCCGGCCGCGAATGCCTATGAGAAGGCTGGGACGTTCACCAATACCTGCGGCGATCTGCAACTGGTGAAGAAAGCCGGTGAAGTCACTGGCACGAAGGCGGATTTTGAAATGATTGTCCGCATCGCCGACGCCATGGGCTTTGAGGTTCGCAAGTTGGTTCCGTTCGGCGGCAGCGAGCGAGCGGACATGGGACAATCGCGCGGAGCTCAATCGGGCGAGGCCGATCGTCACGCGGTGTGGCTCGAAGCTCACGGACTGGAGCCGAGGTTGAGCCCACTCGATCCGATGGCGATTCTGGATGAGATTCAGCGCCTGGTTCCAGGCTACGAAGTATCGCGCATGAACCTTTTGGCGGGAAATAGCCAGCACACGTCGCTGTCGAAGAGTGGCCCCGCGGCTGCGCGCAAGCCGGAATCGATTATCCCAGCCAATGACAACCTGTTCACCTCCGGCACATTGGGTCGCTATTCACGAACCCTGAAATCGGTGATCGAAAATCACGAGGTCAAACCGCTCGAAGTGGCGGCAGACTGAGATCCGGGCTGCAATAGATCAGGTCATTAGACAAGCTTGAAGTAGAGAGGAAAGCAAGGCGTTGCCCGTTATTACTTTCATCATCGTGTCGGTGATCAAGTCAGCGATTACGCTCTTTGTGCTGCTGACGGCAGTCGCCTACACGGTTTGGCTGGAACGCAAGGTCGTAGGCCACATGCAGAATCGCTGGGGACCCACGCGGGTCGGCCCGTTTGGCCTGCTGCAGCCGGCGGCCGATGGCATTAAGTTCCTTTTCAAAGAGGACTTGACGCCGCCGCACGTTTACAAGCCGCTGTACATCGCGGCCCCATTGATTGCGGTGATTTTTGCGCTGACTTCGATCGCGGTGATCCCCATCGGCAACTCGATCACAATCGGAGGGTATAGTATCCCGCTGCAGATTACCGATGTGAATATTGGGCTCTTGCTCGTCCTCGGTGTCACGTCGATGGGCGTGTACGGAGTGGCGCTGGCGGGATGGTCGTCGAATAACAAGTACTCGCTGCTGGGCGGACTGCGGGCCAGCGCACAGATGGTGAGCTACGAGATCTCGCTGGGCCTCTCTTTGGTTGGCGTGCTGATCATGGCGGGGAGCTTCAGTCTCCGCGACATCGTGAATTCTCAGGCCGGACATTTCTGGGGCTTCATTCCGCGCTGGAATATTTTTCACGGACAGTTCATCGGTTTCTTCATTTACCTGATGGCAGCCTATGCGGAAACCAACCGCATCCCGTTTGATTTACCGGAAGCAGAAACTGAACTGGTCGCCGGTTACCACACCGAGTACAGCGCAATGAAGTTTGCCATGTTCTTTATGGCCGAGTACGCCAACATGATCACGGTAGCCTGCCTCGCCACGCTTTTGTTTTTTGGCGGATGGCACGGACCAATTTTCGGGCCACCGATTTTGCAGGCGCTCTTACCAGTATTCTGGTTTGTAGTTAAGGTTTTCGTGTTCCTCTTTATTTATATCTGGGTGCGCGGGACGTTGCCGCGTTTCCGTTACGACCAACTGATGGCCTTTGGCTGGAAATTCCTGCTGCCGCTGGCCTTGGTAAATCTGGTGGCGACCGCAATCGCTGTGGCTTGGTAGGGGCAAGACAGTTCTCAGTTCCCGGTTCTCAGTTCTCAGTTAACGGCGCGTCGGAGCGCTCTGAGAAACTGCTCCCGTGCGGCAGGCTTTACTGAGGACTGGGAAATGAGAGCCGAGAACTGATTTCATGAGTCTCCATCTGATCTTATTTCTGGCCTTTGGGGCCGTTTGCGTGGCAGGGGCAATCAACCTGCTGGCGCAGACCCATCCCATCAACAGCGCTCTTTCACTGATCGCAGTGATGGCCGCGCTGGCCGGGGAATACCTGCTTCTCGGCGCAGAATTCGTGGCTGCCGTGCAGGTAATTGTCTACGCCGGCGCCATCATGGTGTTATTCGTTTTCACCATCATGCTGTTGAACGCCGGAGAAGAAGAGCGTACCAAGGGGAGTCGCGTGGCGGTTTTATTCGGTGTGCCTGGAATGCTGATTGGAAGCATCCTGTTGGCATGGGTGGTGTTGCGGCATTCCGGAACCGAGGCCGTGCCGATTGGCGCCTTGCCTGGAGATCCGAAGATAATCGGTCAATTGCTCTTCCATGAGTTCCTGTTGCCCTTTGAAATTACTTCGGTTCTCATCCTGATCGCGATCATGGGCGCGGTGGTGCTCGCCAGCAAGCCCGAAGCTGTGCAGAAAAGGAAGGAGCAGTGATGGTACCGCTATCGTATTACCTGGTGCTCGGTGGAATTCTGTTTGCCTGCGGTGTGGCTGGCTTCCTCATCAAGCGCAATATCATCACCATCTTCATGTCGATTGAGCTGATGCTCAACGGGGTTAATCTTTCCTTCGTCGCTTTCGCTGCCCACTGGCACGAATTGGCCGGACAGGTATTCGTCTTCTTTGTGATGGTGGTGGCGGCCGCGGAAGCGGCTGTTGGACTGGCGATCATCATCGCTGTCTACCGCACGCGCGAAACCCTGAATGTAGACCAGGTGAATCTGCTCAAACTATGACGCCTCATCTCAATCTCTGGCTGATTCCGGTTCTGCCGCTGGCAGGAGCCGCGATCAACGGCTTTTTCGGAAGAAAGTCCTCGCGGCAGGCGGTCAGCACGGTGGGACTCGTGTTCAGCGGGGCGGCCTTCGCCATGGCGTTGTGGGTTGCCGTGGAGTTTTCGTCTCTAACACTTCCCTATCATGAATTTTTCGCGCACTGGATTCGTTCCGGCAATTTCAGTTTTTCGCGCAGTGGATTCGCTCCGGCAGTTTCAGCGCGGACTTTGCTTTCTATCTCGATCAGCTTTCGCTGGTCATGTTGCTGGTGGTTACTGGAGTCGGGTTTCTGATCCACATCTACTCCGTCGGCTACATGTGGGATGACCCCAGCTACTACCGTTTCTTTGCCTATCTGAACCTGTTCATGTTTTTCATGTTGGCGCTGGTGCTGGCCAACAACTATCTGCTGATGTTTATCGGATGGGAAGGCGTCGGCCTGGCGTCTTATCTGCTGATCGGTTTCTGGTTCACGAAGGATTCAGCAGCGTCCGCCGGCAAGAAGGCCTTCATTGTGAACCGCATCGGGGACTTCGGATTCCTGATTGCCTTGTTTCTTCTGATCAAGCACTTCGGATCGCTGAATTTCACGCAGGTATTCGACTCAGTAAAGCCGCTGTCCGCGGAGACGACTGGCGCGGGGCTACTTACGGCGATCGGCATCCTGCTCATGGTAGGCGCTTGCGGCAAATCCGCGCAGATCCCCTTATACATCTGGATGCCTGACGCAATGGAAGGGCCGACACCTGTTTCGGCGCTGATTCACGCCGCCACAATGGTGACTGCTGGCGTCTACATGGTGTCGCGTTCGCACGTGATCTTTGAGCGGGCCCCTGGCGCACTGACGTTCGTCGCCATCATCGGCACGCTCACTGCATTCTTCGCCGCGACCATCGGCATCGCGCAAACCGATATCAAAAAAGTTCTCGCCTACTCCACCGTCTCGCAACTGGGATACATGTTCATGGCCTGCGGCGTCGGAGCGTTCTCGGCCGGAATTTTCCACTTGATGACGCATGCGTTTTTCAAGGGCCTCCTCTTCCTTGCGGCGGGATCTGTAATCCACGCAGTTGGCGGCGAGCAGGACATGCGGAAAATGGGAGGGCTCAAGTCATATATTCCGTGGACATTCCTGACCATGGGCATCGCTACGCTGGCGATCGCCGGGATTCCGCCGCTGGCGGGTTTCTGGAGCAAAGACGAAATCCTTTGGAAGACGTACTCCAGTCCCCATGGAAGCTGGATTTTCTGGCTGATCGGTGTGATCACGGCATTCATTACGTCGTTTTACATGTTCCGCCTGCTGTACATGACATTCTTCGGCGATTATCACGGCGCCCAGATCGATGCGCACGGACACGGCCCTCATGGACACGCTGAAGCCGGGCACGGCGGGCCCCACGAAAGTCCCATGGTGATGCTGGTCCCGCTCATGATTCTTGCAGCCCTTTCGCTGGTTGGCGGATTGGTTGGAATTGGAAACCGCTTCGAGCATTTTCTCGCACCGGTCTTCGGCGCCACGGAAGTTGCTGAAGGCGCAGTCGAGGGTGCAGGCCGCGGTACCGAATACCTGCTGATGGGCGCGTCGGTTACGGTGGCCCTTCTGGGATGGTGGCTGGCGTATCTGCTCTACCACAAGCGCAAAGATCTTCCGCGGAAGATTGCGGATGCGCTCGGCGGCTTCTTCGAGGCCATCGTGAATAAGTACTGGGTCGATGAACTCTACGCCGCGGTCTTCGTCAAACCGCTGATTGATGGCTCAACCCGTATTTTGTGGCAGGGTGTCGATCGCAGAGTTATCGACGACACTGTCAATGACGCCGCCGACGGCGCTCGCCACCTCTCCGACGAAGTCCGCCACATGCAATCCGGCAATCTGCGTTCTTACGCAGGATGGATTGCGGCCGGGTCGGCCGCGGTGATTGCCTACATGATCTGGGTGTGGACGGGAGCCCGATGAGTACCGACAACCTCAGTTCCAGCATCCTGAGCCTGGTGACCTTCGCGCCGCTGGCCGGCGGGCTTCTCTTGGTGCTGCTGCCACGCCGCGATCGCGATATCCGAATTTTTGCACTGGTCTCTTCGCTGCTGACATTTGTACTGTCGTTGCACCTGCCCGTTTATTTCCACCGCTGGCTCCCCGGCTTCCAGTACGAGGTTGACAAGCAGTGGATTACCAGCCCCAACATCCACTATCACATGGGAATCGACGGCATCTCCGTCTGGCTGGTCGTTCTGACCACGTTCCTCACGCCGCTCTGCGTGCTCATCTCCTGGAAGTCAGTCCATGAACGCGTGAAGGAATTCTTCATCATCCTGCTGATACTGGAAACTGCGCTCATCGGAGTGTTTACTTCCCTAGACTTGTTCCTCTTCTATTTCTTCTGGGAAGCTACGCTAATCCCGATGGCGCTGCTGATCGGAATCTTCGGTCACGAACGAAAAGTCTATGCCGCGGTAAAGTTCTTCATGTACACCATGATCGCCTCGGTGTTCATGTTGGCGGCAATCCTTTGGCTCTACGCTCAAACCGGCAGCTTTGATTTTGTTGTAATCCGCGATCAGATCGCACGCGGCGCTCTACCGAACTTTCCGGCCGCGGCGCAGTGGCTCTTCCTCGGATTCTTTTTGGCGTTTGCCGTGAAAGTCCCGCTGTTCCCATTTCATACCTGGCTGCCCGATGCGCACGTCGAGGCTCCTACGGCTGGATCTGTCCTGCTGGCTGGAGTACTGCTTAAGATGGGGACCTATGGCATGCTGCGCTTCAACTTGGGCCTCTTTCCCGAGCAATCGCGTCGCAATGCGCCCTGGATTATGACCCTGGCGCTGATCGGCATCATCTATGGCGCCCTGGTGGCTCTGGTCCAGCCCAATATGAAGAAGCTGATTGCCTATTCCTCGGTCAGTCACCTGGGCTTCGTGGTGTTGGGCATTTTCAGCTTCACGCAGGCTGGACTGAATGGCGCGATGTTCGTGATGCTGGCCCATGGAGTTTCCACGGGCGCCCTGTTCATGCTGGCGGGCATTCTGCATGAACGGCGACACACGTACGAGATCAGCGAGTTCGGAGGTCTGGCGTCGCCCATGCCGACCTACGCTGCTTCGTATCTGTTCATCGTGCTCGCCTCGGTTGGTCTGCCGTTGCTAAATGGATTCATTGGCGAGTTTCTGGTGTTGAGCGGCGCATTCCAGGCCAAAGCGATCTATGGAATTCTCGCGGCTACCGGCGTGATCTGGAGTGCCGGTTATTTGCTGTGGATGTATCAACGGGTGTTCTTTGGGAAAGTCACGCATCCCGTGAACAATTCCCTGCCTGATCTTTCCGGCTTTGAGAAGGCCGCGGTCTGGCCTTGCGCTCTTGCCGCCCTGGTTATGGGGGTAGCGCCTATCCTGTGGCTGGGCGCAATTGATCCTGCAGTACACGCTGCGCTTACTCCCTTCGCGCAGGTAGCGAGTAAGGTGGTTGGCCAGTGACAGTTTTCGAAGCCATACGTTGGACGCCCGCGTTGCTGCAGACGATTCCGCAGAGCGTGGAATACATCCGCATCCTGCCAGAATTGGTGCTGTCTGCGTTCGGCATTGTAGTAATGCTGCTCGATCCTATCCTGGATGAAAAAGTCAGCCAGAAGGTCCTGGGCCTCATCGCTCTTGTGGGTGCTCTGTTTGGAATGGCAGCGACCTGGTATATGTCGCAATCTCCGGGCTTGGCTTTTTCAAACATGATCCGGGTTGACGCCTTCAGCGTGTTCTTTCACTTTCTGGTGATTGCCATCGCTGCTGTCGTCATCCTCACGTCGTATGAATACATGGCAGTGCAGCGGATCCGCGCGGGCGAATACTACGCACTCATTCTCTTCGGCGTAGTGGGCATGGCATTGATGTCGTCAGCAGTCGAACTGGTGCTGATCTTCATCGCTCTCGAAATCTCTTCCATATCCACTTATATTCTGGCGGGGTTCCGGCGCCATGATGCCTCCAGTGCCGAATCGTCGCTCAAGTATTTCCTCTTGGGATCGTTTGCGACTGCGTTTTTCCTCTATGGCGTGGCACTCATATTTGGCGCCACGGGTTCGACCAATATTGACGACATCAGCCGAACGCTGTTGGCCGGGCCTGTCGAGTTGCTGGTCTATGTGGCGATGGCATTGATGTTCGTTGGCCTGGGATTCAAGGTAGCTGCCGCGCCGTTCCACATCTGGACACCAGACGTTTATGAAGGAGCACCGGCCCCCATCGTAGGCTTCATGTCCACGGCGCCCAAGGCGGCCGCATTCGCCGTGTTGTTGCGGGTAGTGTTCGTCATCAATGCTCCTGGACGTTACTGGCTCATCTGGATTGCGGCCGCATTGTCCATGACTCTGGGCAACATTGGCGCACTGGTTCAGAACAACGTAAAGCGCCTGCTTGCATACTCTTCGATCGCGCATGCCGGTTATCTGCTCGTTGCATTTGCGGCAGCTCCGGATCTCGGTACCTCCGCCGCTATGTTTTACACGGCTGCGTATGCCGCTATGAACGTGGGCGCATTCGCCGTGGTAAGCCATTTCGCCAATGCGGGCGAACGTTACGTCACGCTCGAAGACTACGAAGGCTTGGGCCGCAGTTCCCCGCTGCTGGCAGCAACGCTAACGATTTTTTTGCTCTCGCTGATCGGTATCCCAATGACCGGCGGCTTCTTCGCCAAGTTTTATGTTTTTAGTGCGGCCTTGAAAGCTAATTTGATCTGGCTGACGTTGATCGGTGTCAGCAACAGCGCGGTGGGTGCTTACTACTATTTGCGCATTGTCGTCGTGATGTACATGCGTGAATCACGAAGAGAGGTTCCGGTCACACCCATTCCTTTTGGGTTGGGATTAGCCCTTGTCCTCAGTGTGGTGACTACGTTGTATTTGGGCGTGCTTCCCAATCGAGTTCTGCAGTACGCGCAGCACTCCGCTCAAGCTCTTGTAGCCCCTGCTCAATCTGGCCCGATGCGCGCGCTGCGTACTCCGGAGAAGTTTTAGACGCCGTGATGTTCCTGTGGAAATCCCCAAATCCCGCATTTGACAAGGGGCTTGCGGCGCGTGCATCATGGGTGCACTAAAAAGCGGTTCTTCCTCTCGCAGGAACGACTGCGGCCTGGAGGAGAGCAAATGTCCAAGTTAATTCGAGAACTTTGGTCTGGGGATGATGGGCAAGACATCGCTGAATATGCAGTGATGCTTGCTGTGATTCTGGTTCTGGTCGTGGGAACGATTCGACTGATCGGATCGAACGCGAACAATGTGTTCTCTAGCACGGCGAGTTCGATTCAGTAGTCCCACGTCCCACGCGCAGCGAGTTTTTCCAGGCGCACTTCGTCATTGTGAATTGACGGACTGAGCTTTATGACTCGATTTACTCCCAGCACCGCGACTTGCCCCTACTACTGGTTTCCAGGAGTAGCGGCTGCGGCGAAGCTTGAGGGGAGATCGAATCAGACGGTCACCTAGTTTTAGTCAAGTTTCAGTTCGGAGCCGCGATCAAGAATCGCGGCTTTTGCTTTTGCAGGGCAAAATCCAAAGGAGGGCTACCCATGATTGTCAACATGTCGGAGAAGGCAACTCAACAAGAAATCGAGCACGTGATTGAGCGCATCCGCGAAGCGGGCTACCAGCCTCACATCACGCGGGGCACCGAGCGCACCATTGTGGCAGCCGTCGGGAGCGGGCGCCGGCACGAGATCGAGGCGCTGCAGGTAGCGCCCGGAGTCGACAACGTGGTCGCCATCGCTCAACCCTTCAAACTGGTGAGCCGCCAAGTCAAGCCTGAGCGAACCATCGTAAAGGTGAACGGAGTGGCATTTGGAGGCCCGAAAGTTGTGGTCATTGCTGGCCCCTGCTCAGTCGAGTCGCGTGAACAGCTAATGGACACGGCGCATGCAGTGAAGCGAGCGGGCGCAGCAATGTTGCGGGGAGGCGCCTACAAACCTCGCACCTCACCGTATGATTTTCAGGGCCTTGGCCTGGAAGCGCTCAAGATCTTGCGGGAGGCACATGAAGAAACTGGCCTGCCGGTGGTAACGGAGGTCATGAGCACCGAGGACGTTGACATCATCTGTGAGCACGTCGAAATGCTTCAGATCGGCGCCCGCAACATGCAGAACTTTGCTTTGCTTCGCCGACTAGCGACGGTAAATAAACCCATCATGTTAAAGCGCGGCCCTTCGGCCACCGTCAAGGAATGGCTGCTGGCTGCGGAGTATCTTCTTTCGGGTGGCAATCAACAAGTTGTGCTGTGCGAGCGGGGCATTAGAACCTTCGAAACCGAAATGCGCAACACCATCGACCTGGCGGCGGTGGCATTGGCCCGGGATCTCTCGCACCTTCCAGTCATCGCCGACCCGTCGCATGGCACAGGGAAGCAGAGCCTGATTGCAGCAGTGTCCCGCGCGGCGGTTGCGGTGGGTGCGGACGGACTCGTTATCGAGGTCCACCCTTGTCCCGAGCGCGCCCTTTCGGACGGCCCTCAGTCCTTGGACTTCGCAGGATTTGAAAAGGTCATGCGTGCCTTGGAAGAACCGCTGCGTCAAACTTTGACCTTGGATGCCTCATCAAGTACTCCGGCGGGTCTAGGAGTCTATTGAGAAGCGTAGCGTCAAAACCCGGAACTGATTTCAGCCGGATTTCAGCTGTCTTACGGATACGAATCGTCCCACAAGCAGCAAGCGGTTTGCCGTGGCCGTGGTGGTGTGTTTGAAGGTGACGGTTCCTGTAATCAGGCCCGTTCCCGAGGTCGAAGCATCCGCGGCAACCTGGGCGTTGGCGTGGGTTGCGGCCAACGGCCAGAGAATCAGTCCAACGATGCCAACCAGAATTGGCAGCGCATTGCGTGATGCCTTCGACGAAATCGCCCACTGACGCCACGTGCTCCAAAGCCTCTTGAGGATTACCTGCCCCCGTGCCGCGCACCGCACCATGTGGCCACCAGCTCCTCTCAGCTTCGCGCGGACGATTTTTCGTCCCACCTGCACCTCTTTGGCTTCCGCGATACCCAGAATCTCGTCTCCTCGAACCGGAGGATCGTCTTGCTGTCCGCAGTCGCCTCTGGTGATAAAGAAATCCTTCTCATGGTCGGCAACCACAAGCCTGTGGATCCGAAAGCCATCGTTAGATTTAGTCAAGACAATATCGCCATCTCGTAATTTGCTCACGATTAGGGGAGCAACATAGACAATCTCGCCGTCGCGGATGCGCGGCGACATGCTGGCACCGCGCGCCTGAAACCGAACGGACAATCCGTTCTGCATCAGTTCCCGGCTCAAGTCTTCGAACAGCTTCGAGTGAGAGCTGCTAGTCATGGAAGGTTAGAATTCTTTCGACGGCACGCTGGTCCGGCTCGAAGGCGTAGCGATAGCAAGGAACCGAATCCGCGACTCGCTCCAGAAAGGTCAACGCGGAGTCCACATACTCGTGGCGGTGAAACGGAACAAAACTGCGCGCAAACAATTCCGCGACCATCTCGCTCCTCGTCAGCCGCGTGAGCACGTTGCCATGCCCATGCTCCAGAACAAAGATTCGTTGCAGGGGAGCGCGCCCCGGCAAAGCGAAAGCCGCCTCGCCATGCCAAGGCGTTCCGTACATGAAGATTCGGTTCGCATCCTCGCGTATCTTGTCCTTACGAACCCTATCTTCACGAACAATGATGCGGTCGTCGCTCAGGATTTCTACATCATGGAGCGAACTCCACAGGCGCGCCGTCGTGCTCTTGCCCGCTCCGGAATGGCCGACGAACAAGTTGCTGGCGCCGTCGGGCCCCACGATGCCGACCCCGTGCAGCTCAATCGCTTTCTCTTGCGTGAGCCGGTGCATGATCAGTAACTCATCCAGCGGATACTCCAGAGGGGACGGCACACGCGTCATGCCCGCAAAGGAATTTTCGTTCATCTGCAGCCTTGCCCGGGAAAATTCACTGTTTATCAGCAGCCTCTTGTAGGGCAGTCTCCCAAACGCTGGAGCAAAGAAGTCGAACCGTAATTCCGACCCAGCGTCATACAATCGCCAAGTGTAGCCAGAATCAAACAACTGACGCGCAGGGCTCACGGGTAGCTCTGGGAGCCATTCGACTTGAATAGCAATGTCGGGAACGCCCATTTCGACCTGGAACTGGTCCAAGGGAGGCAGCAGTGCAATCGCAGCACTGTCCACGGAGACGAACTGAACTGACACTCCGCCTACTCTGACCTGATTGCGGAGCACAGTAGTTTCTTCTTGCAAGTGTTCTAATGGCTTGCTGGTAAACTTGCTGATCATTTTGGTCTGGTAGGTCAGACACGACAACACGGCTAGGACCCAATTGACATGCAGAAGCTTGCATGGCAGTTCCCCAGTGCGCTCCCCCCGCCTGTGCCAGTCTTGCAGTGTGACAAGACCGCCTCCTCCGGGCGCAGATTGATCGTTGTCAATCGCGGTGGCTCGTACGGTTTCTTGCCGTCGGCTTGACTGATCTCGTGATTCATTTAGCCTCCGCCTGCGATGCTGTCAGTGGCTCCCACAACTTCCACAGCCGCCCGCTGCTACATTCGAATTGTTCAGAATTGGCAGAATCTGCTGCGGTCCGACCCAACTTTCAACATCGATCTCCTTGCTCGCGATCCGGTGCGCCGACTCCATCAGTGCCTCATGCTCGCTTCCCCCAGCACAGAACTCGCACTCTCCATGCGCCGGAACTTCAACTCCGATCGCTGCCGCCCGCAGGTGTGCCACGTGGCAAAGAAACTCTACTGGACTTTCGCGATCCCCGTTTTCCAGTTCGCCGTTGGCGGGACACATTCCGCACAGCGACTGAATACGGCACTGGATGCACTTCGTCACCCGCGTCCGTTTCCGACTTCGGAGCTGAAGGAGAGATTCCTCCCAAACTGACTTCACGCCAACACCTCGAACGCTGAAGGTCTCCTGCTGCGAAATTACGCAAATGCCCATCTCTCCATAGGCATTGATGGCAAATGAGTTCATCCCGCCGCCGCAGAAATACACCGTATCGCCTTGTGCCAGGCTTGGCGGATTCTCCAGATCGTGCTTCGCCAGCCTGCGATACTCGCTCACACCCTTGGGAGCATGCAGATCGAGCGCCACAACCTCCTCGGGCGTGAGCCGCACCGCCAGAGGGCTCTGGGAGCAATCAATGCGCGGATTGATCTGCCCGTCCATTTTAAATTCCACGCCAAGCTCTTCCTCGGCAAACTGCCACATCGCGAACACTTCATGCTTGTTGATGCTGGTAGCCATGGTCTTCAACTTCAGCGGCAGTCCTCTTTCCCTCAACAACTTGATCCCGCGCAAGCATCGATCATAGGAGCCCGGAATCGCAGTCAGCGCTTCATACGTTTCCTTCGTTCGGCCGTACAAGGTAATCTCGATGGCAAAAGGCGGCCATTCTTCTAGATAGTCCGCAATCTTTTCCGTAATGAGCGTGCCATTGGTGAAGAGGGTAATCAGAAACCCCTTCTTCTTGGCATAGGTGTAAATCTCTAGAAAATCCTTGCGGGCGAAAATCTCTCCTCCGGTATAGAGAAGCCAGAAGCAGCCCATCTCGACTAATTCATCCAACACGCGGAAGTGCTCTTCCGTAGTCATTTCGCGGCTGCGAGCATCCTGATCTCCCATGGGCAGGTTGTTGTAACAGTGCTGGCATTCCAGCGGACAACGCCGCGTCACTTCAATGGAAACTTGCATCGGCGTGCGCTGGCCGGCTTGGCGCTGATGTAAATCTGCGCTGAAGGCTGCGTAGCTTAACTGATCCATTGCGTCTCGATTCTTGGCCGCTCGATTCTCTCTGCCAACAGCGGACGCGATCTCACGCGCCCGCTGCCGTCAGTCCTTCCCGCCCCACTGGCCCTTCAGTCCCCGCCACAGTCACAGAGTTTTGGACCTCGACCAGACCAACCAAAAGCACGTCATTCACAAACTGCTTCACATCTTGCTCAACCCGGTGGTGCTCCACGTTGTATTCCTGCGCGACGTCGGCAACCAGCTCCGCCAGGGTCCTCGGCGTCTCCAAACGTCTCCACATCAGTGAACCGGTTTCATTGAAGCTATAGATTGACGCTAGGTCTCCGACCTTGCCGCGTATGGGCACGATCAGAGTCTCGCCGCCCACCACCCGGGAGACGACTGCGCGGGAGCGAAGGAGTAGTTGTTCTTCTACCGTTGCCGACACGTTGGTTCTCCTATTCCGGTTTTCGTAACATTCGCACTTATCGAAACCCATCGCTGTTTCATAACTGTTCTGAGATTACGGCAGAACTGCGTCAATAAGGCAATCGACCTTGAGGTAGGTATTGCATTGGTTATCAGTGCCTTTGGTTCCCAACTTCTGATAAGAGCATGAGTTACAGACCTCACCGTTCTGCTGGCCTGCGACAAACGCTGGCCCTCAGCAGATGTTCGCGAGTGCGTGCGTTTAATCAGGGGAGGAGGTTTTGCGGGTGGACAAACGAAACCAAACGATATAAAAAGAAATCCGAAACAAAAAACGGGTCGCGGCCCGCCACACCGCGCGAGAACTCCAGCTCAACGAAGAACGACGCCGAGCCATACTCGATCTGGCTCACCCGTCAGGAATAACGGTTTCAAAAGAAAAAACGGGGCGGCCGCTGCCGCCCCGAAGTGACGATCCGAGAACCTAGTTCATCGGGTGAACAAAAACGTCCGGATTGCCACGGTTGGTTTGGTTCTCGAAGGCGCCGACGAACCCTGAGTTGGCATTGGTAAAGTCGCTTGTCAACTGGTCGTAGTCGCCCATGTAAATGGGATTAATGAACACATCGTTACCGTGGGTCGGAGCGAATCCATTCATTCCAATGTTGGCATCGGTAAAACTGAACCCGCCATCGGTGGATTCCCCGCAATGTCGCCTGATGGCAAAGTTCTCATTGTCATCGCGGCGATCGTACCAGCAGATGCCGACGACGCCACGGTTGTCCACGGCAATGGCAGACTGATAGTGGTCATGACCACTGCCCAGCCTCGACTGGATGTCGCTGTTCACCTTGCGTGGAGTAGAACCCCAGGTGTTGCCGCCGTCCGTAGACTCCCGCAGCAGAACGTCGTCGTAAGCATAGAAGCCCTGAATGGCCAGAGGATCGGGAACAGTCTTGTCCCGGCCATCGGCCCACGTGATGTACAGAGTGCCGTCCGAGGAGGTCCCGGAATGGTCGACAGCCATCGCCATATCAAGGAAGTCACGGAATTCGCCCTGCAAAAAGTAGGAATCTCCGCCGGGCTGAATGTTGGCTTCGACCGTCACCGGGGCGGACAACGTTCCAGACTTGAAGCTGGAGATTTGGATTGACCTCGGGCCGAACGGGAAGTTGCTGCCCAAGTTTACCCAAGAGATGTACAGCGTGCCGTGAGAATCGACAGCCATCTGTGATCCTTGAACCGCAGCGTTGCCGCAAACCTCGATGGCCACGGTGGGAGTTGGAGACCAGGTGGCTCCGCCGTCGTCGGATTCTACGAACTCGATGGCGGTTCTCCCCGGATAGTTGGTCCCGCAGCTATTGGTCTGCGAAAAGTCAAAGTCGGTGTAGGAGACGAAAATGCGGCTCTTGTTCGAAGGATCGATGGTGGACCAAGACTTGTCGAGGAAATGGTTGAAGCCATCCTTGGAAATCGCTGGCACTGGGTCGCCCCAAGTCTTGCCACCGTCTGTGGATTTGTTCACGGAAACCGCCGCGAATGGATTGAAATTGCTATCCGAGTAGAGGAAGATCTGCGAGTAGTAGAACGTGCTGGGGTCGGAGCAATTGACTCCAGGGTCGCCACCGAGGAAGTTTCCATTGCCCGAACCAGGATTGATTGGTCCTCCATCGGTGAACGAAGCGCCGCCGTTGGTAGAGTAGGCGGCACCGCTAAAGGCCTGACCGCCTGTGAGGGTATAGAAATAAGGAGTTTCAAACACGCTGCCCGAGTCATTGAAGCCCACAACCACGCTATTGCCACAACGCGCCGTGGACGTTTCGCTCTGAGTAAAACCGGCAAAAGAGGAATTGGCCACATCCGTAGCTGGATTCGAAGCACGGACAAGACCTCCGGCCGGAGGAGGCGCGCTTGCCGACACAGTTCCCATCTTGACGCGGGCCACAAAAGACGGGTCGGTGAAGCGCATCCCATTGGTGTGCCAGACATCCGCAAAATGGACGATATTGGCGTAGCCGTCCAGCATTTTTTGATGTCTGGAGTCGATCTTGTTGTAGGTGGCCTTGACGTGTTGCAGGGTTCTGTCGAGGGCGACAACTTTCTCCACGGACATCTGTGCCCATCCGAATGACGAAGCGAGCAGACTTGTGGCGAAAGCGCCGGCCAGAAAGCGTGTGAACCTGGGTGACTTCATGCTGGGTTCTCCTTAATTCCGTGGTGACTCGTGGAAATTCGGGCTGTACTTTCAGCCCTAGTACTAGGTAGGGCTAGTAGTAAGCCACGAGGACACGGCATCGTCAAGTCAAATCGCTTTCGGCAGGAAACTTTACGTTCTGTGCACAAGGTTGCACACCGTTGAAAGGGCAGGCTGGCGGCGGTTTTAGGCGGGGCACGATAGACATTCAGATTTGCGATCGTGGCCACACGCTTCGTCCCAGACCTTACGGTCACCGGTATCGAGGTTCGCAAGCAGGCCGAGGAGAGAGGCTACGGCAAGCCGAGGCCCATTTACGAGGCTACGAGACTTGGCCATATGGGCAGTTGGGCGCACAATATTTCCTAGGGAACTAGGTCTCATGCTGCATAACCAAAACCATGGATTCCGTCGCGCAGTCGCGCAATTGTTTGGCTGGCGCCATTGCTCTGGCATTGCTGACCTTTTTCTGCTTCCGCCTCCGGCTGAATCTCGCCACGGCTGTATGTCTATATCTAATTATCATCGTACTGCTGTCCCTCCAGGGCAGCTTTCTTTCATCGGCCGTTGTCTCTTTCATCGCAGTTGGGTGTCTGGCATACTTCTTTGCGCCACCGATTTTCTCTTTCCGGGTGAGCGATCCGTTCGAGATAGTGATGAACCTCATGGTCAATGGCATCGAAGCGATGAAGGCTCTGGATGGGACGCGCGAGTTAGCTATCAAGTCGCAGCGAGCGCAAGACGAGCAACTTATGGTATCGGTCAGCGATAGCGGCGTGGGGCTGCCCCCACAGCAGGCGGACCGGATTTTCGATGCGTTCTTTACCATCAAACCTCACGGTAGCGGCATGGGACTTCGGATCAGCCGCTCCATCGTTGAATCGCACGGTGGCCGCCTGTGGGCTGCCGACAACTCCCCGCGCGGGGGAAGCTTTTGCTTCATTCTGTCCACCCAAGCCGAGGCTCAAGAATGAAGCCCGCAGACACTCCCACGGTGTTCGTGATTGATGACGATGCCGCCGTGCGTGCATCCATCCAGGGTCTACTGAAGTCGGTGGGCTTGCGTTCCGAGGGCTTCGGGACGGCGCAAGAGTTCTTTGGCAGCAAACGCCAAGACGGCCCAAATTGCCTGATTCTGGATGTGAGACTTCCTGGAGTCAACGGTCTGGACTTTCAGCGCGAGTTGGCTGATGCGGGCGTCCGCATTCCCATTATTTTCATCACTGGCCATGGAGATATTCCGATGTCGGTTAAGGCCATGAAATCCGGTGCGGTAGAGTTCCTGACCAAGCCCTTCCGGGATCAGGACTTGCTGGATGCGATCCACCAGGCTTTGGATCGCGACCGGGTGACGCGCCAACAAGAGAGTGAGCTTGCCGAGTTGCGAAAGCGGTACGATGCGTTGACCGCACGCGAGCGCGAGGTCATGGTCCTGGTGGTTTCAGGCATGCTCAATAAGCAGATCGCTTCTGAGTTGGGGACCAGCGAAATCACCGTGAAGATCCATCGCGGACACGTGATGCGGAAGATGCAGGCTGAATCACTGGCGGAACTGGTCAGAATGGCGGCCAAGCTTGAGCTTCCGAGCGGCAGGAGGTAGCTTGTTGCCGCCGCTGTCTAACAGTGTCGATCCTGGAGAGCGGACGTCAGTTACCAAGACTTCGCGGCGGGTCGTTTCACGGAACTCCTGCGCGGAGAGCTAAGAGACTTTCGATAATGAGCTATGCGGGCAATGCGAAGGGGGTTGCACACCCGGCAACATCCGCTACTGCGCGGTATGGATTGGCTTTCGGCTCGGTCGCAGCAGCTCTCGGTTTGGCGCGTACGCTTCTATACTTCCATTTGCCTCAGACATTTATCGCATTTGGGCTGCCCGCAATCGCGATCACGTTTTGGTATGGAGGCACCAAGCCCGGGATTCTAGCCGCTTTGGTCGCGTCGGTTGTTCGCATCTATTTCTTCGAGCCTGAACTCAACGCCATCTCTCGCGGCCTCTGTTATTTTGCGTTTCTGGTTTTCGCGGCGCTAATGAGCCGGGCTACGCGGGCGCGAGACGAACTGGAGCAGAGAGTTGCGGAGCGAACTTCGGAGCTGACTTGGACTAATGAGGACCTGAAAGTTCAGATTGCTGAGCGCAAGCAAACAGAACAGAAGCTGCGGCAAAGCGAAACCTATTTAGCGGAAGCGCAGAGGCTGAGCCAAGTGGGGAGTTGGGCATGGAACGTGACCACCAGAGACCTCATTCACGTGTCCGAGGAATGGCGTCGCATCCATGGGTTAGATAAAGAAGGGATACCGCCCTCCTGGAAACAACGGGTCCAGTACATTCATCCGTTGGATCGAGACAGGTAGGTCGATGTCATAGAGACGGCAATCCGCAGAAAAACGGGCTACGAACTGGATTGCCGAATCATCCGTCCGAGCGGCGAGATCAGAGACGTTCAGATAGTGGCGCATCCTGTTTTCGGTCCATCCGGCGACGTTATTGAATTCATGGGTACCTTGATCGATATAACCGAGCGGAAGCGGGCAGAGGAGAGCTTGCGACGGAGCGAGGCGTATTTGGCCGAAGCGCAGAGGCTCACCCATACAGGGAGCTGGGTCTGGCAGGTTGAGGGAAAAGACGCCTTGTATCTGTCCGAGGAATGGTATCGCATATATGGCTTCGATCCAGGAGAGGGCATGCCTGCTTGGGAAAAACGGCTGCAGCGCGTTCATCCGGAGGATCGAGTCAAGTGGCAAGAGCTAATCGATCGAGCAATGCGTGAAAAGTCGGATTACGAAGTGGAATTCCGAATCATTCTTCCAGACGGCGCTGTCAAACACATCCGCACTGTCGGCCATCCGGTTTTGAATGCATCCGGGGACTTGGTGCAATTCGTGGGTAGCTCGACGGACATCACCGAGCGTAAGCAGGCCGAAGAGGCGCTGCGCCAGGCGCAGGAGGATCTTGCACGCGTCAGCCGGGTAACGACCATGGGTGAGTTGACTGCTTCGCTAGCGCACGAAGTGAATCAACCGATTGCTGCGGCCGTTACCGACGCCAGCACCTGCTTGCGCTGGCTTAACCGTGATCAACCCAATGTGGAAGAGGCGCGCGAGGCCGCGTCGAGAATCGTCAAAGACGCAAATCGCGCGGCGGAAATCATCAGCCGAATTCGCCTGGTCTTTCAGAAGCGTATTCCGCAATGGGAGTTGGTTGATATGAATGAGATCATTCGAGAGATGGTCGCCCTGATGCGCAACGAGGTAGCGCGACACTTCATCTCAGTCCGAACGGAGCTCGCAGAAGATATTCCGCAGGTCATGGGGGACCGCGTGCAATTGCAGCAGGTGTTCATGAACCTTATGATCAATGGGATCGATGCGATGAAGGACATGGACGGAACGCGCGAGCTCACCATTAAGGCACAGCGAGCGGAAAACGACCAACTCATGGTATCGGTCAGCGATACCGGCGTTGGGCTGCCCTCGCAGCAGGCGGACCAGATCTTCGACGCGTTCTTTACCACGAAGCTTCATGGAACCGGCATGGGTCTTCGGATCAGCCGCTCCATCATTGAATCCCATGGGGGCCGCCTGTGGGCTGCGGACAATTCTCCGCGCGGCGCAAGCTTCTACCTAACGCTGCCTGCCCACCCCCAGGCGCATCAATGACCCACGCGGGGGAATTAGAGCTCTTATACCAAAGCATAATTGCGCCGTTGTTGGCGGCGATGGTAGGTTTTCACTATGGCTACTGAGGGCAAGACCAAACTGGTTGCGATCGTCGACGATGACGATTCAATGCGCAGTGCATTGCAGGGCCTGTTGAAAGCGATTGGTTTGCCGTCACAAGTGTTTGCGTCGGCAGAGGAATTCCTGAACTCTGGCCAACAGCACCAGACGGCATGCCTGATCGCGGATATCCGCATGCCGGGCATGTCCGGTCTGGAATTGCAGGCCAGGCTGAACGCTGAGCATTGCAGGATTCCGACCATCTTCATCACCGCACACGGCGACACAAAAATGCGGATGCAGGCGTTGAGAGCAGGCGCGGTGGAGTTCCTGGCCAAACCGTTCGAGGATGAAGCCCTTCTCGAAAGTGTTCGAGCGGCTT
>WNFD01000723.1_pt1 | contig 32771 bp, 27 predicted proteins | sample 5400491 | NCBI WGS metagenome assembly WNFD01 (sample SAMN13153343, study PRJNA577476) | soil metagenome | isolation source: 120 cm saprolite under Douglas fir tree site 2 hole 2 replicate 2 | place: USA:California | collected 2015-04-18 | reverse complement strand
AACGATGGTCTACGCGTACTCGGGAAACGTGGTCTTCCAGCTGGCCACCTACTTCGCGGGCGCGGCGCACAACGCTCCGCTGTTCGTCATCTTCGCCATCATCTCGGGCGGCCTGTCCGGCGCGAACTTCCCGATGACGGCAGCCATGGTGGCCGATTACTTCGGCGAGACCAACAACGCCATCAACTACGGGTCCATCTACGCCTTCAAGGCGCTGGGCGGGAGCTTCGCCGGCGGCGGGGCGGCCCTGGTCATGACCGGCACCCTGTACGGGACCGCGACATTCCACTGGGCGTTCGGCTTCTTCTTCGGCGCCGCGATCGGCGCGCTTGCCGCGCTGACCGTCTGGTTCCTGTGCAAGCAGCCAACCGAGGAGCAGATGCGGGCAGCGGTGGTCGCGTCCGAAGCCAAGGAGGCCCAGAAGCCAAAAGCAGCCATCGCGTAATACGGTTCACGCGGCGTGGAGATCAGCGTGTCACCCGGTGCGCTGATCTCCATACCGTATATTTCGCGGTATCCGAGAGGATGTGACAAGTGAGCGGCCAGTATCCCTATGAGCTTAAGCTGCCGCTCGCGCCGTACCGGTTCGTGTGGCGGGATGAGCCCGCGGTGGACGCCGAGAAGCATGCGAGCGAGCTCTACACGGAGGAGCGCTACCGGCACGCCGACGACACCACCACGATCATCCGTGAGTACGCGGCGGACGGGTCGTTTCACATCCTGTCCGACAGGGGCGAGATCGAGCTCATCGACAACGCCGGAAATCCCTACGCCCCGGACCCGATCAGCGTTGTCCGGCTCCCCTGACCTCATCACCGGCCGGGCGGTGATACGCGGTCCTCGTGCGTTCGGTGTGCCTGCGGGCGATCAGGATCGCCCGCTCCTGGTCACCGGCCTCCACGGCGTCGATCATATCCAGGTGCTCGGCCCACGACTCATGGCCGCGCAGCGGCGCCACAAGCCGGTAGTACCACCGCACCCGGCGCCCGACGATGTCGGCAAGCTCGGCGAGGACGGCGTTGCCCGCCATCTCGGCGAGCGCCGAGTGGAAGGCGTTGTTGGCGGTCACAGCGCGCTCCACGACACCCGACTCGACCGCGCCGACGCCCTCGTGCCAGATCGCACGCAGCCGCAGGATCGCCTCCGGGCTCGCCGAGCGCGCCGCGAGCCGCGCCGTCTCGGCCTCGAGCAGCTCGCGCACGTCGAGTAGCTGATCGACTTCCTGGTCGGTCGGTACGTGCACGAACGCGCCCTGGCTTGGCCGCAGGTCGACCCACCCCTCCGCCTCCAGGCGGTGCAGCGCCTCGCGGACGGGCTGCCTGCTCACGCCGAGCTGCCGGGCGAGCTCCGTCTCCACCAGGTGCTGACCCGGCTGGAGCGTGCCGCCGACCACGAACTCCACCAGGGCCTCATAAACCGACTGCCGCAGCGGCACCGGCCGCTGCACGGGGCGAATCGACCCGGGCTGCTGGCTTCCCGGCTCGGCCACGGCTGTCGTCATCCCGCCTCCTTCGGTTACCAGGAAAGCATATAGGCGACTGTATCCAAAGTGCGATCGGGTCATCAGGGTCGGCTGAGCAGAGTCCAGGGAAGCGTGCTGCCCTGGACCGCGCCCCCCGGGCTGCCCGGACCGGCGACCGGCATGAGTTCCGAGCACAGTTGCTGCCGGGACACCGCCACGCCGGGCGGGATGCTTGCGGTGTTCGAGGCGATGACCCTTCCGTTGCCGCTGGTAAGGACCGCAACCCGGCCCAGCCGGGACAGCCCGGGCCGGACCAGCTGCTCCACTTGCCCGGCGAGGATGTCCGCGCCGGCCACGCCGGCGAACCGCCCCGCTATCGCGATAGGGACCGAGAGCGTGAACGTGTACTGGCGGGTACAGATGTAGTCAACGTAAGGGCCGACTACCGACGGCCTGCCCGTGCGTTCCGGCGACTGGTACCACTCGGTGGTCGTGTAGTCGTAGAACTCGGCCGATTCGGGGTCGAGATCCACCTGCAGCTGTTCAATGCCTGAGCCCTGGTCTGCCCACCACCACTCGATGCATCGCGGCGCATCCGCCAGCGCGTCCGGTGCGAGCACCACGCCGGCACCCGCCACGAGGCCGGCGTGCCGGCCAAGGACACCGGCTACGAGAGGACGGAGCGCGACGAGGTCGTCGCGGCACAGCGGGCGGGCGGCCACCCGCGCCGCCATGCCGATGGATGCCGTCGCCACCCCCACGCGCGCGACAGAGGCGAGCACCTGCTCGACCCGGTCTGTCACGTGTGCGAGCAGGCTCGAGCACCGCTCGTCCGCGGACGCGGCACGGCCAGGCAGCGGGACGCTCATTGCTCGGGCAATCCGAGCCGGAGGCTGAGCAGCCGCTCGGTCTCTGCCAGCACATGCTGCTCGGCGATCTGGCGCGCGAGCTCGGGCCGCTGGCCCTCGATGGCGTCAACCAGCGCCTCGTGCTCGCCGGTCACCGCGCCCACCTGATGGTCAGCCACCGGCAGCCATACCAGATCACCGACCTCGGACCAGAGGTCCATCTCCGCCCGGGTGAGGCGGGGGGACTGGGCCACGGCCGCGATCTCTATGTGTATTCTCGCGTCCGCGCGCCGCCGCTCCGTCAGCGTGCTGGCGCTGCGCAGCCGGCCGACGTGTTCCCGTAGCGTGGCAACGTCCCCGGCGAGCGCGCGCTCGGCAGCCAGTCTCGCGGCGGCGCCCGCGACAGCAGCCCGGTGGTCGCCGAAGTCTCGCAACTCATGCAGGGAGAGCAGCCGCAGGGGGCGCTCGAGATGCGCGCGCTGCGGATCGGCGGGCGCACACACGAAGGACCCGCCGCGGCGGCCGCGGCGGGTCTCGACGAGGCCCATCGTCCTGAGCGTCGCCAGCGCCTCGCGCAGCGTGACGGGGGAGACTCCGAACTGGCCTGCGAGATGACTCTCCGCGGGCAACCGCTCACCATCGAGGAGCAGCCCGAGCCTGATCGCCTGGGCGAGCCTCCGGGCCACGGTCTCCGCGCGGCCGCCCTCGTCGAGGGGCACGAAAAGCGTGCGGGCCCTGACGGTCGTCACTGCGGGAGGTGCCACGCTGCTCCTTCCTCGCCACTTGTGCTGACCGCGGGGCTGCACGCCGCATGGGCAACGAGCAGGTCACGGCACGGAGCCAGTCTCATATCGGCTCCTTGACAGGATAAACATCTAATCCTGTATGTTACCGGAATGACCACCAGCGGTGACACGGTGGCTGGGTGAGGAGGACCACGCACTGAGCGGAAGGCAACGGCCAGCGACCATGCGGAGCGACGCACAGGCACCCGGCGGGAACGCGGCCCGGCTGGCTGCGGGCGTTCCCGCCGTCCGGCTTGCCGGCCTGCACAAGGCCTATGGTCAGCTCGCGGCGGTCGCCGGCGTTGACCTCGAGATCGCGGGGGGCGAGTTCTTCACGATGCTCGGCCCCTCGGGCTCGGGCAAGACCACCCTGCTCCGGCTGATCGCGGGATTCGAGCGGCCCGACGCGGGCTCGGTAGAACTCGGCGGCACCGATGTGACCCGCGAGCCCCCCTACGCGCGGGATGTCAACACCGTCTTCCAGGATTACGCGCTCTTCCCGCATATGAGCGTCCTGGAGAACGTCGAATACGGGCTGCGCGTCAAGCGGGTGCCCCGGGCGCGGCGGCGGCTCCGCGCCGAGGCGGCCCTCGAGATGGTGCGCCTGACAGGGCTCGGCGAACGCAAGCCAAGCCAGCTCTCCGGCGGCCAGCGCCAGCGGGTCGCGCTGGCCCGGGCGATCGTCAATGAGCCAGAGGTGCTCCTGCTCGACGAACCGCTCGGCGCGCTCGACCTGAAACTGCGGCAGGAGATGCAGCTCGAGCTGAAGCGGATCCAGCGTGAAGTCCGGATCACCTTCATTTACGTCACGCACGACCAGGAGGAGGCACTGACCATGAGTGACCGCCTGGCCGTCTTCAACCAGGGCCGGATCGAGCAGCTTGGCGCCCCGGTCGAGGTGTACGAGCGGCCCGCCAGTGATTTCGTCGCGGGCTTCATCGGCGTCTCCAACCTGCTTGAGCGGGACGGACGCCACTTCACCATCCGCCCCGAGAAGATCCGTCTCCTCGCCGATGGCGAGCAGGCACCCGATGGCAGCCACGTAGAGCCCGGCCGGATCGAGGAGGTCACCTACCTCGGGATGGTGACCAGGTACGTCGTCGAGCTGGCCGCTGGCGGCAGGCTCACCGCGGTCCGCCAGAACCTCGAAACCGCGGCTGCCGACGCGCTCGGAGCGCGCGGGAGGAACATCAGCGTCGCCTGGCGCGCCGAGCAGACCTACGAGATCAAGGGCGAGACCCGGTCGAGCGTCACGGCGTCGCCGGACGAGCAGAAGGAGAACGCATGAGGATGTCGACCAGGGCGGGGGCGCTTCTCGCGGCCGTGTCCGCCGTGGCGCTTGTCGCCGGGTGCTCTTCGTCCGGCGGGACGGCGGCCAGTCCGTCAGGCGGAGGCGCGGCAGCCGGCCTGACACCTCCGGCGGCGGGCAGGCCGGTGCCGGCATCGGTCGGGCAGGCCGAGGGCCACCTCAGCCTGATCGCCTGGGAGGGTTACGCTCAGCCCGAGTGGGTGACGCCGTTCCAGCAGGCGACGGGATGCCAGGTCAGCGTCAAGTACGCGGGCTCGTCGAGCGAGATGGTGTCGCTCATGGCCAATGGCGGGAGCGGCCAGTACGACCTGGTCTCCGCCTCGGGCGACGCGGACCTGCGCCTCATCTACGGCGGCGACGTGAGGCCGGTCAACATCTCGCTGATCCCGTCGTGGACGGATTTCCACGCCTTCCTGCAGTCGCCGACGTTCAACACGATCGGCGGCAAGCACTACGGCGTCTCGTACGAGTTCGGCCCGAACGTGCTGCTGTACTCGCAGAAGGCGTTCCCGACGGTGCCGACGTCCTGGTCGGTGCTGTATGACAAGGCGTACGCGGGCCGGATCACGGTGCCTGACAACCCGATCCAGATCGCGGACGCCGCGCTCTACCTGTCCAAGGCACAGCCCGGCCTCGGCATCACCGATCCCTACGAGCTGACCCAGCCCCAGTTCAACGCGGCCGTCGACCTGCTCAAGCAGGAGCACCCGCTGGTGAAGAAGTACTGGGACCTGGCGTCGCAGGAGATCTCGCTGTTCCAGAGCGGGACGACAGTGGTGGGCGCCGCGTGGCCGTATCAGACGAACACCCTGGTCGCGGCAGGCGTCAAGGCCGCAGAAACGATCCCGAGCCAGGGTGCGACCGGATGGGCGGACACCTGGATGCTCGCCACGAACGCGCCGCACCCGAACTGCGCCTACAAGTGGATGCAGTGGGTGACGACGCCGAAGGTCCAGGCCGAGGAGGCGGATTACTTCGGCGAGACCCCGGCGAACCAGCTCGCCTGCACGATCATGGACACGATACAGAAGGGCTCGTGCGCGGCCTATCACGCGGACGCTCCCGAGTCGTACTACCAGACAATCAAGTTCTGGAAGACGCCCCTGGCGCAATGCGGCAACGGCAAGAGCGACTGCGTGCCGTTCCAGCAGTGGACGGCAGCCTGGACCCAGGTCATCGGGTAGGACAGGCACCGCATGGCACCGACCGCGATCCGCGAGCACCAGCCGGGGGAGGGAACGGCCCGCATCTCGGCTGCCCGAATCTCGAGAGCATTGTGGCGCCGCGCGTGGCTGCGGGCCGCCCTCACGCTGACGCCGCCGCTTGCCTGGTTCCTGGTGATCTATCTGGCCTCGCTCGCGGTAATGCTCGTGACCGCGTTCTGGACGGTCAACCCGTTCACGAACACCCTCGAGCACAGCTGGACGCTGGCTAATTTCCGCCAGCTTCTCACCGGCACCTATCTCACGATCATGGGGCGCACCGTCGGCATGGCGGCGATAGTCACGGTGACCGATGCCGTGCTCGCACTGCCTTTCGCCTACTACATGGCCCGCGTCGCGTCCCGGCGCGGGCGCCGGATTCTCTTCACCGCCGTGCTGCTGCCACTGTGGGCCAGCTATCTGGCCCGGGTGTACGCCTGGATCGTGATCCTGCAGAAGGGCGGCACGCTGAGCTGGGTTTTCCAGAAGCTGGGCGCCGGGCCAGTCAACATCGGATACACGAACATCGCGATGTGGCTGGTCTTCTCCTACCTCTGGCTGCCGTTCATGATCGTGCCCGTCTACGGCGCGCTCGAGCGCATTCCCGACTCTCTCCTCGAGGCCTCAGGTGACCTCGGCGCGCGCAGCTGGCGGACAGCGCGCAGCGTCGTGCTGCCGCTCGTGCTGCCCGGCATCATGGCCGGCTCGATCTTCACGTTCTCGCTCACCCTGGGCGACTTCATTACGCCCCTTCTGGTGGGCGGGGCGAGCTCGAACTTCATCGGCAACGTCATCTACTCAAACCTGGGCACCGCGGGAAACCTGCCTTTCGCGGCGGCCCTCGCTCTCGTACCGATCGTGATCATGGTCTTCTACCTGCTTGGCGCGCGGGCTCTTGGCGCGTTCAGGTCGATCTGATGGAGGGGCGGCTGGCCCGCATCGGCCTGCGGATCTGGGTGGGCGGCGTGCTGGCATTCCTGTTCGCGCCTATCGCGATCATCTGCTTCTACGCCTTCAACTCCTCGAACGTGCAGAGCTGGCCGATCCGCGGGCTCAGCGTGAAATGGTTCTCGGTTGCGTGGCACGACCCCCAGGTGCGGGCCGCATTGCTGCTCTCGGTCAAGGCGGCCGTACTCGCGACGGTGATCGCGCTGCTGCTCGGCTCGGCGGCTGCGTTCGGCGTTCATCGCTTCCGGTTCTTCGGGCGCGAGACCGTGTCGCTGCTGCTCGTGCTGCCGCTCTCGCTGCCCGGAATCATCACCGGGATCGCGCTCAACTCCGCGTTCAATTTCGCGGGAATCGGGCTGTCGCTGGTCACGATCATCATCGGGCACGCGACGTTCTGCATCGTCGTGGTCTACAACAATGTCATCGCCAGGCTCCGCCGTGTCTCCGGCTCGCTGCAGGATGCCTCTGCCGACCTGGGCGCGCATGGTTTCTTCACGTTCCGCACCGTCACGGTGCCGATGCTCTCCACCGCCCTTGTCTCGGGGGCGCTGCTCGCCTTCGCGCTCTCCTTCGACGAGGTCATCGTGACCACCTTCACCGCCGGCGCGCAGAACACCCTGCCGTTGTGGATCTTTGGTGCCATCCGGCTCGGCCAGAACCTGCCCGAGGTGAATGTTGTCGTTGTCGCGGTCCTGCTGCTGACCATCGTGCCCGTCGCCATCGCGGCGCGGCTCACCGGCGGCGGGATCATCCGCGGATCCACTGCCGGGACCCGATGAGGCCCTGGTGCCGCGAACAGCGACGACACCGGCGGCAGGGTGCCGACGTGATGCGCGACGCTGTGGGGCACGCCCTGGTGCTGCAGGCCGCTGGTCAGCGTTTCCGGAAGGCTGGCCGCCAGCCCTGCGATCATGAGCGAGAAGAACGCCCCGATCGAAAGCGCCGTACCGGAATTCTGGAAGGTCGAGCGCATTCCCGAGGCCACCCATTTATAGCGGTCGCCCCTGGAGCGGCCGCCCCTCCCCGCCGTTAGCCCGCTGGCCATCTAGTCTCCTCCCGGTTCCGCCCGCAGCAGGTACGACAGTCCGAGCACGGCGATCGCCATCCCCCTGGCCGTCCGGGCGCTCTCGCTCAGCGCCGCGGTCACGCCCGCGACCGCCGCGAAGATCCATCCCGTCGCGGCCCACGACAGCCCGAGGGCGAGGGCTCCGTCCGCCCGCAGCAGGCCGAGCAGGACCCGGATGGTGGTCGTCTTGCCTGCCCCGTTGGGGCCGAGGAAGCCGTGTACCTCGCCGACGGCGACATGGAGATCGAGCCCGTCCAGTGCGCGGGTCCGGCCGAAGCTCTTGCGCAGGGCCGTCACCTCTATCGCGTCCGTCATGGCCGAAGCCTACAGATTTCATTAATTTATGAAAATTCTGAACGGAGTAAACTGGCTCGCGCGAGTGGCCGGTGAGCGGTGCGGCGATGCGGGGAGGCGACGACAGGGTGACGGCAGAGCCGGGGCGTGACGGCAGAGCCGTACCGGGATTCATCGAGCACCTCGCGGCCGTCCTCACCGAGGCCGGCTTTCCCAGGATGCCGGCCCGCATCTTCGCCGGCCTGCTCGTCACGGACTCCGGCAGCCTCACGGCTGCCGAGCTGTCGGAGATGCTCCAGGTCAGTCCCGCCGCGATCTCCGGGGCGGTGCGCTACCTGACCCAGCTCAGCCTGGTTCGCCGCGAACGCAAGCCCGGATCCCGGCGCGATCACTATTGCGTGCTCAACGACGTGTGGTACGAGGCGGCCCTGCGCAGGGACCAGGTGCTGGCCCGATTGCAGGCCAGCGCACGGGAGGGTGTCGCGGTACTCGGACACGGCACCCCGGCCGGCGCCAGGATGGCCGAGTCGCTGGAGTTTTTCGACTTCCTGCTGAAAGAAGTGCCGGCCTTGATGACACGGTGGCGTGCCGAGAAGGACGGTCGGCAGCCGGCGGACCCGGGTCTCACGAGACAGGTCACTAAGGCCGACGGCCGACGGAAATCCGGTTGATCTGCGCGGCCTGCCATGCGAACGTCTCAACGGCGACTTATCGAAGCGCTTCGACAGTAGGAGCGCTGAGACGTTGCGCCATCGGAGGCCGGCATCGAAGGCACGCGACGGCTCACCACGGACAGGCTCCTGCTGCTGCGCGCGCTGCGGGCCGGGCGGCCGCCGCTGGTCGCCGCCATCAGCGGCACGCTGCTGCTGCAGGCGCTGATTCCCGCGGCGACGGCGGTCACGATGGCGGCGGTGGTCGGCGCGGTCGAGCACGGCCAGACGGCCCACGGACTGTTCGGGCGCACCATCGCGCCGCTCGCGGCCTTCGCCGCCGTCATGCTGCTCGGCCATCTGCTCGACGCTCTGATCATCCCGCTCGAATACCTGGTGACGTCGCGGATCGATGGCGCGCACCGGGCCGCCGTAGCTCGGCTGGCCGCCGCCAGCCCGACCGTCGCGGCCCTGGAACGGCCGGATGTCCAGGACCTGATCAGGCTGGCCGCCGCCGACCCTGCCAACTGGACGGAGAAGACACCGGGAGACGGGGCACTCGCCCAGCTCCGCCTGCTGAGCCAGTACACGGGGCTGGCCTCGTCCTGCGCGGTGCTCGCCGCGTACTCGCCGTGGCTGGTCCCCGCGCTCGTACTTCCCGCGCTGGCCGGCCGCGCCATCCAGCGCCGCCAGGTGCTCGGGTTCATCCGGCTGTGGGTGGACGGCGTCCCGCAGGGCCGGCGTGCCGACTACTGGAGGGAGATCGCTACATCCCCGGCAGAGGGCAAGGAGCTGCGGGTCTTCGGCTTCGGGGGATGGGCGATAGACCGCGGCCAGCGCCACCTGCGGGCAATGTCCGTGCCCGTGTGGGAGCGGGGCATCCGGGCCATCCGCCGCCCGTGGACACAGGTCCTGCTGTGCGCGGTGCCGCTCGCCACCGTGTACGGTCTCGTGGCGGCAGGCACCGCTGGCGGCCGCCACTCCGTCGCGGTGGAGACCGCGGTGCTCGGCGCCGGGTGGTCGGTGTACCTCGCGCTCGGGATGATAGGCGACTCGCTCGGCATCGAGGGCGCGCTGCCCGGCCTCCGGGCCTTCCAAGAGCTGCGTGCCACGCTCGGCGGCCAGGCGGCCGCCGCCCCCGCGCTCCTCCCGGCCGGCCCGTTCAGGCCGGCCGCGGCGCAGGCCATGAGGCCGCCGCTCGTCCGCTTCGACGAGGTCTGCTTCCGCTACCAGGGGAGCGAGCGCGCCGTCCTCGACCGCCTGGACCTGGAGATCCGCCCCGGCGAGCTGCTGGCCATCGTCGGCCCTAACGGGGCTGGCAAGTCGACGCTCATCAAGCTGCTTGCCGGTCTTTACGAGCCGGACTCCGGCCGGATCACCGCCGACGGCACGGACATCCGCGTGTGCCTGGACGCCTGGCGGCGGACGATCTCCGTGGTCTTCCAGGACTTTGCCCGCTACCAGCTGACGGCCCGCGACAACGTCGCGCTCGGCCAGGCGCGGCTGCCGCAGCACCCGGACGCCATGCGGGCGGCGGCGCGGGAGGCCGGTCTTGACGCCGTGCTCGGGCAGCTGCCGGACGGCTGGGACACGCCGCTGGCCCGGTCGAGGACCGGCGGGGTCGATCTGTCCGGCGGCCAGTGGCAGCAGGTGGTGCTTGCCCGCGCCCTGTACGCGGTGCGCACAGGGGCACGGCTGCTCGTGCTCGACGAGCCGACCGCGCACCTGGACGTGCGCACCGAGTTCGAGCTGTTCGGCAGGCTGGCCGCCAGGGCAGGCAAGAGCAGTGCGGGCGGGACCGGCGTCGTGCTGATCTCGCACCGGCTCTCCACGGTGCGCCGGGCCGACCGGATCGTGCTGCTTGACGGCGGGCGCATCACCGAGTCGGGCAGCCACGCCGAGCTGATGGCGCTCGGCGGGACGTATGCCGGGATGTTCGCCCTGCAGGCCGAGCGGTTCAGCCGCGGTTACGACGACCGCGTCGACGAGGGGGACGTGGCGTGACCAGCTACCTCCGCCTGTGGTGGGAGCTGCTGCGGCTGTCGGCAAGGCGGCTGCCGGGAATGACCGCCGCCATGATCGCCGCCATGCTGCTCGGCACGGGCGCCTCGGCCGGCGTCGCGCTGGCGCTGCGCGCGGCCATCGACGCGAGCGCGCACCGCGACGCGACGGCCGCGGTGGCCGGCGCGGCCGGCGCGGGCGTGATCTACGCCATGACCTTCGTGCTCGGCAATACCATCGGCGGCCTGCGGATCCAGCTGGTCGAGCGGATCGGGCTGATCGAGATCGACGCGGGAATCGTCGGCGACATCGCCGGCATCGAGGGCCTGGGCCACCTGGAGCGCACCGACTACCTGGACAGGGTGACGGTCCTGCGGAAGGCGGCCTGGGGGGTGATGGACTCCGCCTGGGGCGCCGCCGAGTCGGTGTCTAACGTCCTGCGGCTCGGCGTGACCCTGCTGCTCCTCGGCACCGTGAGCCCGTGGCTGCTTGCCCTGTTCGCCTTCGCGGCGGCGCCGCTCTGGTTCGACCAGCGCGGCAGGCTCGCGGTGGCCAGGGCCGAGACAGACTCCGCCGAGGCGATGCGCCTGCAGCGGCACCTGTTCGAGCTGGCGACCTCGGCGGCCGCCGGCAAGGAGATCAGGGTGGCCGGCTCGGGCCGTGAACTGGCCCGCCGCCAGGCCGGTGCGTGGGACGAGGCGACCCGGCGGCGGTTCCGCGCCCAGGTCGCCGCGGCCGCCTGGCGGGCCGCGGGCTGGCTGGTCTTCGCCCTCGGCTTCGCCGGCGGCCTGGCGCTCGTCGTCTATCGCGCGGCCAGGGGACATGGCACCGTCGGCGACGTCGTGCTCACCATCACCGTGGCGGCCAGCCTTCGTAACGCCGTGGAGCATACCGTGCAGCGGTCCACCGAGACCGCCAGTTACGCCCGGCTCCTCGGCCCGTTCCTGTGGCTGCGCGACTACGCCCGCCGGGAGCGGCAGCGGCCCGCCGGGCGCGAGGCCGCGCCGCTGGCGCTGCACGAGGGAATAGCCCTGGACGAGGTCAGCTATTCCTACCCCGGCACCGGGCGGCCCGCCATGGACGGCGTGTCTATCCGAATTCCCGCGGGCAGCGTGGTCGCGGTGGTCGGCGAGTACGGCTCTGGCAAGACCACCCTGGTGAAGCTGCTGTGCAAGTTCTACCGCCCGGACTCGGGCACCATCCGGATCGACGGCACTGACCTGGACGACGTGGACACCGCGGCCTGGCGGTCCCGTACCAGCGTCGCGTTCCAGGATTTCGGCCGCTACCACACGACACTGCGCGAGGCGATCGGCCTCGGTGACATCTCCCGCGCCGGTGCCGCGGGGCGCGTCGAGGACGCCGTGCGTGCCGCCGACGCGGAGGCGCTGGCCGCCCGGCTGCCGGAGGGCCTGGATTCGCGGCTCGGCAGGGAATTCGGCGGGGCGGAGCTGTCAGAGGGACAGTGGCAGAAGACCGCGCTCGCCCGTGCCTGCATGCGGCCCGACCCTGTGCTGTTCATGCTCGACGAGCCGACCGCGTCGCTCGACGCGCCGAGCGAGCATGCCATCTTCGAGCGCTACATGGCACGCGCCCGCGATCTCGCGGACCGCGTGGGCGCGATCACGATCATCGTCTCGCACCGGTTCTCCACCGTCGCGGGGGCCGACCTGATCCTCGTGATGGAATCCGGGAAGCTGATCGAGTCGGGCACGCACGCCGTGCTCGCCGCCAGCGGCGGCAGGTATGCCGAGCTGTACGGCATCCAGGCCACCGCCTACGCGCCCCAGGGCTAGCCTGGGGCGTCCAGGCCGGGCGAGGTGAAGTCGCCGCCGAGGTAATCGAAGACCGGATCCGCGGGATCGATGTCACCGGAGCCAAGGACCTCCGCCGCGTAGACCTCCGCGTCATCCCGCGGCTCGAAGCCGATCGCCTTGGCCTCTGCCAGCGACACCCAGCCGCCGCGGGTATTGGCCGACACCCCGTAGATGACGCGGAACCCGGGACGGTCGGCGGAAAGGCATGCCTCGAACAGCCGGGCGGCGTCGCCCGGGGACAGCCAGGTAGACAGCATCCTCGGATTGGACGGGCGGTCAAAGCACGACAGGATACGCACGCAGATCGTGTCCATGCCATACCTGTGGTGGTAAAGGGAGGCCAGCGCCTCGCCGGCCGCCTTGGATGCGCCGTAATAGGTGTCGGGTGCGGGGAAGGCGTAGTCCGGCACGGGGAAGGCTGACCTGGGGACGAAGCCGACGGCGTGGTTGGAGGACGCGAAGACCACGCGCCGCACGCCGGCCCGGCGTGCCGCGTCAAGCACCACGCAGGTGCCGTTGATATTCAGGTCGAGGATTCGCTCCCACGGAGCCTCGTCCCGCTGGCCGGCGAGATGGATCACGGCATCCACGCCCGTGCATGCCCGCGTCATGGCGCCGGCGTCGGTGATGGACGCCCGCACCGCCTCTTCCCCCGGCCCCGCGGTCAGCGGCGCCACGTCGAGCAGCCGCAGCGTCCGGCCGGGCGCGGCCATCCTCGGGCGCAGCAGAGTTCCCATCCGCCCGGCCGCGCCGGTAATAAGAAGGATCGACATGGTGGCGACTCCCTGGTGAAGCAGGCAGGAGATGTCAAGTATCTGTCATCGGCTGGCCTGCGCCTCCCCCGCCACGGCCGTCACCCGGGCGCCGCCGCGGCTAGACCAGGGCGCCCTGCTCGCCGGCGCGATCCCCTGACCCCCGCGGGTATGCCGAACGGGAGCGTGTCACAGTGCTGGCCTGGGGGGACGACCCCCCAAGACCTCCCGCGAGGGCTCCCGTTCGGCATAAATATTGGTTCTTTAGTTCTCTGCGTGCCTGGTCGTGTACGGCTCCGTGCCATAGATGAGCGTGCCATTGTTGTAGACGGTGATGTGCGGGTTCGCCGTGAAGCTGGCATCGGCGCTCCGCTAGCCGCCCTGACCGCAGCAGTTGCGGTAAGGACTTTCCCGCGCCATCGTTAGGTGACCTGAGAACACCACATACACGACATGTCATGGATTTGATGCGCTCATCATCGAGGCGCTCACCACGGGGTCCGCTCGCGCTACTGACGCTGACGCTGCCGTCGCTGACGCTGCGGCGAATGGGCGCTCACCGGCTGGTGCTCAGCGCCGTCCTGCTGACCACGCTGATCAGCGCCGCGGTAGCCGCGGCGCTTGCCACGTTCGCCACGCAGGCACTCAGCCAGGCGGTCGGCAGCGAGCTAGCGGCGGCGCCCAACCCGTCGCTCGCGATCAGCGGCACGGTGACGTCGAGCCAGGCAGCTTCCGACACCACCGCGATCAAGACCGGCATCCGATCCGCGCTCGGCCACGTCCCCTTCGCGTTCTACCGCGCCGTCTGGTCGGATTCACTGGCCCTGCCCGTTCGGGGAAGGCTGCCGCCGCCCGGCGCGGCCGGCGTTCCGCTGACGCAGGCCGCCGCCGCCGACGCCGTCGAGGCGCACGCGGTCCTGCTTTCAGGCAGCTGGCCAGGGGCACCGCGGCCAGGGCAGCCCGTTCCTGCCGCGGTACCCGCGGCCACCGCGAGGCTGCTGCGGCTGGCGCCCGGGGACGTCCTCTCGCTGCGCGACCGCGTCAACAACCGGCCGGTGCGGATACGGCTGACCGGCGTATTCCGCCCGCGGGATCTGTCCGGGCACGCGTCGGAGTACTGGGAGCTCAACACCATCGGCCCGAGCGGCGTCAGCTCGGTCAGCGGGTTCACCACCTACGGCCCGCTCGTCGTGGACCCCGCGGCCTTCGGCCATTCCCTCGTTGTCGACGGAGCCTCGTGGGTCGTGCTGCCCGACACCGCGCACATCACGGGTGCCGATCTTGGCACGCTCGCGGGAAGCATCTCGCAGGAGCAGCAATACCTGCAGAACCCGGCGACGCTTGGCGGCCTGACGGTAACCACCAGCCTGCCCGCGCTGCTCAGCGGCATGGCGACCGACCTGGGCGTAGCCCGCTCGCTGCTTGCCATCGGGGCGCTGCAGCTGCTCCTGCTCACGGCGGGGGCCCTCGCGGTGGCGGCACGGCTGCTGGCCAGCCAGCGCGACGGTGAGTCCGCGCTGCTGTCCGCACGCGGGGGCGCCCGCTGGCAGCTGGCCCGGCTGAACGCGGCCGAGGCCGCGGCGCTCGCGGCCATCGCGGCCGGCGGAGGCGGGCTGGCAGGCGGCCGGCTGGCGGCCGTGCTCGCGGGAACCGGGCCGCTGCGGGCGGCCGGCCTGCGGCTGTCCGGGATCACGGCGGGTGCGTGGTGGGCCGTGGCGGCAACCGCCGTTCTCGGAATCACGATCATGCTGGGACCCGCGCTGCGCCCGGCGTCGCCGCCGGCCGTCAGGGTACGACGCGGGCGGCAGGCGGTGATCTCGGGCGTGGCCAGGGCAGGCGCCGATCTCGCGCTCGTGGCGCTCGCGGTGCTCACCGTCTGGCAGCTGCGCAGGTACTCCGCAGCCACCCCGTCCGTGAACGGTACCCTGGGCGTCGATCCCGTGCTTGCCGTGGCGCCCGCCCTCGCGCTCGCCGCGGGCACGGCCGTCCTGCTGCGGGTGCTGCCGGTGGCCGCGCGCGGCGGTGACCGGCTCGCATCGCGCGGCCGGAGGCTGTCCGCGGCCTTCGCGAGCTGGCAGATCAGCAGGCGCCCGGTCAGGCAGGCTGGCCCGCCGCTGCTCGTCGTGCTAGCCGTCGCGACAGGGACGCTCGCGCTGGCCCAGCACCAGAGCTGGCTGCGCTCGGCCAGTGACCAGGCCGCGTTCACCGCGGGCGCCGATGTGCGGGTGGACACTCCAGAGCAGGTAACGCTCGCGCAGGCGGCCGCCATCGCCGCCGCGCCCCGGGTGCGCAGTGCCATGCCGGTGGCGCAGCTCAACTACGGCAGCACCGAGAAAGACCTGGCGGTGGACGCGCGCGGCGCCGCTGACACGGTGGCGCTCCGCGCCGATGAGTCCCCGCTGCCGCTGGCCGCGCTGTTCCGGAAGATCATCCCGGCTGGCGCCGCGTCCGGCGTCGCGATGCCCGGCCATCCCGCACGGGCAGGAATCGTCGCCAGCCTCGGCCCCGCGTCCCTGCGGCTCGCCCCGGTCACCGTGACGCTGACCATCCAGGATGCGGATAACGACGCATACCTGCTGCCCGCGGGCACCCTGCAGGCGGATGGCCGCGCGCACAGCCTGACGGCGAGCCTGCCAGCGCAGGCGATGTACCCGCTGCGCCTGACGGCGGTCACCCTGGACTACACGCTGCCGGCCGCCGCTTCCAGCAAGGACGCCATGCTGACCGTGACAGGCATCGCCGCGCCGGCGACCGCGGCAGGAGCCGCCGCGGCAGCGCCGGGCACCGCGCTCGGCAGCTGGACGCCCGCCGTATCGTCGCAGGAACTGGCCAACCTCCAGCAGGCCGTCCAGGGGGTGGCCGGACCATCAGGATCGCCCGCGGTGAGATCGTGGCTGGCCGCCGGACGAGGAGCGCAGACCCTGGCCTTTGCCCCCGGATTCGGCGAGGCGTTCTCGTCCGTCGGCCCGCCGAGCCCGCTCCCCGGGCAGCTGACGCTGACCCCGGCAGCCCCAGGCATTTCAGCCATCCCCGGAATCGCCACGCAGGAGTTCCTCAGCTCAGGGAACACCGCGATCGGCTCGACCGTGCAGGTCGACGTCAGCGGGATCACGATCCCCGTGAAGATCGTGGCCGCCGTGACCGCGTTTCCCACCGTCTCCGGACCAGGCGGGGCGCTGATCGTCGACCTGGCGAGGATCCAGGACATCCTGGCGAGCATGTCGCTGCCGCCGGCCCAGGTGCGCGAATGGTGGCTAGCCACGTCCCGCCCGCCGCCCGGCCTGCCCGCCGACGCCGTGGTCACCACCCGCGCGCGGCTGACCGCGAGGCTGCTGGATGATCCTCTTTCGGCCGCCCCGCAGCAGGCGCTCCTTGCCATCGCGGTGGCCGCCGCCGTGCTCGCCGCCGCCGGGTTCTCTGTGAGCATCGCCGCGAGCGTCAGCCAGCGGCGGCCGCAGAGCGCGCTGCTTTCCGCGCTCGGCGTCTCCCGTACGGCTCAGGCCATGCAGCTCTGCCTCGAAGAACTCATGCTGAGCATGCCCTCTGCCGCGGTCGGCCTCGCGCTCGGCGCCCTGCTCGCCCGGCTCGTCGTGCCCGCCGTCACCCTCACCACCGGCGGCGCCGCGCCTGTCCCGCCCGCGCTGACCGAGTTCGCCTGGGCGGGGGTAGTGCCGCTTGCCCTCGCCGTTGCGACGCTCCCTGTGATCGCGGCCGCCGCTACCGTGGCAAGGCGCCCCGATCCAGCCGCCCAGCTGCGGGCCACGGAGTCGGCATGAGAGCCAGCCGCGGCCGGGTGCCGGTAACCGGCCTGCGGTCGGTCGCCGGCACCGGCGCCGCCGCGACCGCCGCGCTGGCCCTGCTGGTGCTCGGCATCGTGTTCCTGGCGGTGGCGGGACCGCGGGAGAGCCTGGACGTGCGCACCCGGGCGCTGCAGCAGCGGCTTGCGGCCACGCCAGTGACCGAGCGGTCCGTCGAGGCGAACGCGGACTGGGGAGACGTCGCGTCGCTCCTGAACGGCGGCGGCGGATACTACGTCGGCGGGGCCGTCCGGATGACGACCTCGCAGATCGGCGAGGTGACCAGCCAGCTCGCGGCGGACCTCGCCGCGCATCGCGTGCCGCTCGGAACACGTGCCGGGGACTGGGCCAGCCTGACCGCGCGCGTCGATCACGTCTCCGGCGCGGCGGCACGCGCGAACGCCGGAGCTCTGCCAGAGCTGGCGATCTTCTACCGGGATCCGCTCCACACCAACGCCGGGCTGGCCAAGGGTCACTTTCCTGACGCGGCACACCTCGTCACGAGCAGGCACGTCGAGCCGGACGGCCAGCCCATCGTCGTCACGGACAGCGCCACGCTCGACATCGGGGTGACCAAGCCGACCGCGGACAGGTTCGGGCTCGTGCCCGGCTCGCGGCTGAGCACGGCGACCCCCCAGGGCAGCAAGGTCACCCTCGTCGTGACCGGGATCGTCCGGCCCGTCGCGGCAGGGTCGGCGTTCTGGATGGCGGACCCGGTCGCGGCCGTGCCCTCGCTGACCGAGCCGCTCACCGCGCCGCCGTACTGGACAGGCGGCGCGTTCGTCGGGCCTGACGAGCTCGATGCCATGCAAGCCACGTTCGGCCCGCAGGGCATGCAGCTGGCGTGGGACTTCCCGCTCGCCGTCGGCGGCGTGGACGCCGACCATGCCGCCGTACTCGAAAGTGAGCTGAACCGCATCACCGCCCAGAGCGCCACGCTGACCGGCGACCTGGCCCCCGCCGCCCTGGCGGTGAGCGTCTCGGCAGGCCTGATCCCCGATCTCGAGGACTTCATTTCCGGGCAGGCCGCTGTCGAGACGGTGCTGTCGCTGCTGCTCGTCGGCCTGGCCATGATCGGAGCGGTCGTGCTGCTGCTGGCCGCCAGGATGCTGGCCGCCCGCCGGGCGGCCGAGTTCGCCCTGATGCGGGCGCGCGGCGCCTCGCTCAGGCAGCTCGCGGCCCTGACCTTGCGCGACAGCGCGGTCGCCGCCGTCCCCGCGGCGCTCGCCGGCGCCGCCCTCGCCGTCGCGGCCACGCCGGGCCACTCCGCGCCCCTGGCCTGGTGGCTTGGCGGGCTGGCCTTGCTCGCCGCGCTCGGCGGGCCGCCGCTCGTCGCGGTGCGCCAGCATCGCACGGCCCGCCTCGTCGGGCACCTGACCGGGGAACTGGCCGGGGATCGTGCGCCCGGCCGGTCAGGCCCTGCCTCAGCCCGCCGGCGGGTGGCCGAGGGCATGATCGCCGCCGCGGCCATCGGCGGGCTTGTCCTGCTGCGACAGCAGGGCCTGTCGCCTGTCGGCGGCCTCAACGTCTACCCGAGCGCGGCGCCCGTGCTCGTCGCGGCGCTGGCCGCCCTGCTCCTCATGCACCTGTATCCGCTCGCCCTTCGCGGCCTGCTCCGGCTGACCGCGCGGCGCGCGGGCCCCACCGGCTTCGTCGCGCTGACCAGGGCGGCCCGCGGCTCGCTGACCGGTGTCCTTCCCGCGTTCGCCCTGGTGCTCGCGCTCACCCTGGCCGCCTTCGCCGGGATGGTCCGCGACGCGGTCGCGCGGGGCGAGATCGCCGCGTCCTGGCAGGCGACCGGCGCGGATGCGGTGGTCAACGCCGGGCAGATAGCAGGCAGCCTGACGCCAGCCGCGGAGCGCGCGATCGCCGCCGTCCCTGGCGTGCGGCGGGCGACCGCGGTCCGCATCATGCAGTGGACGCCATCCGGCTCCGGCACGATCTCCATCGCCGCGGTAGACCCGGCGAGCTACGCGGCGTTCGCCGCGGCCACGCCGTGGCCCAGCTTCCCCGCGTCAAAGCTGGCCGGCCCGCGCGGCCCGCCCGGGCAGCCCGGTCCCGTGCCCCTGCTCGCCTCCCCGCCGGCAGCCGCCGCCCTGGGATCAGGCGACTTCCGCCTGCTGGCGGACGGCGGCCCGGTCACGGCCAGGATCACGGGCATAATCACGACCACGCCCGCGCTGGCGGGAACGGCCGCGTTCGTCGTCATGCCACTGCGGGCAGTCCGCGGCGCCGTCGGGCAGCTGCCGCCGAACGTGATGCTGCTGGCAGGCCCGCACCTGGATCAGGCGAGGCTGGCGGCCGTGGTGAGGCGGATGGCGCCCGAGGCCGTCACCACGTTCCGTTCGGCTAACCTCGCGGCGCTCACCGGCGCGCCGCTGCAGCATGGCGCCTACGTCGTCTATGCGGCCGGGATCGCGGCCGCCGCCGGGCTCAGCGTGGTCATTGTGCTCCTCGGCCTGGCGCTCGGGGCGCGCGGCAGGGAACTGACGCTTGCCAGGCTGACCACCATGGGACTGCGGCCGGGGCAGGCCAGACGGCTGGCGATGACCGAGACGCTGCCGGCCGTGCTGGCCGCCGCCGTGGCCGGGACGGCCGGCGCCTGGGTGCTCGCGCCGCTGACCGGGCCCGCGCTCGACCTGTCGGCCTTCACCGGCACGAGCGCGAGCGTGCCCGTCCGCGCGGACGTCGCGGCGCTCGCGATTCCCGCCGCGGGCCTGCTTGTCCTCGCGCTGGCGACACTGTTCTTCCAGACCCAGGCGGCCCGCCGGCGCGGCGTGACAGGCGCGCTGCGCGCGGGCCGATGATCAACATGAGGGGTGACAGGGAGATGCCATCGGGACTCGCGGAGCTGGGCGAGGAAGCCGCACGGGCGCACACGGCCTACGGCGAGGACGCGCTGATCGCATGTGACCGGCTTGTCCGCATCTACTCGGCCGAGGGCATCGAGGTGCAGGCACTGCAGGGCCTCGACCTGCTCGTCACCCACGGCGAGCTCACGGCCATGGTGGGCGCGTCGGGAAGCGGCAAGTCGACGCTGCTGAACATCCTGGCCGGCCTCGATACGCCGACCGCCGGCTCGGTGCGCGTCGGCGACCTTAACCTCGCCGCGATGAGCGCCCGCGACCGGCTCGCCTACCGGCGTGCCGCGGTCGGGTTCATCTGGCAGCAGACGTCACGCAACCTGCTGCCGTACCTGACAGCACGGCAAAACGTGATCATGCCGATGCGGTTCAGCCGGGTGAGCCGCCGTGAACGGCGCAGCCGGGCAGGCGGCCTGCTCGACGTGCTCGGCGTGGCACACTGCGCCGACCGGACGCCGGAGCAGATGTCCGGCGGTGAGCAGCAGCGCACGGCCATCGCCGCCGCGCTCGCGAACCGGCCACGGGTGCTGCTCGCCGACGAGCCCACCGGGGAGCTTGACACGGCCACCGCCGCGGACGTGTTCGGCGCGCTGCGCACGGCCAACTCCGAGCTCGGCGTCACCGTCCTCATCGTCACCCACGATCCGGCGGTTTCGACGCAGGTCCGGCGGGTGGTCGCGATCCGGGACGGCCGGACTTCCGCGGAGACGCTGCGGCACTCGACGGCCGACGAGCACGGGAACATCGCGCACCATGCCGTCGAGTACGCCGTGCTCGACCGGGCCGGGCGGCTCCAGCTACCGCGCGAGATGACCGAGACGCTCCGCATGCGCGACCGGGTGCGGCTCGAGGCGGAGCCTGACCACATCGGCGTCTGGCCCGACGCGCCCGCCCAGCAGCAGGAGGAGAACGAGTGAGCAGCCCGGAGATCACCGCCGTGCCAGCCGCGGACGATGCGACGTCGCCGATGGTGGCGCTCCGGGACGTGACCCGGACGTTCGGCGGCGGCCGCGCGACCGAGGTGCACGCACTGCGCGGCGTGTCGCTCACCGTCCAGAAGGGGCGGCTCGTCGCGCTGTGCGGCCGGTCCGGCTCGGGCAAGACGACCCTGCTCAACATCGTCGGCGGCCTCGACACGCCCGACGGGGGAACCGTGCGGGTCGGCGGCCGTGACGTGACGGCCATGGGCGAGCGAGAGCGGGCGACGCTGCGCCGCGGCACTGTCGCCTTCATCTTCCAGTCGTTCGGCCTCATCCCGATCCTGTCCGCCGCCGAGAACGTCGGGATACCGCTGCGGATCACCGGCACGGCTCCCCGCAAGCGGGAGGAGCGGGTGCGCCTGATGCTCGACATCGTCGGCCTGGCCGAGCATGCCGCGCAGCGCCCGAATGAGCTGTCCGGCGGCCAGCAGCAGCGGGTGGCCATCGCGCGGGCGCTCGCCGGGAGCCCGGAGCTGCTGATCGCCGACGAGCCGACAGGGCAGCTCGACTCGGAAACCGGCAGGCAGATCATGCGGCTGCTGCGGACGGTGGTCCGGTCAGAGGGCGTGACGGCACTGGTCGCCACCCACGACCCCGCCCTCATCGACCTCGCCGACAGCGTCCTCCTCCTAGAAGATGGCCAGATCGCCGAGGGATAAAAAAAGACCATATTTACCGAACGGGAGCGCCGTGACAGCCATCATGAGGGTTATTCAGAAGCCCTCTGGCCGTAATCTTGCCGGGCCACGCGCCCGGCCGGACCGGGCGCCGCATCGCCGCAACTACAGCAATGGTCCATCCATGCACACCAGACTGTGTGAATGGACCATTGCTGTAGTTCGCTGTCGGCCGTGGCGAGGATAGCCATGCAGATGGCGTTCCAAGGACTCCTTGGAACGCCATCTGAAATTGCCGATCAGTCGTAAAAGCAACGGGGCCGTCCACGAGAATCCAGGATAATGAGGGAGGCTTAGCTTAACGTACTCATACTGGACACACCCGCGATCAGGCGCGTCCCTGGCGGCGAACCGCGTAGTTCTCCCTGTTACTTCACGGGAAGATCACCACGCTGCGCAGGACTTCGCCGCGGCTCATTTTCTCGAAGGCGGCCTCGACCTGGCCGAGCGAGATCGTCTCTGACACGAACCGGTCGAGCGGCAGGCGGCCCTGCAGGTGCAGGTCCACCAGCATGGGGAAGTCGCGGCCCGGCAGGCAGTCCCCGTACCACGACGACTTGAGCGCCCCGCCGCGGCCGAAGAAGTCGAGCAGCGGCATGTCGATCCGCATCTCCGGCGTGGGAACGCCGACGAGCACCACGGTGCCCGCCAGGTCACGCGCGTAGAACGCCTGCTCGTACGTTTCCGGCCGCCCGATCGCCTCGATCACCACGTCGGCACCGTTCCCCCCGGTCAGCTTGCGTATTTCCCCGACCGGGTCGGTCTCCCGCGAGTTGATCACATGGGTGGCGCCGAACTGCCGCGCCCATTCGAGCTTCCGGTCGTCGATGTCCACGGCGATGACCGTCCGCGCCCCGGCGAAGCTGGCGCCGAGTACCGCCGCGTCACCGACGCCGCCGCAGCCGATCACGGCGACCGTGTCGCCGCGCTGCACCGGGGCCGTGTTCATTGCGGCGCCGAGCCCGGCCATCACGCCGCAGCCGAGCAGCCCCGCGACCTCCGGACGGACGGCCGGATCGACCTTCGTGCACTGGCCGGCGGCGACGAGCGTCTTGGCCGCGAACGCGCCGATGCCGAGCGCGGACGACAGCGGTGTCCCGTCGGCGAGGGTCATCCGCTGGCTCGCGTTGTGGGTGGCGAAGCAGTACCACGGCCGCCCGCGCTGGCATGCCCGGCACTGCCCGCACACCGCGCGCCAGTTCAGGATCACGAAATCGCCAGGCGCGGGATCGGTCACGCCCGGGCCGGTGGCCTCCACCACGCCCGCGGCCTCGTGCCCCAGCAGGTAGGGGAAGTCGTCCCCGATGCCGCCCTCGCGGTAGTGCAGGTCGGTGTGGCAGACCCCGCACGCCTGCACCCGGACCAGCGCCTCACCGGGGCCGGGCTCGGGCACGAGCACGGTCGTGAGCTCCACCGGGTCGCCTTTGCCGCGGGCCACCACGCCCTGCACGCTGATCGTCATCGGAGCGCCTTCCTATTTTTGGCCGAACGGGCTTCGCCACGTGTTACGCCCATCTTTCCGCGCACCTGTCCCGCTGGGAAGGAACACCGGCCGCGGCGCAGCGTCCCCGCGCGCCGACGGGATCAGCCCGGCACCTTCTCAGCACTTCGGCTCCGGCTGGTCAAGCTGTTGGTGCGTCCATGCAGATGTAGCCTCTCGAGCATGACCGCTGAGCCGCTGCCATCCGGGCAGCCGATCCGGGGGCGGACGGTCTTGCTGGCGACCCCGCCACCCGGCGGTTTCACCGCCGCTGACCTGCCCAGGCTGATTGAAGCAGTGGACGCCCGTTTCGAGTTGCTTGACGGAGAAGTCCTCATGATGGCCCCGGTCACTCACTGGCACGACGAGGTGATGGACATCCTGAAGCACGCGTTGCGCCGGATCGCCCCGCAGTCGGTGGTCATCGCGACGGAGAAGGGCGTCGATCTAGGCCACACGGTACCTGAGCCGGATGTCCTCGTCGTGTCCCGTGCAGCGGTGAAGTCCGACAGCCTGGTGTTTCAGCCATCCGACGTGCACCTGGCGGTCGAGGTCGTTTCGCCGGGGACGACGACGAAGGACCGCACGCTGCGCCCTGTCCAGTACGCCGGGGCAGGTATCAAATGCTTCTGGCGGGTGGAGAACGAAGCCGATGCGATGGTCGCCTACACGTTCGAGCTGCTTCCTGAGGGCGGCTACGCGCCGACTGGCGTTTTCCACAGCAGGATCAAGCTCGATCGCCCGTTCCCGATCGACATCGAGCTGCCCGAAGTGACCTGGTGACGGTAACTTGAGGTGCGGCTCCCGCAGCGCGGTATCAGGGTTGCCTGTGAGCGCCGCAGGCTGGTTTCCCCGGCGCTGCGGCGCCCTCTGGTCGTGCGTGCCGCGGGGCAGTCAGCCCTTGATGCCGGCCGTGAACCGGTGCCAGTCCTCAGCGGTCATCCGCAACTCAGGCCCCTTCGGGTCCTTTGAGTCCCGTACGCGCACAATGCCCGCTTGCGTGGCTACTTCAACGCAGTTGCCGGCATTACTGCTGTACGACGACTTACGCCACCGCTTATCTACGTCGTCCATTCCTCTGCCACCTTCGCGATCAACTCGGCCGAGGCACCGGGAGAAAGCGCCTCGGCCAGCAATGTATCGAACTTCGTCACGCACGGATCCACCACATCGGGGTGATCGGTGATCTGGCCCGCCGCCGCCGTGTCCAGGTACACGACATTGGCGTCACCGCCGTCACCGGGGACGGTCGCGATGGTGAACGCGCCGGGCAGGCCGGGATGCGTGCCCGCCGATGCCGGGACGACCAGGATGCTGACATTCGGCCGCTGGCTCATCTCGTTCAGGTGCAGCAGCTGCACGCGCATGACCTTCGGGCTGCCGGCCATGCGGCGCAGCGCGCCCTCGTCCATGATCGCCCGCAGCAGCGGCGGGTCCTCCTTGTCCAGGATCGCCTGCCGCGCCATCCGGGCGGCCACCATCTCCCCGATCACGTCATCGGCGGTCTCGGGCTCCGCGCCGCGCAGCATCGCCCGCGCGTAGTCCTCGGTCTGCAGCAGGCCGGGGATGACCATGTTCTCCCATGCGCGCAGCAGCACCGCCCGCTCCTCGATCGGCGGCCACTCCCTGAACCAGGACGGGAACGCCAGGGAATTCAGGTACTTCTTCAGCCGTCCGAGCAGCCGCGTCAGCGCGCCGCCCGTGTTCAGCGCCTCGTCGCAGCGCTGCGCGAAATCCGCTGACGGCGAGCGGAAGCAGGTCTCTATCGCGGCCACAAGCGACCCCGAGTAGCCGACCAGGCCGCCTAGCTGGTCCTGGGTGTAACCAGCGGCGTTGCGGTAGTAGTGCAGCTCCTCGCCGAACAGCGTGAGCGGGGATATGCCTGAGCCGTCGTTGTTCCGTCGTCCCATTTCGTCCCTCCCGGGGCATGCCGTGTGCGGCCTGGCACGCTGGCCAGGCAAGTTCAGCGCAGTGTAACTCCGCCGTCACGTGCCGGGAAGGCCCAGCCCGATAAAACGCCCGGCTCGGAACCCCGTGGCTAGCGGTACTTGAGGCGGGCCTGCCGTTCCGGGGCAGTGTCACCATGAACGGGAACCGCCCATGAACGGGAACCGCCTATGAACAGGCACCGCCCATGAACAGGCACCGCCCATGAACGGGCACCGCCGAGGCCGCAGAGTCTCGCGTGGACCTGGGCGGCATTGGGGTGGTGCAGATCGTCGAGGATCGCCAGGGCCTGCCGCCATGCGGCGCGGGCTGCCTTCGGATCCCCTGCGGCGCGGTGCGTGTCGCCGAGGCGGATGAGCGTGGCGGGCTGCTCATAGCGATTGCCAAGCTCACGGTACAAATCGACGGCGCGACGGTAGCAGGTGATGGCCTGAAGGTGGTGACCGAGGTGGTGGTGGGCGTACCCGAGGCTGTCCCAGGTGAAGGCCTCACCTTGGCGGCGGCCGAGCTCGAGGTGGAGGCTGAGTGCCTGCTGGCAGTACGCCAGCGCCTGCCGGTAATCGCCCAGCAGGGCGTGAATCCAGCCAACCGCGTTGAGGGCATCGGCCTGGCCGGCCCGGTGACCGGCGGCCCGGTACAGCTCGAGCGCGTGGCGGGCGTGGGGGAGCGCCTCGCCGTAGCGTTCCTGGAAATCGAGCACCAGGGCGAGTCCATGGTGGGCCTTGCCCTGGCCGATCTGGTCGCCGAGCTGCTGGTGCAGGTCGAGGGCGCGCCGGAGGTGGCTGAGGGCCTCGTCGTGGCGGCCGAGCAGGGACTGGGCGCGGCCGAGGAAGCGGTAGGCGTGGGCCTCCCCTTCCTGGTCGCCAAGGCGGACGGCGGCCGCCAGCGCCGTCTCCTGCACGACGACCCAGTCGCGGGCGTGCCCGCGCCGGTGGAAGAAGTCCATGAGAGTCCAGGGGATCTGCCAGCCATGGGTGTCGAAGCCCGCGCCGACCGCCTGGCTGACAGCCGCGAGCAGCACCGCGTGCTCTGCCTCGATCCAGGCCAGCGCCTGCACGTGATCGGCCAGCTCTTCCGGCGTCACTCCGGGCTGGAGCGGCGCCACCGTGAGCGGGACACGGTGCGGATCCAGCAGCAGGGCGGCGGCATGGCCGGTGTACAGGTAATGGTCGAGCATCCGGTGTACGGCGGAACGCGACTCGGCCTCGTTGTCTTCCGCGCGGGCCTGATCGGCGGCGTAGGCGCGCAGCAGGTCGTGGAACGCGAACCGGCCGGGGGCGTGCTCGGCGAGCAGGTTCGCCCCGGCCAGTTCGCCCAGCGCCTGGCGTGCCTGATCACGGGTGAAGCCGGCCAGGCTCGCCGCGGCAGGCGCGGAAATGTCCGGGCCGGGATGGACGCCGAGCAGACGGAACATCCACCCGGCCGGAACGCTCAGCTGCTGGTAGGACCAGGAGAACACCGCACGCACACCGGTGGCCGGGTCCCCCGTGTCCAGCACGTCGAGCCGCCGGCGCGCGTCCCGCAGCTCCGCGGCCGCCACGGCGAGGGAGAAGCCCGGCCGGGAGGCCGCCCGTGCTGCGGCGACGGCAAGCGCCAGCGGCAGCCGGGCGCACAACCCCGCCAGCACCGCCGCCGCCTGCGGCTGCGCGGCGACCCGGTCCGCTCCCACCCGGTCAGCCAGCAGCTGGCAGGCCTCTGCCTCTGAGAGCAGGTCCAGGGTGATCAGCTCCGCGCCTTCCGCGGCGGCCAGGCCGGTGAGCTGGGCGCGGCTGGTCACGACGACCAGGCATCCTGGCGAACCGGGCAGCAGCGAGCGGACCTGGGCGGTGTCGCGCGCATTGTCGAGCACCACCAGCATCCGCTTGCCGGCCAGCAGGCTGCGATACAGCGCGGCCTGCGCATCCAGGCCCACCGGGATCCGCTCGGCCGGAACATGGAACGCGTCAAGGAAGCCCCGGATCGCTTCGGCCGGAGTCATCGGCATGCCTGACGGCTCGAAACCGCGCAGGTTCACATACAACTGCCCGTCGCTGAACCGGCCGACCACCCGATGCGCCCAGTGAACCGCCAGCGCGGTCTTGCCAACCCCCGCGGTCCCGCTGACTGCCGCGATCACCACCGTCCCGGCCGAGTGCAGCAGGCCGGTCAGCTTCCCCAGCTCACCGGCCCGGCCAGTGAAGTCCCGCACCGCGGCGGGCAGCTGCCGCGGCACGACTGGCCCGGCAGCATCGGCGACGGTGAAGTCTCCTTCACCAGGCGACGACTCAGCGGTCGGTGACGGCTCACCGGTAAGGATGCGCTGGTGAAGCTGCTGGAGGTCCGGACCGGGATCCGCGCCCAGCTCCTGGGCGATGACCTCCCGGGCGTGCGCGTACACCTCCAGTGCCTCGGCTGGACGGCCGGAGCCGTGCAGCGCACGCATCAGCTCACCCCACAGCCTCTCCCGCAGCGGATGTTCAGCGGTTAGCCGGCGCAGCTCAGCGATCACGCCAGTGTCGCAGCCGCAGGCCAGATCTGCCTCGATCCGCAACTCAAGCGCGGTAAGACGCAGCTCCTCCAGGCGATCAGCTTCGGCTGACACCAGCGGTCCCTGAGGCACATCCGCCAGCGCCGCGCCGCGCCACAGAGCCAGTGCTTCGGCGAGAAGACCCGCCGCATGCCCGGCATCCTCCCGCGCCAGCGCCTTACCCCTGGCCGCCAGCAGATCTTCGAACAGGCCCGCGTCGAGATCACAGCGGGCCACCAGCAGCTGGTAGCCCGGTGACCGCGTGACGAGCACCCGGCCATCCGGATCGTCGATCATCCGGCGCAGCCGCAGCACATACCCGCTGACCAGCTTGCGAGCCCCGGGCGGCGGATTGTCACCCCACAGCTCATCGATCAAGCGCTCCGTCGAGACGACCTGGCCAGGACGCAGCAACAATGCCCCCAGCAACGCCCGCCACTTCGGCGCGCCGATCCCGCACCAGCCCTCGCGCGTGCGCACCTCCAGCGACCCAAGAATGCGAAATAACACGATCAACCCCATACGCACCTTAAACGATCTACCCCGGCATAGGACTACGAAACAACCCAACCACGACTCCGACCAGAGTCAACCCCCCCACGCCATCGTGGCTCAACGGCCGGACCCACATGAGGTAGGTCACGGCCAAGAGAAACCCAATTCGGCAAGAAGGAGAAACGCACGGAATGAGCATCATCCCGAATGTGCGTCGCGTGACCGTAATGGCAGCATCCGCGGCAGCCCTGACCCTCGGAACCCTGGCTACAACCGCTTCCATGGCGACAGCGAGCACCTCGACTAGCGCCGTGAAGCCACTCGCGCCATCCGACGTCTGCGGAGTCGCCGCGAACGGCACGACGTCCTGGTCGACAAGCGCGCCTCCTCCTGGAGGTGCGCCGACCTGGAGCCCGCTGCGCAGCGTCTGGACAAAGGCCGCCCCCGGCTGCCACGACTACAACATCGTGCATGTTAATGGCACGGGTGATTACGCGGGGTTCCTGCAGCGCCCCAACGGTACCTGGTTCGAATGCGCCGCCGGCTACATCTCTATTCCCGGCAACGTGACTGGCGACTGGGCTGAGTGTACCAGCGTCGCCACAGGTACCCACATGTCAACAGACACCCTGGAATTCTCGGGCGGAATAGGATACCGCGTGAACATCTGAAAGGGCAGCTGCCAGATGACGTCTAACCTCGGCTCTCCTGGCCGATATGCGCCAGCCGCCCCCGGTCGTGCCATTCAGCGGAGTCGCAAGACGGTGGCTGCGGCTGCGCTCGCGGCCGCGGTCAGCCTGGTCAGTTCCTGCGGTTCAGCGGGGTCGGCGTCAGCACCGTCCGGGCAGGCACAGCCTGCCCGGACGGGGGCGGCCACCGGGCAGGTGTCCTCGCAGGTGGCGACGGAAGCGCTGGACTGGTTCTTCCCGGCGACCGCCGCGCAGTACACAGCGGGCGCCCAGTATCAGGGAGAGATACTTTCCCTCACTTCTCAGCTCATGAATGCGTGCATGGCACGGTCCGGGTTTCATACTCCAACCGAAAGCGCCGCGGCCGCGGCGTCGACCATCTGGAATCTCAGCCAGTTTCCCGACTTCGCGCAGATGCGCAGCACCGGGCTGATGGTTCCCGAACCGCCCAGCACGCCTTCCCCGCCCTCCGCGCCATCGGCGGCCAAGCAGCAGGCGTACAGCGCCGACGAGAGCAGGTGCCAGACGACGGCAGCCGCGCCGTTCAGTCATCTCCAGTCCGCCGCCGCGAGCCTGACGAACGCATGGATCGATACGTTCACGGGGATTCAGGCTTCCGCGCGGGTTCAGCGGACGCTGTCCGGGTTTACGTCCTGCGTGGAGCGGGCGGGCGCGCCAGTCGGCTACGCCCAGAACTTCAACAGGTTCGCCGTCTGGGCGGGCGCCCAAGTCCAGAACGCTCGGAGCTACGCAGGCTCGCTCGCGGCCGACCGGCACTGGGGCTCGGTGTTTGCCCGGTGCGGGCAGGCGACGGAGACGCTGTTTGAGAAGCTGCAATCCTCAGCGCGGGCCGCGTTCTTCCAGGAGCACCACCAGAAGATCACGGAGCTGGAAACGCTGGTGAGCCAGACCGTCACGGCCGCCGGGCATCAGCTAGCAAGTCCGGAGCCGGCCGCATCCGGCTGACTAGCCAATGTACGGTGCCACGCTGACCTGGGGCGAAGCGAGGCTAAGCGGGTCCCGTGTGGGGGCGACTATGCGGTATGCGGCATGCGCGGTGTGCAAGTAATGATCAAGCATCCGGCCCGTGGCCGCGCTCCGCTCGGCGTCATCCTCCTCGATGCCGACCCGCTCGGCGGCATAAGCACGGAGCAGGTCGTGGAAGGCGAAGCGGCCGGGAGCGTGCTGGGCAGCCAGGTGCGCTTCCGCGAGGTCCATCAGCGCGCGGCGCGCCTGCCCATCGGCGACACCGCCTGCGCGGCATCCTCCTGCGCCAGCGCCTTGCGCCCGGCGGCCACGAGATCTTCGAACTGGCCTGCGTCGAGATCGCCATGAGCGGCCAGCAGCTGGTAGCCCGGTAATTACTGCCTCACCGCATGGGAACTGTCCGGCCCCGGCAGATATAACAAGATCGGGTATGTCTGCTTCACGGCAGGATAGTCCTTGCCGCAACCGCGCCCGGCCAGCTTGCGCAGCACCTGGGCGGGCGCGGTCAGCTCGGTCAGACGCATAGTGCGGATCGTTTCCGGCCCGGCAAGCTCAGCCGACTAACGGTATTTCAGCCGTGCCTGGCGGGGGATGTCGCCGAATTTCCCGGAGTGGAAGTCCTCGAACGCCTGGGAGATCTCGTCCTCGGTGTTCATGACGAACGAGCCGCCAGCGACCACCGGCTCGCCTATGGGCTGCCCGGAGAACAGCATGGCACTCACCACCTCGTCGCCGTCCGCGGCGTGCAGTTCGAGTGTGCTGTCGCCCTCGCCGCCCACCGGATCGGACCAGGCGACCTCGCCGCCGCGCAGGGACCGTCCGCCGATGGTGACCTGGCCGGACAGCACGTACACGAACGCACGGTCCCGGGCGGGCAGCACCTGGGTCAGCGCGCTTCCCGGCTCGATCGTCATCCGCCCGCCCGTGATCGGCCAGTGATTCTCGGCTGGCCCTGTGACCAGGCCGCCGGCCGGGCCGGCCGAGCCGGAGATCACCGACACGCTGGTACCCGGCGCGGTGACGGCGGGCTGGGCCGCGGCGGACAGGTCCTGGTAACGCGACGGCACCATCTTGAGCCTGCTTGGCAGGTTCACCCATAGCTGCAGGGTGTGGGCATGCTCGTCGCGGAAGGCCAGCTCACGGTGGATGATGCCGCTGCCGGCCGTCATCCACTGGACGTCGCCGGGGGCGAGCACCCCCGCACTGCCCCGGTTGTCGCCATGTTCGAGCGCGCCCTCGAGCACGGTCGTGACCGTCTCGATGCCGCGGTGCGGGTGCCAGTCGAACCCAGGCGAGGAGAACCAGTCCTCGGAAAGCACAAGGAAAGGATCGGTGCGCCCCAGGTCGGACGGCGGGATGACAAACGCCTTGTCGTCGACCTGCTGGTCCGGCCCGAGCCGCGTCACCCCATGCGTCCGGTCCACCCGCCGAGCCAAAACCGCCAGGTCAGTAGCCACCAGAGCCTCCTTCCGCGCTCCTTCAGCCTACGGTACGGGAGGCGGGCCGGGGAAGGATCAAGACCGCCCATGCACCTGACGAGCACCGTCCGGAGCGGTGCCGTCGAGGTCGCGAAGTTTCGCGCAGACCTCCTCAGCGTCGGGGTGATGCAGCTCGTCAAGGATCGTCAGGGCCTCCCGCCAGGCGCCGCGGGCGGCGTCGCGATCGCAGTGAGCGTCCCCGAGGCGGGTGAGGGTGGTGGCATAGTTATAGCGGTCGCCGATAATCTGCCACAGGTGGAGAGCGCGCTCGTATGAGGTGATGGCCTCGGCATGGTGGCCGAGGTGGTGCCGGGCATGGCCGATGCTATCCAGACTGCCGGCCTCATATTCGTGCTCACCAGCCTCCCGGGCCAGGTCGAGGGCCTGCTGACAATAGACCACGGCCTGTTCGTACCGTCCGAGCTGAGCCTCGAAACAGCCGATATTATTCAGCGCCGCCGCCTGGCCGACCACATGGCTGGTGACGCGGTACAGATCAAGGGCCCGCTGGGCGCAGGTGAGTGCATCGGCAAACAGTCTCTCCTCGGACAGCAGTGCGCTGAGGGCGACGTAGATATCGCCTTGACGGGCGGAGTCGCCGAGCCTGCCGAACAGTGCGAGCGCCTCCCGCAGATGGGTGCGGCCCTCTGGATAGGAACCGCGCCCCACGAGTGCCTGGCCTAGCCGGTGGTGGGAATGGGCTTGCCCGGTCAGGTCACCGCTGCGCTGGGCGGCGCCCAGTGCGATCTCGCTGACGATGGCCCACTCCCGCCAGTAAGCCCTCCGGTTCATGATGGTTCCCAGTCCGCAGGGGATCTGCCAGGCATGCCGGTCAAAGCCCGTCTCGGCGGCCCAGCGGATAACGGCAACCAGCACCGCATGCTCAGCCTCGTACCAGGCGAGAGCCTGCTCCTGGCCGGCGAGGTCTTCCGGTGCCGCCCCGGGAACGGGCTGGGGCAGGTCGAGCGGGACCCAGCCGGGATACAGCACGGTGAACGCGGCATGACCGGTATGCAGGTAATGGTCCAGCACCCGGCGCCGGGCTTCATGCCGTTCGGCCGTGGTGTCGTCGCTGTGCGCTTGCTCGGCGGCGAAGGCGCGGAGCAGGTCATGGAAGGCATAGCGGCCCGGGGCGTGCTCGGCCAGCAGGTGCGCGGTCGTCAGCTCGTCCAGGGCGCGGCGCGCCTGGCCGCGGCCGAGCGCGGCGAGGCTGGCCGCGGCGGGAACGCTGATATCAGGACCCGGATGCAGGCCAAGCAGACGGAACATACACGCGGCCCCGGCGCTGAGAGTGTCGTAGGACCAGGAGAACACCACGCGCAGGTCCGCGGCGCTATCACCAGCCGCCAGGGGGTCGAGCCGCCGGCGGGCGTCGCGCAGCTCGCTGACCAGCGCGGCGAGGGGCCAGCCTGGACGGAGGACGGCGCGGGCGGCGGCAATGTTCAGCGCGAGCGGCAGGCGGGCACACAGCTGGATCAGCTCACCGGCAGCCTGCTCCCCCGAGAGGACGCGCTCGCGGCCCAGCCGACGGCTCAGCAGCTCGCGAGCTTCGTCCGGGGTGAGCAGGCCGAGGGTCACCGGGACGGCGCCATCGACCGCCACCAGGCCCGCGAGCTGATCGCGGCTGGTGACCAGCACCGGGCAGCCGGCTGCGCTGGGCAGCAGCGGCCGGACCTGGCCGACGTCGCGGGCGTTGTCAAGCACGACCACCATCCGGCGCCCGGCCAGCAGGCTACG
>WNFD01002393.1_pt1 | contig 32842 bp, 29 predicted proteins | sample 5400491 | NCBI WGS metagenome assembly WNFD01 (sample SAMN13153343, study PRJNA577476) | soil metagenome | isolation source: 120 cm saprolite under Douglas fir tree site 2 hole 2 replicate 2 | place: USA:California | collected 2015-04-18 | reverse complement strand
TGATGCGAAAACCTTGTCCCTCGACATGACGAGGGCGCAGGGAAGGCCGGGTGCCCGCCGCACCCATGGCCCGCGTGCAACAAAAAGCACGCGGTACGAACCACAGGTGTAGCCGGGATCATCCGACCTTCCCTGCGCAATGGTTTTAACGGGGTCCTTCGCGCTCTCCCCGGCGACGAGTTCCTTTTTGTCACCGTCGCCCCGCGGATTGAAGGCTTCACGCGCCCGGTCGGGCCGCCAAAACCTCCGCGAGACTTGACACCAGCAACGGGTGCCAGGACCACACGACTTCACCGTCCGCATCAGTGCCGCTCGTCTCGCGCGCCCGGATCGCTCACGATAACATCGCCCTGCGATTCAGGATTGCGCGCACGACACCGTCGCGTCCACCGCATCCCATCCCAACGTCCGTGACGATCGCGATACGCCCCTCGTGCGGGATGAGACGGCGAAACTATAAGTTTGATTTGGGTCTTCGGCGAAGCGAAATATTTTTCGCGAGAGGGCTGGACAGGAAATTCAGAACGAAGCGTGATTTGCCCGTCGGGCAAATCACTTCGTGGACGGATTCCTTCTCGATCGTTGCCGACGATTTGGCAACGGCGCGGCGAAAAGGTCCAGCTATTGCACCGCAGGAAGGCCGACTGGTCTGAAGCCGCTTCTTGCCAGGATGGCCTGTCCCTCCGGCGAGAGAATGGTGAGCGCAAGCAGAAGGGCCGTTGTCTTCGTATCCTTGAGCACGGCCAGGCCATATTGCGGGCCGACGCTCAACTCCGGCGGAAATTCGGTCATTGTCAGAGATGAATCGAGCTTGGCGTAGCGGGCGCGGCTGGAGCAATAGACGATGGCGAGATCGACCTTGCCGTCACGCATCGCGTCGAGGACATAGTCGCCGCTTTTCGCGGGCGGCGTGCCGGGTGGATTGTCGAGCGTCACAGCCCGCGCCGCAAGTATCGCTCCGCTTCCCCTGCGCAACCCGTCCGCGGCCTTGAAGAGTTCAACGGTGTAATCGCCGAGCGGATCGATCTTCGCCGGAGAAACGCCGATCCTCGCTCCCTCCTTTAATATGGCGTCGAGCGCGCCCAAGCCGCTGCTCGCTTGCGCCGGAGAGAGGAGACAAAGTGCATTCTGCGCGAACATCGCCATCACGGACGCGCGGCCGTCCTTGACCAGCTTCGCGGCATGGCCGATGTCTGCCGACGCGAACAGGTCGACCTTGTCGCCCGCCTCGATGCGCTCGCGCATGCGGCCGGAGGCACCGAACTCGGCGCGCACCGCGATGCCGCGCGTCTTCTCGAACAGCACCGCCATCTCGGTCATCGCCTCACGCAGGCTGCCGGCGCCATAAAGCACGAGTGTGTCGTCCGCCGCAGCGGCGCGCGACCCGGTCGCAAAGCTGAGAGCGGCGGCGAACGCCAGAGGTGCAAAGCGCGTCAGTCTCATTTGCGATCCTTGCGGGAATGGGCAGGACGAAGGAGCGACCACTTCGTTGTATTCGTCGTGATATAGCACTTACGGCGCGATGTCGAGTTCATGGCGTTCAGGAGGGACAGGCTGGATGGACACTTGCAGTAGGCTCGATGAGCCGGGAGGTGTCGGACGGAGCGACATCAACGCCGAAGCCGCATTCCTGCGTGAAGCACGCGGCTTGCGATGGCGGATTATATCTTCAGCGCCGGCAGCCCGTAGCGTGGGCAAAGGCGCATTTGCGCGGTGCCCACCGCCTCGCCGAGATCGCTGTCTTTTAAATGGTGGGCACGCTTTCGCTTTGCCCACCCTACGCACTTTTTCTCCGTATACATGGGCCAAATGGACCGCACTCTTGCCCTTGATAAACCCGACAACCTGCGAGACCGCGTATTTTTGGCGGAATCGAAATCGTCATGTGAACGTGATCCGGCATCAGATGACCTTCTTCGATCCGGCTTTCCTGTCGCTGCGCCTAGCTTGCGAGACACCTCCCCGAGGTGCCGTCTCAACTCCCCGTAAAGCGTCTTCCTGCGGCACTTGGGAATGAATACGACATGATATTTGCACTCCCACTTGCTGTGGCTTAGGCTCTCGTACTCGTCCATCGTCAAATTTCCTTTCGTGTGCGTGGTGGCTCACGATCAGAAGTTTTGGCGATGGGCGACCGCCGTAAATGTCAAACTTATGCTGCCTCCCCGGCAGAGCCGGGGAGTCTCCCGGTTATGCTAAGCGACCTTGTAAAGCCTGCTTTCGAACTCGGCAAAGGTCTGCAACGCCTGCGGATCGGCAAATGGCAGGAGCTGCATGAGGATGACGCCGGCGATGTTCTTGCTGGGATCGATCCAGAAATAGGTGTTGGCGAGGCCGGCCCAGGCGAGGCTGCCGGCGCTCCGGCCCGTCGGCGCAGTCTCGGTGTTGATCATAAAGCCGAGCCCCCATTTCTTGACCATGCCCGGGAAGAATTCGGCGTCGAGCGAGCTGTCAGGTAAGACGCTCTTCAGCACGACGACGTTGACGTCGCCGATCTGGTTCTGTCCCATCATTGCCACGGTCTCGGGCCGCAGCACCATCTTGCCGTCGAGGTTACCGCGGTTGAGAAACATGCGCACGAACTTCAAGTAGTCGGGTCCCGTCGCGTAGAGGCCGCCGCCGCCCATGAAAAATTCCGGCTCTTGCGGCATTTCAAATTCGATCGGTTTCAATGAGCCGTCGGCGCCACGCGCATGCATCGCCACAAGCCGCTCGCGTTGCGACGGGCTGAGCTTGAAGCTTGTATCGGCCATGCCGAGAGGACCGAAGATGTGCTCGTGCAAATAGCTATCGAGCCGCTCGCCGCTCACTTTTTCGACCATTTTGCCCGCAAAATCGATATTGATGCCGTATTCCCAGCGATCGCCGGGGTCGAAAGCCAACGGCGTCTTGAGAGCATCGTCCTTGCAGGTGATGAGTGCCGGCAGGTTGGCCTGTTTCTCGTAGCGACCGGTATTCTCGTTCCAGATGTCGTAGGTGTATCCTGCGGTGTGCGTCAGCAATTGCCGCAGCGTGATGGGTCGCTTGGCCGGACGGAGCCGGGGTGTGCCCGCCGCGTCGAACCCCTCCAGCACCTGCGCCGACGCCAGATTCGGCAGGATCTCGCTGGCGGGCTGATCGAGCTTTAGCTTTCCTTGCTCCACCATCTGCATCGCCGCGGCTGTCGTCACGGCCTTCGTCATGGAGGCGATCCAGAACACCGAATCAACGGTCATTGCCTGGGACTGCCCAAGGCTGCGCACACCGAATGCGCCCGAATAGATCGTGCCTTTGTCATTGGCCGCCAACGCCACAACCCCGGGCACCCTCCCGGATTTGACCGCTTCGGTCAGCGCCTGATCGATGCTGGCCGCCCCCGCAGCGGTCTCAGCGACGGCCGGACGGCCAAGACCTGTGGCGAATGCCGCCGCGGCCCCCATTGTTCCGATGGCTTGACGTCTGGTGATCCCTCCCATTGCTTGCTCCCTGGCCCGGCAAAACGGACTAGGACGGAGCAGCCGGATTGCCCGGTCCCCTGGCGCGGCGCGCCTTCAAGATTGCACTTCCGCTGGTATTCCCCGGATTCCCGAGGTTCAGGGAAATCCTCCGCCATTTGGGCTGCGTTAGCAACGAAAACCGCGTCCGATGCGCCGAAGATCCGCTGCACTCGGTGACGTCATCACCGTCCTGTCGCGATCCCGAACATCTCGATGCGTTGACCAAGCCGTTGCAACTGCTTGGCCTTCCAAATGAGAGGCGTTACGCAACGTGATCGAATGACAGACCACTTCCGGTCTTTGGCTGCTGATCGAAGCATGCGCAATGTCGCTGGCGTTTCACTGCCTTTCCGCGACACCCACGACGCTGTGCAGTGCACACCGCACAGGTAACGCGGGCTCGCGTGGACCTCTGCAAGCCTGCCGGATGCTCGCCAAGATCGGGGCACCAATCGTTGCGAACGATACGACCAGGAATAGAGCCGCCTGGATATCCTGCTGGACGCGAAACAAGGTGCAGCGTTCTCGTTTACGTTGCGAGCAGATGAAATCGAATAGTGCAATTTTAATGCGGCGCCCACTTGCGTCGATCCGAACAATAGCTGCGTCGTAGGACGACAAGCGACACTAAATCGCTTATCATACGCCGTCTGACCCTAGGGCGGAGCCCGGTGCGTTAGCAGCCCACACCGGGATCTGTGCGGGGGCGAGGAGAAAATTCTCATCGCGACTGCGACCGTTCGAGGTGGGTGTTGATCCCGTTCAACAGACCACCCGCGCGTCTCATGAAGTTGTACCGGCGGCTGAAAAAGGTTTCCAGCAGTGCCTGCTTTCGCAGAAAGTAAGGTGATCAAGTGATATTGGACGGAACGGGGAGCGCCAATCAATTCGACGCCGAACCCGAAAGCAACTAAGCCCGACGATGTCTTGATCGAGCGCACGGCACTCGAAACCATCAAAGGGAGGAGTGACAATGGGTAAATTGACTTTAGCGGCAAGCTTGGGTCTGACCTGCTTGCTCAGCGCTGCAACCATCGCCCTTGCGGAGTCCCCGGGCACCGAGGACCCCAACAATTGGCCACAATACAATCGGACGACCAACGCGTGGCGTTTCAGCCCGCTCGACCAAATCAACAAGGACAACGTCAGCAAGCTTTCGGTGGCATGGATCGCTCATGGCGGCGATATCACCATGGGCATTCAAGAGACGCCCTTGGTGATAGACGGCGTGGTCTATTCGATCACGTCTGGGAATCGGGTGGCCGCGCTGGACGCGAAGACCGGGCGGGAGTTCTGGAGCTATCAGCCGAAGCTCGATCCGCTCACCAAGAAAGTCTTGTTCTCACCCTATAGCCGTGGCGTCGCGGTCGGCGACGGCAAGGTCTTCATCGGAACGGTGGATGGGCGCGGCATTGCCCTCGATCAGAAAACCGGCAAGGAGGTATGGCAAGTCCAGTTGACCGATTTTCCGAACTGCCACGGTTGCAATTTCACCTCGCCGCCCGTGGTTGCCGGCGACATGCTGACTTTCGGCTCGACCGCCGGCGAATTGGCGGCGCAAGGGAAAATCTACGGTGTCGAAGCCAAGAGCGGCAAGAAGGTTTGGGAATTCAACACCATCAAGGACGACCCGAAGAGTTGGCCTGGCACGAGCGGCAAATACGGCGGTGGCGGAGCCTGGATGCCGGGCACCTATGACGCGGAGACGACTACGGTCTTCTACGGCACCGGCAATCCGGGAAAGGATTTCATCAATGAGGACCGGCAGGGTGACAACCTCTACACCGATTCGGTCGTCGCACTCGATCCCAAGACCGGCCAACTGAAATGGCATCGGCAGGAGATCAAGCAGGACGTATGGGACTACGATTCGCCGTATGAGGTGCTGCTGTTCAAGAAGGACGGCAAGGACTTGATCGTCCACATGAACAAGAGCGGCTATGTTTTCGTGCTGAACAAGAATGATGGCAGCATCGACAACATTTGGCCGATCAGCGACCTCAAGAACTTTGTCAAAGACATCGACAGGAAAACCGGCGAGCTGATCGGCCGCGTCGAATTGCCGATGAACCAGGAGACGCTGATCTGCCCGTCCACCTTCGGCGGACGTAGCTGGAATTCCGGCGCCTATAATCCCAAAAACGGACTCTGGTACAACAACGTGCTGGATTTCTGCGGCTACCTCAAACCGATCGCCCAGAAAGACGATCCCAAGGACTACGGCACCGGCCATATCGGCGCCAGTGATTTCGGACGGCTGGCGATGGCACCCGATGGGCGCAAGCCCGGCCGGCTCGATGCGCGCGATCCGTTCACCGGCAAGCTCAAATGGACGCATGAGATGGATGTCCCAGGCTTCGCCAGCGTCCTGACCACCGGCGGCGGGCTGGTGTTCAACGGCGACCCGATGGGCATGCTGCGGGCCTTCGATGCCGATACCGGAAATGTGCTGTGGAGCTTCAATACCGGCTCAGGAATGCGCGGCGGCATGATCAGCTATGCCGTCGATGGCGAGCAATATATTCTGGTGCCAAGCGGGTGGGGTTCCTACGCTGCACTCCTGCTTCCGGCGTTGTTCCCCCAACTCGAACAGATGCCGGCGGCTTCGACTCTGATCGCCTTCAAGCTTCCGAAATAGGCGAAGCAAGCCAGAGCGTTTTCGAACGAAGTGGGTACCGGTTCGCGTGAAGAAAACGCGTCATAACAAGATACTAGAGCATGATCCGGAAAAGTGTGAAGCGGTTTTCCCTTAGCTGACAAACGCAAAGCGTTTGCGCGGAGATCATGCTCCATCAAAGACCTAAAGCGCGACGGTGATTCAACCTAATCCCATCGCGCTTTAGGGCCCCCGTTCCGGTCCAATCGGAACGGAGGCGCCAGCGGCGGCCGGGCGCGGTCGCCCCTATCGCGCGTCAGTGTTGGACTGGTTTCCATGATGTACAGACTGGTGTTGGTGGCGATCGCCTGGATTTTCATTGGCGACGCCGCCTATCCGCAGGAAGACGTTCCGAACCTCACAGACCCGAACATGATTGCGGCGGGCCATGATCTGTTTTTGCAAAAGCAGTGTGCCCATTGTCATGGGGAGGACGGCAGAGGCGGCGTCAATCTCGCCCGTCGCGATCTTGATCCCAAGGGTGTGTTCCAATCGATCGCGGATGGCCGAGAGAGGAGCGGCCTCCGCATGCCGGCGTGGCGCGAGGTCATGACCGACGAAGAAATCTGGAAGGCCACCGCCTATGTCATATCGATCAGCCACCAGCCCAAATAGTTTATAGCGTAGTTTATAGCGTAGTTTATAGCGCAGGATCTCGCCTCGCTCATCGAAGCGCCGGTTACGAAGACGATGGGTTTCGCGATGGCTCAACCCATCCTACGCGCTGCACAGCAGCGTTTACCATGACCATCGATCCATGACATTGATTTTCGTGCCCATCGATTCAGAAGAACGAAATGCATACGATCGTTATCGTTCATATGTATCGCATTGTTAGTCCCTGGCCTGCGCCTCGCACAAGTGCCCTTAAGTCTGCTCCTGACTTGGCTCGCCACTTGTCGCACTGCGTCACCGAGGTGATGCACTGCATCACCGAGGTGATCGGCGGAGCATCTACAAACCCATCTAACAAGCTCATCTAAAATGCAGGCAACGCATTGCGGCTTTCTGGTGGCGTACGAATTCACGCCCGGATTACCTCTTACCTGTTAGTTCATGATCTTGGAATTTGCCATCGCGCGTAATCGTGATAAACGAACCTCATCATTCCAAGGAGCTATAAACTTGAAGAAAGCCAAAGTCGCCAAGAAGAGCACCAAGCGTCGTGAATGGACGAAGACCGATCTAAAAGAGCTCAAGGCTCACTCGAAAGCGCGGACGCCCGTCAGTAAGATCTCAAAGGCCACCAAGCGGACGGTCGGCGCGCTTCGCGCGAAGGCATTCCAGCTCGGCATCGGCCTCGGACATCAGCGGTAAAAAAAATGCCAAGCGACCGCGCGGCCTGCTGAAAGCAAGCCGCGCGGCGCACCCGTGATCGCCCGTTGAAACGCATCCCGCCCCGCTGGAGGGGAAGCCGCGCCTTCGGTTGCTTTTGTGTCGTAACGCCCGCTCTTGCTCGCATCCCAACCAAAGCTTCGCGCGACGTCGTACGTTGCAAGCGGCGGGTGCGGTCAGTGGCTATTCGCCATGAGCTGCAAACGGGGATAGAGCCGATCGATAGCGGGCGATGTCGCTGCGCATCTGCTCGATGATCCAATTCTGGACCTCGATCACCAGAGGCCTTGCGGATCGGTCTTGTGGACGTACGAATTCGCTAAGCCGCCGGGTGGTCATCAGCGTTTCGATCAGCCGCCGCGCGGGGGTCATCACGCCCAGCGCCGGCGTCGATGGCACGTGCGGCAAAACGTCCGTCCGGTTGCGTCGCGGCAGGCCCACGGCGCGAACCCGCCAGCGAACATTTCCCTGGGCGGCCGGAATGAAGTACAACTCCCATCAAGGTGGTGCCGACCGACGGCGTGTCGCAGAACGTGCCGCCGCAGGACAAGGCGCCAGGGAGGGGCAGCGGCATGGCGCTACTTGCCGGCTACCAGACCGATGCCGCGTTTGCCGGCAAGCTCTATCCGAAGACGGTTGGGCCGAGTCCGTCCACGAAACCAAGCCATGACGCGCCATATATTTCGGACGATTGGGGCGAAGCGAACGATCCGGAGATACGCGTCTGAACCGCTGTGCCTTTGAACGCGGCGCGCCATGGGCCGTCTGATCCATGTACCTCGTGCGGCGGCGTGTCGGTCTGACCAAGCTGATGCGAGGGCGGTTACCCGTAGAGCAATCTCGGCAGGATCGTCACGATGTTCGGAAACAGCGTCAGCAGCAGCACGAAGCCGATCATGATGATCAAATAGGGCAACGTCACGCGCGCGATATAGCCGAGCCCGTCATCGGTCAGGCCTTGGATGACAAACAGGTTGAAGCCGACCGGCGGCGTGATCTGCGCCATCTCGACGGCCAGCACCAGGAAGATACCGAACCAGACATCGTCAAAACCGGCGGCCTTCACGATCGGCAGCACGATCGGCAACGTCATCACGATCATCGAAAAGCCATCGAGGAAACAACCGAGGACCAGGTAGAAGCCGATCAGCACGACGATCAGCATGAAGGGCGACAGGCCGAGGCCCTTCACGAACGCGGCCACCGATTGCGGAATGCCGAGGAACGCCGCGGCGTTGCCCAGGATCGACGCGCCGAGCACGATCAGCGCGATCATCGAGCAGGTGACCACCGACCCCATGAGCACGTCGCGTATCACCCGCTGCGTCAGCGACCCCTGCGCCCATGCAACGAGCGCCGCGCCGAGCACGCCAACCGCCGCCGCCTCCGACGGTGTCGCAAGGCCGCCATACATGGAGCCGAGCACGCATGCGATCAGAAACAAAGCCGGCGCAAGATCCTTCAGGGCGGCGAAGCGCTCGCGCCAGGGGACCAGCGAGAGTTTCGCCTCGGTCTCCGGCACCAGCGTCCGGTTCAGCGTGGTGTGCAGCATCACCCAGGCCATGAAGGTGCCCGCCAGCATCAAGCCCGGCAGCACGCCGGCGGTGAACAGCTTCAGGATCGAGACATCGCCGAGCACGCCATAGATGATCATGATATTAGACGGCGGAATGAGAAAGCCGAGCGTGCCGGCCCCGGCGAGCGAACCGATCGCAATATCCCTGGAATATCCACGGCGCAGAAGTTCGTTGAGCGACATGCGGCCGATCACTTGCGTGGTCGCAGCCGACGAGCCTGAGATCGCCGCGAAGATCGTGCAGCCGATCACGTTCACATGCAGGAGGCGTCCCGGCAGCAGCCCGGCCCATGGCGCCAGCCCCGTAAACAACGATCGCGACAGGCGGGTGCGAAACAGCACTTCGCCCATCAGGATGAACAGCGGCAACGCCAACAGCTCCTGTGTCGTGAGGATATTCCAGGCATATTGTGGAAGCAGCTTGTCAAGCGGGATCGAGCGGAACATCGCGAGCAGCAAAGTCGCGGTGATCGTCAGCGTCAGCCCGATCCACAGACCCCCCGCCAGCAGGACGAACAGGATCGCGAACAGGCTGACGACTTCGAGGGTCATCGGATTTGCTGTCCGAAGGCAGGAATGGCGGCTCTGGCAGGGCGCACGTTCATTCGACGGGCGAGGCCTTCATGCGATGATCTTCGAGCGGCAACCCGAGCGAGGCCTGGATGGCCCGCGCCAGGAACTGCAGCGTGAGCAGCAGCATGCCAAAGGTGACGGCGGCCTGCGGAAACCACAGCGGCGTGTCGCTCGACGTCGACACCTGCCCGCGCACAAACGAGCTCCAGGCGAACCTGACCATCGCAAAGGTCAGGAATGCCATGAAGACGAAGCCTGCGAACGCCAGCAGGATCTCGAGCGCGCGCCGCAATGGTGCCGGTGCGTTGTTCAAGACGATCACGACGCGGATATGCCCGCCGACCCGCAACGTCATCGCGGCGCCGAAGGTGAAGGATGCCGCCATCAGATAGGAGGAATATTCCCACGCGATCGAGATCGTCGGTGGAAAGAAAGGCAGAAAATTCGACAGAAAGCGCGTTGTGACTTCGGCGAGCATCAGCAGCGTCAACGTCAACAGGCAGCCTCCGCCGATCCAGCCGTCGAGCCGGCCAAGACGATCGATCCCGTCAAGCAGGATGCGCAGCGGCGCCGGCGCCGGCGCGTTGAGGCTTTCCGGAGCAACTGGCAGAACGGTCGCCACGACCAGGCTCCCCTCTGGAGCTTTTTCCGTTCCGATTGAATCGGAACGAGGCTCTAGTTTCCTGTTTTGACGCATTTTCTTCACGCGAACCGGTACCCACTTCGCTCGAAAACGCTCTAGCGCTTGATCTCGGCCAGATAGGCCCTCACCGGCTTGTCCGCCGCCGGCACGCGCTTGAGGAAGACCTCGAGCAGCGGCGCGGTCCGGCTGCGGATCTCAGTCATCATCGCGTCCGGCACCGGCACCACCTCCATGCCGCCCTCCTTGAGGCGGTTGAGGCTGTCGACGTCAGCCTTCAGCGAGTTCGCCCAGAAATCCGGCTCCATCTTCGCGGCGATGCCGGCAACCAGCTTCTGTTGATCCGCACTCAACGTCTTCCAGGAATCGAGATTGACGGTCAGCATCTGCGATGACCAGACGTGGTTGGTCGGATAGATGTATTTCAGGAACTCCCAGAACTTGCCGTCGACGCCCGACACCGCCGATGTAGAGACGCCCGCGACCGCGCCCGACGCCAGCGCCGGTATCGTCTCGCCCCAGGGAATCATCACCGGCGCCATGCCGACCACGTTCAGCATGTCGACGGCGTTCTTGTCGGGCACGCGGATCTTGATGTTCTTCAGCCCGTCGACGTCCGCAACCTTCACCTTGAGGTGCAGATACTGCGTCGGCCAGGGCACGATATAAAGGATGGTCTGATTGTTGCGCGCGACGATCTTCTCGTATTCGGGCCGCACATATTTGTGCAGAACCTTCAGCTCCTCAATAGAGCTGGCGAGGAACGGGATGCTTTCGACACCCATGAAGGGCTCATCGCCGACCTGCTGGATGTTGAGCACGTCCGCGAGCGGCACGAGACCGTCGCGCACGGCGCGCAAATGTTCAGGCCCTTTGAAGCCGAGCTGACCGCCGGCCTTCACCGTGATGTTGACCGTGCCGTCGGTCTGCTTTTTGACCTCCTCAGCGAACGCCATGGCATTCTGGGTGTGGAAATTGCCGTCGGGCCACACCGTCGACATATCCCAGCTCGCCGTCGCCGCCGTGGCGCGCGTCGAAAGATGGCCGGCAGCGAGCATCGTCGCCGCACCTGTCGTGAAAGTCCGTCGGGTAATCATACGCCCTCTCCAGTTTGTTGAGATCGAAATGGAATGCCGCCGGATGCATCAGCCTTTGAAATCATAGACCGCCACTGCATTCTCGCCCGACACCAGGCCGCTTTCGACATCGTCGCGTACGCTTTGGGGCGCGCGCTGCCTCGGGTCGCCGATTCCGGCGCCGCCGGGGGTCATCACCACGAGCCGATCGTCCGGCGGCACGGTCTGAAAGCCCTTGCCACGCAGCTTCCGCCCGGACTTCAACCCGACATAGCCGGCCTCGCCGTCACGGCCGCCATCGCGGCCGCGCGGCGGATGATCGATGCGGTCGAACGCCGCCAGAATATCGAACGACGCATCGATGCCGCTGCCGACCTCGATGATCTGGCCGAGGCCGCCGCGGGTGCGGCCGGCACCGCCGGAATCCGGCCGCAGCTCCTTGCGCCAGAAGATCAACGGCGTCTGCGTCTCCGCGATCTCGACCGGCGTGCCGCGCACGCCGCTGGGATAGGCGGTGGCGGACAATCCGTCCTTGGCGAAGCGCGCGCCGGTGCCGCCATTGCTGGTCACCGCCATCGAGAATCCGTAATTGCCGCCGGCGCCGCTGCGGGTCTCGCCCCGGACATTGAGATTCCACAGACACGAGGTGCCTTCGGCCGGCACCCGCTCCGGAATGATCTGGCGCAGGCAGCCGAACACCACATCGGGCAGCATCTGCCCGATGATATGGCGCGACGCCACCGGCGCCGGCTTCGGCGCGTTGAGGATCGAGCCCGCAGGCGCCGAGACCGTCAGCGGCAGCAGCGAGCCTGCATTGTTCGGGATCTGCGAGGCGATCACGCAGCCGAGCCCGAACACGGTGTAAGCCGTGGTGTAGGAGAGCGGCACATTGATGCCGAATTTCGAGGCGCCCGTGGTGCCGTCGAAATCGACGTGGATGCCCTCTTCCGAGATCGTCAGCGTCGCCGCGAGCGTGACCGGCGCGTCATAGCCATCGACGATCATGCTGTTGCGCCAGACGCCCTTCGGAAGCTTTGCGATCTCGGCGAGCGCCGCCTCGCGCGAGCGCTCGCAGATGTAATCGCCGAGCCGGTCGAGCGAGGCGATGCCGAATTCGTTCATCATCTCGACCAGCCGCTGACAGCCGACATCGTTGCAGCCCGCCAGCGAATAGGTGTCGCCCTCGGTGTCGATCGGCAGGCGCGTGTTGCTGCGGATCATCGCCATCAGCGTCTCGTTGACGACGCCCTGATCGATCAGCTTCAGCATGGGGATGTAGAGCCCCTCCATGAAGACGTCGGTGGCGTCCGGCCCGAAGCCGATGCCGCCGATATCCATCAGATGGCTGGTGCAGGAAAACAGCGCGACCGGCCTGCCATCCCTAAAGCAGGGTGTGGTGACGACGAAATCGTTGAGATGGCCGGTCCCCATCCAGGGATCGTTGGTGATATAGGCATCCCCCGGCTTCATCGTCGGAAGCGGGAAATGCGCGATGAAATGCTTGACCGACTCGGCCATGGAATTGACGTGGCCGGGCGTGCCGGTCACGGCCTGCGCCAGCATCCGTCCGTTGAGATCGAACACGCCGGCCGAGAGATCGCCGCATTCGCGCACGATCGGGCTGAAGGCCGTGCGCAGCAGCACCTGCGCCTGCTCCTCGACCACGGCGATCAGCCGGTGCCACATGATCTGCAGATCGATCAGGCTCGCGCCGCTTGCATCGCTCATGATCAGGCTGCCTTCCGTTCCATGACGATGCTGCCGGCACCGTCGATATAGGCGTCGAAGCTGGTCGACACGAATGTCGAGGTTTCGTCTTCCGCGATCACGGCGGGTCCCGCGATGGTCGCGCCCGGCGCCATCTGGTCGCGATGGTACAAGGGAATCTCGACGGCCTGCCCCGCGCGTCCGTCGAAAAAGGTGCGGCTGCCGGATGCTTGGCCGGCCGGCATGCGCGTCACCTCGGCGACGCGTGGCGGATTTCGCGGCTCGGTCGTGGCGAGCACCGACCAGCTCAGCACCTCGATCGCGGCGCCCGGTATAGGCCGCTCGAACAAGGCCGCATAATCGGCCTCGAAGGATTGGCGCAGGCCTGCGAGATCCGCGGCCGTGAGCCGCCGGTTCGGCAGCTCGACCGCGATCTCGTGGCCTTGTCCGACATAGCGCATGAAGGCGGCGCGCCGTTCGCGCACCGGCGCGCCGGCAGCGCCGGGCTCGACCAGCGCGCGCGCCTCGATCGTCATCTCATCCAGCAGGTCCGACACGGCGTCGGCATCGAACGCGTCGAGCCTGGCATGACGGCTGCGCACCAGCTCATAGGCGATCGGCGCCGCCAGAAATCCGATGGCCGAACCGACGCCGGCATTGGACGGCACGATCACGCGCGCGACGCCGATCTTCTCGGCGACGCGCGCCGCATGCAACGGCGCGGCGCCTCCGAAGGCGATCAAGGTGTGCTGGCCGACGACGGCGCCGCGCTCGACCGCATGCACGCGGGCGGCGCTCGCCATGTTCTCGCAGACCACCTCGTGCACGGCGTAGGCCGAGGTCTCGACCGACAGTCCGAGCGGCTCGCCGATGTCACGCGACAGCGCCTGCCTCGCAAGCTCGGCGTCGAGCCTGATGGTGCCCGACATCGGCATCGGTCACTGCGGGGCGCCGGCCGCCGCGGCCGTAGCAGGCCGGTCCGGGCTCGGACGACGCGCTCTCCGGTCCGACCGTGACGCGCTTCAAGGCGTCAACCTTTGCGATCGAGCCGCCGCCGGCGCCGATCTCGACCATCTCGATCACGGGGATCCGCACCGGCAGGCCCGAACCTTTCAGGAAGCGCGCGGCGCGATCGACCTCGAACACCCGCGAGGTCTCGGGCTGATATTTTTCGATCAGGCAGATCTTCGCGGTGGTGCCGCCCATGTCGAAAGACAGGACTTTGCTCTCACCGAGACGCGCCGCGATCTGCGCCGCGAAGATCGCGCCGCCCGCCGGGCCGGACTCGATCAGGCGCGCCGGAAAGCGCCGCGCGGTCTCGATCGAGGTGACGCCGCCGCCGGAGGTCACCAGATAGATCGCGCCGCGGAACTGCTCGACCTGCAGCGCCTCGGCCATGCGCGCGAGGTAGCCATCGATCAAGGGCTGCACATAGGCATTGGCGACGGCGGTGGAGGTCCGCTCATATTCGCGGATTTCAGGACACACCGCCGACGACAGCGTCACCCAGATGCCGGGCATTTCCTGCTGCAGGATCGCAGCCGCCCGGCGTTCGTGCTCGGGATTGGCATAGGAGTGCAGGAAAGCGAAGGCCACGCTCTCCACGTTCCGCGCGCGCAACAGCGGCACCAGCGCGCGCACCGCGGCTTCATCGAGCGGCAGCCGCACTGCGCCATGGGCGTCGATGCGTTCGGGAACGGTAAAACGCAGCGCGCGCGGCGCCAGCGGTTTCGGCTTGTCGATCGCGAGGTCGTATTGATCGTAGCGGCTCTCGGTGCCGATATCGAGCACGTCGCGGAAGCCTTGCGTCGCCACCAGCGCCGTGACCGCGCCACGGCGTTCGATGATGGCATTGGTGGCAAGCGTGGTGCCGTGAATGAAGACATCGATATCGCTGGTGCGTGCGCGCGCATCGGCCAGAATGAGACGCATCCCATCCAGCACCGCCTGCTCCGGCCGCGCGGATGTCGTCAGCACCTTGCGCGTCCTGCGCTCCTGCCCCACCTGCAGCACGATATCCGTGAACGTGCCCCCGATATCGACGGCAAGCCGCGCCTCGGCACCGTCAAGCATTCCAAATCTCCGTGTGTTGGCTGAATGAACTGAACCGAAAATGCAGCAATTTCCGTGCCAGCAATAGCACCCGCACGGCAATGCACCGAGCCATTTTTGCCGGGCGCCCGAAGGGAATGTTGCAAATGTAATGCAACACCAGAGTTTGAAATCCTCCCGTAGCGCGACACATCCAACGTGATGACATCGAAGGATTGAAGAGCGGGAGACCGTCGTGGCCATTATGAGTGTCGGTGATGGAAGCGATCGGTGAATTCGACGTGGATCGGGAGGATGGCGGCCTGCCGACAACGTTGGCGGTGGGCCGTGCACCAGGCGAAAGCGGCGTCCCCGTCCTGAGCCAGCGGTTCTGTGGCGGCGTGCATCTGAAAGACACCCCGAGGCAGCACCATGTCTGCTTTCAAATGTCCTCGCTGCGCATCAACGCCGCCTGGCTGGGCGCACGCTTCGGCACGAGGCCCCGGAGGGAGGCCTGGCCATCTGCCCAGCCGGTATCGATAGCGCTGTCGGCCGACCAGAGCGTCGCCATGATTCGGGTTGCAATCGATCCAGGTCAGCTTGCGCTTGCAGCCGCGGAGGATTCGGCGCTTGAAGCGCGGCTGATCGGGCGCTTATCGGGCTACGATCGAGCGCTATTCGAATCGGCTCGCACCCTGGCGTTGGAGAGCGCAGACAATTATCCGAATGGCCCGCTTTACTGGAGCGAGGTTGCGGGCGCTTTCGTCGACGGGCTGATCGCGCGCCACACAGCAGGTCCGGAAATCCGCATCCGCGGCACATTGGGCAAGGACATTCTCGAGCGGCTCAAGGACTACATCGTCGCGCATCTGGATGTGCCCATTGACGTCGCCGCGCTCGCGGCGGTGGCGGGACGAAGTCCGTTCCATTTCTCCCGCGTCTTCGCCCGCTCGGTTGGCATGACGCCGCACCGTTACGTCGTGCGCCTGCGGTTGCAGCGTGCGATGGAGCTCGTTCGCGACGAACGCTCAAGCCTGGCTGAGATCGCCGCGCGCACGGGCTTTGCCGACCAGAGTCACCTGTCGCGCTGGATTCGGCGCGTTCATGGCGTCACCATCACGCAGCTCCGCTCGGCAGACCGCCAACAGCAGCGTTGACGATGAGCGAGACGTCCGTTCACGGCGGCTCCTCAGTGCCGAAATGCATCAGCGGCACGATCATAATGCGATCTGATCTTCGGTGAACTGCATGCCTGTCGCCCGCCTTGACTGTTGGAGCCTGTCATTTTGCCGAGGCTGAGGTCGCGCTCTCGTCGAGCAGCTTCCATGACGTTCCCTCGAACTTCGCCATGCGCAACGATTGATATGGCGCATAATCCTCAGGGGTGGTGTTGAGCTGGATCCCCGGCAGCATCATCTTGAAGTGCTGGCCCTTCATTTTGGTCGCCTGCTTCAGCAGATTTTCGCGGGTGATGTCGTCGCCGCACTCCTTGATCGCATGCGCAATCCCCTGCGCGATGACGTAACCGGAGAGCGCGACGAAATCGCCGGGATTGTCGCTCGGCACCCACCTCTTCATGAAGGCCACGTATTCCTTCACCTCGGGATCATCGGCCCAGGCGGGATCGCCGGCCTGCTTGGTGAATTGCGTGGTCATGATGCCCTGCGCGTTCTCGAAGCCTGCCGGCTTCAGCACGGTTTCCACCGAATTGGTCGGGCTCGCCAGGAATTGCTGCACGTTCCAGTTCATTTCCTTTACCTTGCGCAGGCCTTGCGCAGTGAATTTCGGCGTCGAGAAATAGAGCAGCACGTCGGCGCCGGAATCCTTCAGGCGAACCATCTCGGAATCGATGGTCGGTTCGGTAATCTCATAGGCGATCTCGGCGACGATTTTGACCTTGCCGTCGACCACCGATTTCAGGCCGGTCAGGAAATCCTTGCCATAGTCGTCGTTCTGATAGAGTACGGCGATCTTGGCGTCCGGCTTGCTCTTCAGGAGATGTTGGCCAAAGGTTCTTCCCTCCATCTCGAACCCCGGATACATCGGCACGCTCCAGGGGAAATTCTTGGGATCGGCGAAGCGGCGGCCGCCTGCGGATATGAAGACATGCGGCACCTTGGCGCCGTTGAGATATTTCTGGATCGCGACATTCGGCGTGGTGCCGACCGTGCCGACATCCGCGAGCACGCCATCGTCCTCGACCAGCTTTCGGGTCTGCTCCAGCGCCTTCGGCGGGCTGAAGGCGTTGTCGAGCGAGAGCAGCATGATCTTGCGGCCGTTGATGCCGCCGGCCTCGTTGATCATCTGGAAATAGCCGGTCATGGTGCGGCCATAGCTCGAAAAGGCCGAAGCAGGCCCACTATAGGGCACGGTCTGACCGAGCTTGATTTCGGTATCGCTGACGCCGGGCCCGTATTGCTTCTCGGCCGCCGTCGCACCGCCGATCGCGGCCGCGGCAACTATTGAGAGAGCCCCGTATTTCCATTTTCCGATCATTCATCCCTCCCCGCTGTTTCTTTTTCTGCTGTCATCTCAGGTGTCGGTCGCAGCAATCGCGACCTCCGGCAGCGCGACCGCGCCGTAGGCGCCGGCGGCGATCGCGTCGCGAAGTTCGGCCTTCCGGATCTTGCCGCTCGCCGTCATCGGCAGCGTGGTGACGAAGATCACGTCGTCCGGCAGCCACCATTTCGGCAACCGGTCCGCAAGATGCGCGATCACCTGCTCGCGTGACACAGAACGACCCGGCTTCAATGTCGCAAACAGCAGCGGACGCTCCTGCCAGCGCGGGTGCGACACGCCAACCACGGCCGCGAGTGCCAGCGCGGGATGCTCGAGTGCGGCCTGCTCCACGGTCATGCTGGAGATCCACTCGCCGCCGGATTTGATCACGTCCTTGGAGCGATCGACGATCTCGATGGTCCCGTCGCGGTGGATGCGTGCGACGTCGCCGGTGGAGAGCCAGCCGGACGTGCTCTTTGCGTCGTGACGATAATAGCCTGAGGCAATGCAGGGGCCGCGCGCCTCCAGATGTCCCTGCCTCTCGCCGTCATGGGGCAGTGGCACGCCGTCGTCGCCGACGATGCGAAGCTCGGTGCCGTAGCCCATGCGGCCCTGCCGCATTTTGCGCTCGAGCTGCTCGCCCTTCGACAGTTTTGATGAACCCGGCGCAGGCGTCGATCGTACGCCGCCGGCGGCTTCGGTCATGCCCCAGACCTGGCCCACGGAAATGCCGCGAGCTTCGAGGTCCTCGACCAGCGGCCGCGGCGCCTTGGTGCCGGCGATCAGGGCGGCGCGAAGCGAAGGAATATTGGCGCCGCTGTCCTTCAAATGTTGGATAAGGCCGAGCCAGACCGTGGGCACAGCCGCACAGGCAGTCACGTCCTCCGCCGCGATCAGCTCGCACAGCATGGCCGGCTCAAAGTTGCGGCCGGGCAGGACCAGCTTCTGGCCGTTCATCGGCGCGGTGAACGGCATCATCCAGCCATTGGCGTGGAACAGCGGCGCGATCGGCATCACCGCTTCCAGTTCGCCCGGCCTGAACACGCCGACCATGTCGGCCGTGCTCATGAACAGCGACGCGAGCACGATCGAGCGGTGGCTATAGACGATGCCCTTGGGATCGCCAGTCGTGCCCGACGTGTAGCACATGATGCTGGCGCTGCGCTCGTCGAACTCCGGCCATTCGTGATCGTCGCGCTGCGATTTCAGCAGTGTTTCATACGACAAGAGATGCGGCAACGTGGTCTCGGGCAGCGTTTCGTCCCTGTCCGCGTAGATATAGCCCTCGATGGCCGCGAGCCGCGGCGCGAGTTTTTCGGCAAGCGAAATCGTCGCAGCATCGACCACCAGCCAGCGGTCTTCGGCGTGGTTGATGATCCTGACCAGCGTATCCTCGAACAGCCGCGGGTTGATCGTGTGCAGCACGATGCCCTGACCGGTTACCCCATAAAACAGCTCGAAATGGTGGTGGGTATTCCAAAGCAGCGAACCGACACGATCGCCCGGCTTGATCCCGAGCGACAGCAGCACCGCCGAAAGCTTTTTGCAGCGCAGAATCGCGTCGGAATAAGAATATCGAAAGATGCCGCCGTCGATGCACCGCGAGACGACTTCCGTATCGCCATGTGCGACGGCGGCATAGCGCAGCATGCCGGTCGTCAGCAACGGCGCGTCCATCATCAGCCCGAGCATGGCCAAGCTCCCGGCACGTTTCTCGTCCCTCTGCCATCGTCCCTTGGCGCGGATCTTCCGGCGGCACTGACGCTAACAAACAGGTTTCCAACTTACAAGCAGTCTATCCGGTTTCTTTGACGCGCATTTTGTCTCAGTCGCAAGGCCGCGATTCTCCTTGCGTTTTCTCCAACGCGATGCGGTCGATGGCGGCAAACACCCGGTCGTCGATGGCAAGATCGATCGAAAAATGCATGGGATCAGCGTGACCGCAGATCACGTCCGAAAAATGCCATTCGGCAACCGCGAGTGTTTCGTCCTTTGCAATCACGGCTATCTTCAACGGGTGCGCAACACCAACGCCGCGCGCGCTCTGATAGCCGTCGGCGATGCAATAGAGCTCCAGGCGCACGATCCCTTCCGCCACGCGCTGGACCGACAGTTCGATGTCGCAAAAGCCGAAGGCCGGGTCGTCGTCAGAGCCATCGGAATAGAAATAGAATGCGCCGATCGTGCCATGCGCGCACGCACCGAGCTTGCGATCCTTCGGCACCTGCGGGTCGGACCGCGCGGGCGTTCGCGGCGGCAGAGGTCCAAGCGAACAGAACTGACGATAGGAATAGCAGTTCGGCACGTCCCCTCCTCAACTTCCGAGCCCGAGCCAGTGCCTGGCGTTGCTTTCAAAGGCTTCGCGGGGAATCCCGAGCTGCTGCTCGGCAAATTCCGCCGGCCGATCCTGCTTGATCGCGAAGGGATAGTCCGATCCGACGACCAGGCGCTCGCTGCCCACCTTGACCGCGAGATAGTCGAGCGCGGCCTGGTCGTAGAGGATGGTGTCGTAATAAAAGGCTTTCGCCATCTCGCCGGGATCGCGCGCAAACAGTCTGTCCAGCGGCGGCCCGATGCTGCGTGCATGCCTGAGCCGCGGCAATATCCACGGCAATGCGCCGCCGCCGTGGCTCAGCATGATCCGCAGCCTCGGAAAGCGCTCGGTGATGCCATTGGTCATCAGCGAGACGGCTGCGAATGCGGTCTCGAGCGGGAACGCCGCGACAGCAGCCAGTTCCGGCCGACCGCTCATCCGATCGAGCCCGAGCGGATGCAAGGGATGGATCATGATCGCGAGATCGGCTTGCTCGGCCGCCGCATAGATTTCCTGCAGCCGCGCATCGCCCAGGGCGATGCCGTTGATATGCGTGCCGATCTCGAAGCCGCGCAGGCCGAGCAACTTCAAATCCCCCAGCCGCTTCACCGCCAGCGAAGCATCCTGCATCGGTATCATGCCTATTCCGATGAAATGCCGGGGGTGCGCACCACAAAGCCCGGCGATTTCTTCGTTGATGTGAGTGCATAGGGCATCGGCATCTTGGGCAGGAAACCAGTGCGACAGCAGTTCCGGCATCGGCGAGACGACCTGGATATCGACATCCTCGGCTGCCATGTCGTCGATGCGGCGCTTTGCCTCCCAGCTCCTGGAATCGATCACCCGAAATACCTTGCCGCCGACCATCACCGCGGCACCGTCCTCGTCGCGGAGCTCGATCGACGGCCATAACGGGTTGCGTCCGGGCTCCGAGGGAATTGTTCGCGGAACGAAATGGGTATGGGTATCAATGGCCTCGGCCAAGAACGCGTTTCCTCTGTCGTTATGCACCGCGCCGTGCCTGACAGATATTCCCGGGGCACGAGACACGATGTCACTTTACAAGCAGGTTGGACTGTTTTTATTATCGATGCAACAATAATGACAGACGGGTTTTGCGGTCTCGCTCACCCGATCTGCCAGCGCAGCGATCGCGTCAGGTACTGATCGCATCAGGGAGTGTAAACGCCATTGTCGGCCAGGATCGATAACATCGTGATTGCAGGGGCTGGCCAGGCCGGCGGCCGCGCCGCGGAAGCCTTGCGGACGCGTGGTTTTCAGGGCGCGATCGCCCTGCTCGGCGAAGAGCAGCACCCGCCCTATGAACGGCCGCAACTTTCCAAGGAGATGCTTCACGCCACCGACGCGCCGGTTACCTATATGAAGCAGACCCGGGATTGGGACCAACTGAAGGTCCGGCTCGAAACCGGTGCGGCCGTCATGGATTGCAACACCGATCGCCGCACGGTTTCCACCGCAGATGGACGCAGCTTCTCCTATGATCGTCTCCTGGTCGCCACCGGCACGCGACCGCGCCGCCTCGCCGCACTGGAAAATTCCGGCCTCGACGTCCAATATTTGCGCAATGTCGAGGATGCCCTGCGCTTCCGCAGGTCGATCCAGAAAAAATCCCGCCTTGTCGTCGTCGGCGGAGGCGTGATCGGATTGGAAGCAGCCTGCGCCGCAGCGAAGAATGGCTGTTCGGTGACCGTGATCGAAAGCGAGCAGCGTCTGCTGGCGCGAGCGTTCCCAGCCATTGTCAGCGATCTCGTTGCGGCACGGCATCGCAGCCACGGCGTCAACTTCATCTTCGGCACGACGGTGACCGGCAGCACGGCTGCGGGCGTCAAGCTCAGCAACGGTGAGGAGATCGCGGCCGACCTCGTCCTGGTCGGTATCGGCGTAGAGCCCGTCGCGACGGTTGCCGAACAGCTGGGGCTTCCTTGCGCCGGTGGCATCGCGGTCGATGCTTGCGGCCGCACCGCTGCGCCGGATGTGTTTTGCGCCGGCGACGCCGCGCTGCAGTGGAGCCGCTGCCACGGCCGCGCCATCCGGGTCGAGACCTGGGCGAATGCGCAGAACCAGGCCATCACAGTGGCTGGCAACATGATTGGCGAGGCAAAGGAATATGACGCCCCGCCCTGGTTCTGGACCGATCAATATGATCTCAACATCCAGGTCGCCGGCGACATGCGCGAGGCCGACCACATCCTCCGTGGCGATGCCGCTTCGAGCAGATTTTCGATCATTGCGATGCGCGGCGCGGAGTTCGTCGGCGCGCTGTCGGTCAATGCGGCAAAGGAAATGGCCATGCTGCGGCGAGTGATCGCGGCGGGCAAACACCCGGCACGCGCCGACCTTGAATCGCCCGCCTACGACCTTCGGGCCGCCTTGAAATGACGAACAGGAATTTTTGAGGGAGAGCAGCAATGAATGCGTTCCAACGGATGAATACCGCGCTCATGGTCGACGAGGCGAAGCAGATTTTCAAAGTCTCGCGCCAGACCTTTGTCGATCCGGATATTCTCGAAGCCGAACGCGCCAAAATCTTCGACAAATGCTGGCTGTATCTCGGCCATAGTTCGGAGCTGCCGAAGCCCGGCGATTTCGTCACCCGCCAGGTCGGCGGCCGCAACATCCTGTTCGCGCGCGACGCCAAAGGGACGCTGCGCGCGCTGTCCAACACCTGTCCTCACCGCGGCGCCCAGGTCTGCCGCGAGAAGCATGGCAACGCCAAGTCGTTCCAGTGCTTCTATCACGGCTGGGTGTTCGGCCTCGACGGCGCGCTCCGCAGCCAGCCCGGCGAAGCCTCCTATCCGCCCGACTTCAAGGAGCGCAGCACGTCGAACATGCAGCTCGTGCCGCGCTTCGAGGGCTTTCGCGATTTCAACTTCATCTGCTTCGACCGCAACGCTCAAGGCCTGGACGAGTATCTCGGACCGGTGAAGGAATATCTCGACGTCATCGCCGACCAGGCCGAGACCGGCATGACCATCGTCGGCGGCACGCAGGAATATTCCATGCGCGCCAACTGGAAGCTCCTCACCGAAAATTCGATCGACGGCTATCACGCGCTGACCACGCATGCGACCTATTTCGATTATCTGAAGGCCACCAATGGCGGGCTCGCGCCGGTCCCCCTCGACGGCGCAGCCCATGATCTCGGCAATGGCCACGCCGTACTGGAATACAAGGCGCCCTGGGGCCGGCCGGTGGCGCAATGGGTCCCGATGTGGGGCGAGGATGGGAAAAAGGAGATCGACCGGCTCTATCAGGGACTGGTCACGCGCTATGGCGAGGAGCGCGCCAAGCGCATTGCGCTTTATAACCGCAACCTGTTCGTCTTCCCCAATCTCGTCGTCAACGACATCATGGCCGTGACGATCCGCACCTATTATCCGCTGGCCCCCGATTTCATGAATATCAGCGCCTGGGCCCTGGCGCCGAAAGAAGAAACCGACTGGGCGCGCAAGTATCGCCTGTTCAACTTCCTGGAATTTCTGGGTCCCGGTGGTTTCGCCACCCCCGACGACGTCGAGGCGCTGGAACAATGCCAGCGTGGTTTCCGAAACGCGGCCGAAGTGCAATGGAACGACATCTCCAAGGGCATGGGCAAGGCAACGCCGTCCTATGATGACGAACTGCAAATGCGCGCGTTCTGGTCGAACTGGAACAAGCGCGTATTCGCGACGGCGATTTGAAGCCGGAGGAAGACATGCAGAACATCTCCCGCGCCGAGATCGAAGACTTCCTGTTTGCCGAAGCCGACCTGCTCGACGAATGGCGCCTGCCGGAATGGCTGGAACTGTTCACCGAGGACGCGATCTATTACGTGCCCTCGACCGATGTCGCCCCTGACGCCTCCCCGGACAAGAACCTGTTCTATGTCGCCGACGACCGTTTCCGGCTTTCCGAGCGCGTCAAGCGGCTGATGAAGCGCACCGCGCATGCGGAGTTTCCGCATTCGCGCACGCGGCATCTCGTCAGCAATGTCCGCATCCGGAACCGTAGTGAGAACGAGATCGAAGTCGGCTCGTCCTTCATCACCTATCGCACCAAGGACGGCGTCACCGACACCTATTTCGGCAGCAACCGCTATCGGCTGGTGGCTGAGAATGGAAACCTCCGGATCAAGGAAAAGCGCTGCCTGCTCGACAGCGACGGGCTTCGCAGCCAGGGCCGGGTCAGCATCATTCTCTGAGAAAAGAAAAATGGACAGGAAACTCAAAGGCAATGTCGCCATCGTCACCGGGGCCGCCAAGGGCATCGGGCTCGCAATCGCCGAGCGGCTTGCGCGCGACGGCGCCAAGCTCGTGCTGGCCGACCTCGATGCGGCCGGCCTGAAGCACGCCGAAACGCATTTGAACAGGGAATTCGGCGCGGAGGTCGCAAGCCAAGCCGGCGATCTGTCGGAACAGGCGACCGCCGAAAAGACGATCGATCTCGCCACCGGCCGCTTCGGCCGGCTGGATATCCTCGTCAACAATGCCGGCGGCGGCATCATCAAGGCCTTTGCCGAGCATTCGCCGGAAACGCTGAAGACTACGATCGACCGCAACCTCTGGACCGTGCTTTGGTGCTCCTGGTACGCCGTTCCGAAGATGCGCGCGCAGGGCTATGGCCGGATCATCAATCTCGGCGCCGATTCCGTGCGCAACGGCCTGTGGGATCACGCCGCCTACAACGCCGCCAAGGGCGGCGTGCATGGGCTGACCACCGGCATGGCGCGGGAATTCGCCAGGGACGGCATCACCATCAACACGGTCGCGCCGTGCGCGGTGAACACGCCGCAGATGGCGGCGATCACCAAGAGCAATCCGGCACTTGCCGCGAAATTCGTCAGCGTCATCCCCATGGGCCGTCCGGCCGAGATGGAGGAAGTCGCATCGATGGTCTCTTATCTCGCTTCCGCCGAAGCCTCGTTCGTGACCGGCCAGGTCATCAGCGTCAACGGCGGCAGCACGATGCTTTAGGTCCTTGAATGAGCGAAACCGTCATTCTCTGCGCCGCCGCCGAGGTGGTCGAGGGAGAGATCAGGCAGGCTCCCCTGCCCGACGGGACCAAGGTCGCCCTGTACCGGGTGGACGGGTCGATCTACGCGACGGCCGACATGTGCACCCACGGCGAAGCCTCGCTGTCGGAGGAAGGCATCATCACCGGCAGGACCGTGGAATGCACCTTCCACTTCGGCACCTTCGATGTCACCACCGGCGAGCCGACCGGCATGCCCTGCGAGATTCCATTGAAGACTTATCCCGTCACGGTCGTCGACGGAAAGGTTCAGATCGAGGTCTAGAATGCACAGTCCCAATCGCATTGCTCTGCCGCAAAAATCCGCGCGCCGTTCGCTGGGCACCGCGCGGCGGCGAACCCAGGCCGAGCGCACCGCCGAAACACGCACGCGCATCCTGAAGGCAGCAGCGGATCTGATACGCCGCCGCGGCTATGCCAGGTTCCGGACGGCCGATGTTGCCGCGGCGGCCGGGCTGTCGCGCGGCGCGCAACTGCACCACTTTCCGACCAAGGACTCGCTTGTCGTGGCGACACTGGAACATGTGTTCGAGCAGGCCCAGACCGTGAGCCGCCGCCGCGCCGCCGCGGTGAACCGGCCGCGAGATCTGATCGAAGCCGTGATCGACGACGCCCGCGAGTTCTTCTTCAGCGAACATTTCATGGTCGCGATCGACATTGTTTTGTCGACCTCGACCGACCAGGCAGTGCGCAAGCAGATCCTCGATATCTCCCGCAAGGCCCGGCGGCCCGTCGAGACCGCCTGGACCGAGGCGCTGGCCGCCAGCGGCGTTCCTGCCTCGCTGGCACCGGATATCGTCGCGCTGACTCTCAGCCTTGTCCGCGGCATGGCGATTCGCACGCTCTGGGACAACGACCCGAAATGGTTCGATGAGCTGTTCGCGGTGTGGCGGCGGATGATCAAGATTTTTCTCGAAGCCCAGCATGCCAAGGCGCGAACGCAATGAACGATGGCCGCGCTCTCCCGCTGATCACTTCGGTCTGCTATGTCCGTCTTGCGGTGAGCGAGCCGAGTGCCAGCGCACGCTTTATGTCCGATATTTTCGGCCTGCAGCGGGTCGCCGACCAGGATGGCGAGATCGCGTTCCGCAGCGACGATCGCTTTCGCACGGTAAGCCTCGGCGGGAATTCGGCCGACGGCGCCAGCATCGGTGTCGAGGTCTGGGACGACAAGGCGCTGGAAGAGATCGGCAGGAGATTGCGCGATCTCGGATTTGACGTGAGCGAAGCAACGTCAGGCGAATGCCGCCGCCGCTATGTGCAATCGGCGCTGCTTGCCGAGGACGCCTCCAGGAACCGCATCGATCTCGTCGTCCGCCCCTCGCGCAGCGGACGGCGCTATTTCCCGGCGCGCGACGCCGGCATCGTCGCGTTTCATGGCGTCGGGCTTCGCACCACCGATCACATCCGCGACCTCGCCTTCTGGAAGGCGCTCGGCGCGGAGGTCAGCGACTTCGTCGGCGACATCGCCTATCTGCGCATCGACGGCATGCATCACCGCGTCGCGCTGTACCCCTCGAAGCGAAACGGCCTGCTCTATGCCGCCTTCGAGGTCGAGGCGCTCGATCAGATCATGCAGAACAGCTATTTCATGCAGGAAAGTCAGATCAGGATCCTGCAGGGCCCCGGGCGCCAGCCGGCCTCGCGGCAGATCTTCCTGCATGTCGAGGGACCCGACGGCCTGATCTTTTCCTATGTCAACGGCATGGCGGAAGTCGGCGACAAGCCGCGGCTGGCGAGGCAATTCCCGCTTCATCCGACGTCGCTTTGCGACTGGGGCAGCGAAAGCAAGGACGTACCCGAACTGGGCGCGCCGGGCTGAAGGAAAAGGAGAACATCATGATCCAGCTCAAGGATGTCAGCTATGTCCGGCTCGGTTCACCCGACCTGGAATCGGCGGAGCATTTTGCGACCAGTTGCCTCGGCCTGCAGATCGCCGAGCGCGGAAAAAAGGATCTGTATCTGCGCTCCGACGAACGTGCGCATACGCTGTGCTATTCCGAAGGCGATCCGCGCAGCCAGACCGTCGGCTTCGAGGTCGAGGATGAGGTAAGCCTGCAGGACGCTGCTTCGACCCTGGAATCGCTTGGTCATGCTGTTCACGCCGGGACCGCGGAAGAGGCCGAGCAGCGCAAGGTGAAGTCCCTTATCGGCTTTCGCGATCCCTCGGGCAACCATGTCGAGTTGGTGGTGCGGCCGGAGCGCAGCGGCCGGCGGTATTTTGCAAGCCGCGACGCGGGAATCACCGGCTTCAGCCATATCGGGCTGAATTCGACCGATCCCGCACGCGATGAGCGGTTCTGGACCCAGATCTGCAACGCCCGCGTCAGCGACCGCATCGGCGACATCCCGCTGATGCGCGTCAACGCCATTCACCACACGATTGCGCTGGTACGCGCGTCAAAGGCAGGCATCCAGCACGTCAACCACCAGGTCGAAAGCAACGACGACGTGCTGCGGTCCTATTATTTCCTGAGCGAGCGTCGCGTACCGATCGTGTTCGGCCCGGGCCGGCACCCGACCTCGGGCTCGCGCTTCCTCTACTTCAGAGGGCCGGACGGCATGATCTTCGAATATTCCGTCGGCGTCGATGAAATCGAGGACGAAGCCACCCACCGGCCGCGGCAGTTCGGATTCGAGCCGACCAGCTTCTGCATGTGGGGTTCAAAGCCCGCCGGCATGACCTTGCCGGACAACTAGAGCGTTTTCGAGCGAAGTGGACACCGGTTCGCGTGAAGAAAACGCGTAAAACAAGAATGTAGAGCCTTGGTTCTGATTCAATCAGAACCAAAAAGGCTCTAGACAAATCGGAGCCGCGCCCGGAAACCCTTGCGACCATCAGGGCATTCGCCACTGCAGCAGGGAATATGGCGGATCGGAATCGGGATGATGCTCGAATACGCCTTCGACCTCCGCACCGATCGTCACCATCTGCATCGGATCGCCCAGCAGGTTGCCGACCATGCGCACACCGCCGGCCTGCGGTAATTCCACGAGCACGGCGAGGTAGGGGCCATGCTGCCTGAGCGCTGCATGGGAAGGATGCCAGACACGCTCCCAACTGAAGATGCGGCCTTGCGGTTCGACCTCCGTCCATTCGGGATCAAACGCGTGGCAGCGATGGCAGAGCCACTCCGGACCGAATTGCCAGGTGCGGCAGCGGCTGCAGCGCTGCACCAGAAGCCGGTTTTGGCGCAGCCCTGCCCAGTACGGCGCGGACAAACCGTCGGGCTCGGCCACCGGAATTGGCAACCCCGACAGGAGATAGGCAGCGCTCGCCTTGCCGCTCATAGCACCGCCTCCGAGCCGAGAAGAAGATTACTGACCGGCGTGACCATCGGGCCGCCGATCACCATGGCCACGTCATTCCGGCTGACCTGGTTCGTCGACGTGCCACGCACCTGGCGCACGGCCTCCAGCACGAGCTCGAAGCCGTGCATGTAGCATTCGGCGAGATTGCCGCCGCTGGTGTTGAGCGGCAGGAGCCCGGACGGCGCGATGAGGTTTTCGAGCGTCAGAAAGTCGTTGGCATCTTCCGGCTTAAAGAAGCCGTGCTCTGCCAGCGCCATCGCGACGCCGCCGGTGAAATTCTCGTAAGCCTGAACGACCCCGACATCGGATGGCCCGAGACCGGCCATCCGGTAGAGGTCCGGCGCGACCGTATCGAAGCTGGCACTGGCGTAGAGCGGCGAATTATGAGGGACGGCTCCCGCGCGATATCCTGACCCGACCGCAGCTCCGAGCACATAAGCCGGCTTCCGCCGAAAGTCCCTCGCGCGCTCTTCGGCCACCAGGACAATCGCCGCCGCACCATCGTTTTCCATGCAGCAGTCATAGAGATGGAAGGGTTCGACGATCCAGCGCGACGCATCATATTTCGCCGCATCCAGCGGCTTGCCATGCATGACCGCACGCGGGTTCGACTGCGCATGGTGATAGGACGCGAGCGCAATCGCGCGCAAGGCTTCTTGCCGCACGCCATGTTCGTGCATGTATCGTTGTACCCGCATCGCAAAGCGCTGGGGCGGCGCAAGCACGCCGTAGGGCATCAGATAGGCCCTTTCCCCCGAGACGGTATCGATCCCGGTCGTCTGCCCGAAGCGGCCATATTGACCCTGCGCCAGAGCGCGAAACACGACCACACAATCCGCCAGCCCCGCAACGATGGAAGCCGCGGCATTGGCGACCGCTGCACAGCAGCCGCCGCCTCCTCCGCCCCACTGCATTGTCGCCGAACGCAGCCGGTGGATGCCCAGGGCAGCGGCGAGCCGCGAAGCTTCGCTGCGATCATCACTGTACGACGCGAAACCGTCGATGTCGCGCGGGTCAATCCCGGCGTCCTCGCAGGCCGCCAGGATCGCCTTCAGGGCGAGTTTGAATTCGGGATCCGGCGAAGCTCCGTGGCGATGATAGTCGGTTTCGCCGATGCCGACGACAGCTACGCGCCCCCGAAGTGAGCGTTCTGCCGATGCCCGGGTCATCAGGCTTGCACTTCCGAGGAAGCCTGCTTCCGCTGCAGCCCGCCGAAAGTGCCAGCTTCAGCCAACCGGGCCAGGCGGTCTTCGTCGTAGCCGAGGAGATCGCGCAGCACTGCGTTCGTGTGTTGACCAACCGCCGGAGCTGCCACCGGATCCACGACCGGCGTACGCGAAAAGCGGATCGGCAGCGCTACGTTGGGTACCCAGCCCGTCTGTGGATGCGGGATGCGGGTCACGAGCTGGCGCTCTCTCGCTTCCGGCGAACGAATGGCCTCGCCGACGCTACGCACCTGGCCGCACGGCACGCCCGCCCCGCGCATCCGCGCTTGCCAATATAACCAGGGCTGCTTCGCGAACGCCTCACCAAGAATAGCAAACAGCTCGTCTCGCCGGCGGATTCGATCCGGCCCCGTCGCGTAGCCCGCAGCCGTCGCCAGGTCCGCCCGGTCGATCACCTGCGACATCAAGCGCTGGAAGATCTTGTCGTTGCCGCAGTTGATATAGAAGGTGTGGTCCGATGCGGCAAACACGCCCGATGGACAAGTGTCCGGGCTCGTATTGCCGTGCCGCTGCGGATCCTTGCCGGTGAAGAGATGCTGCAGCGTGGCGTAACCCGTCATCAGCACGGCATTGTCGAACAGCGAGACTTCGATGGCCTGCCCGAGGCCGCTGCGTTCACGAGCGACCAGCGCGCCGAGGATCGCGTTGCACGCCATCATCGCCGTGCTGATGTCCATGACCGGCGACAACGCGCGCACGCCCTCGCGGTCGGCGTAACCATTCATGGAGACGAATCCGCTCTCGACTTGCGCAATCGGGTCGAACCCGAGCCGATCTGCGAAGGCACCGTCGCGGCCATACGCCGAGACGGAACAATAGACGATTTCCGGCCTGAGGTTGCGGCAGCTTTCGTAATCGAGACCCAGCCTTTGCATCACGCCGGTCGAGAAATTCTCCACGACCACGTCCGCCGTCGCGATCAGTTCACGGACGACTTCCAGGCCTTGCGCCGACTTGAGATCGACAGCCACACTTTGCTTGTTGCGATTGGTCCAAAGAAACGGCGCTCCAAGCTTCAGATCGGGATGCACGGGCGGATACCGGCGAAGGTCGTCACCTCGATCAGGCGCCTCGATCTTGATGACCTCGGCGCCCATGTCGGCCAATATCATCGTGGCGAGCGGGCCGGCGATGAAATGCGAGAAATCCACGACCCTTATTCCCTCCAGGGCCTTCGGCGCATCGCAGGGACGAGGCGTATGTTCGGGAAATTCCACTTCAAGCTGGTCCAGCATTGTCCTGTCCACCGGTTTCGTTGCGATTTCCGAATCGTCCGTCAGTTGTTCTTCGCCTGCTCGACCAGCGAGCAGCCACCCTCGTCGAGCGGACGGAACGCTTCGGGCCCGCTCAGCACGCCCACCTGTTCCAGCAGATCCCATTTGCTCTTCGAAGCTGCCGGGGACTTGACCTTCAAGATGTACATGTTGTGAATGGCGCGCCCGTCGGGACGAACGACCACCGGTCCGAACAGATCATCGTCGATAGGCGTTTCCTTCATCTTCCGGATGATGGCTTGCGCGTCATTTGTTCCGGCGCCAGAAGCGGCATTCAGATAGGCTCGCACGGAGGAATAAACTCCGGCGTGGAACGCCGTGGGTGACTGCCCATGCCGCCGCGCGCCGAACCTTGCAGACCAGGCGCGGCTGGCATCGTTCAGGTCCCAATAGAAAGGCTGAGTGATGATGAGGCCCTGCGCCACGGAGAGACCGCTGGCTTCAACGTCGTTGGTCGTGGTCAAGAGCGCTGCGAACGTACTGCCCTTCTGCTTGAGCCCGAATTCCGACGACTGTTTGATCAGGTTGACCGTGTCTCCGCCGGCGGTCGCAAACGCGATCACGTCGGCCCCGAAACCATCCGCCTGCAGGATGAAGGAAGCATAGTCGGCGGTGTTGATCGGAACATTGACGGATCCGAGAACGGTGCCTCCGCCGGACTTGATCACCGACGTCCCGTCGCGAACCATGGACTTGCCGAGCGCATTGTCGGTCGCGATGAAGTACCACTTCTTGCCGCCATGATGGGCGAGATACTCGCCGATGGTGTGCGAGGCGGCCCACGTGTCGAAAGTCCACTGGATCGTATTGGGGGAGCAGGACTTCCCGGTAAGATCGGACGAGGCGGCACTTGACGCGATCAGCGCGGTCTTGCTTCCGCGAACGACCTCGTTCACGGCCAGACCGACTGCCGAGTTCGGCACATCGGCGATCGCATCCACATTGTCCTGATCGATCCATCGGCGCGCGATCGCAGAACCGACGTCCGCCTTGTTCTGATGATCGGCAGACATGATCTCGACCTTGAAGTCGGGATGCTTCTGCATGAAATCTTCAGCCGCCATCTTTGCCGCGCTGACAGAGCCCTCGCCCGCATTGTCGGAGTAAGGACCGGAGGCGTCATTGAGCACACCTATCTTGATGGACCGAGCCTGTTCAGCGATCGCGGGCCAGGACAGGGAAAGCGCGAGAAGCGATAGTCCCAGTATGCGCGGCAGCTTTCCCATTTGTTCCCCCTATCGATGATTAATGTTGTCTGAGATCCAGTGTTGTCAAAGATCCAGGACCAGGGTGCCCGATTTCGAGCCTGAGCAGCAGATCATCATGGTGTTGTTGGCCGCGTGCTCCTCCTTGCCAAGAAAGAGGTCGCGATGATCCGGCATCCCCTCAAGGACCCGGGTCTCGCAGGTGCCGCAGACGCCTTCGGTGCAGGCGTAGTTCACCGTTATCCCGGCATCCAGCAGCGCGTTCAGGATCGTCTTGCCCGCTTCAACCATGATGGTCTGGTTGCTCCGCGCAAGCCTCACCGCGAAGCCGCCCTCCGCCGCCGGCTTCTCCTTCGCCTTGAAGTATTCGATGTGCACCTGTTCAGCGGGCCGATCATGGGTCGCCGCTTCAAAGGCCTCGAGCATCGGCCCGGGACCGCAACAATAAAGGTGCGCATCTCGCGGTGCGTCCTTGACGATCATCGAGAGGTCGAACATGCGAGAGGGCGACTCGTGGTCGAAATTCACGTGAAGGCGCGAATCAACGTCGGGCCGCAGGGCAGCCAGTTCGTCGAGGAAAGCCGCCGTGAGACGCGTTCTCGCCGCGTAAAACAGCTCCCAGGAGCGTCCGAGCGCTTCGAGGCGGCGGATCATGGAGACGAGCGGCGTGATTCCGATCCCGCCCGCGATCAGAACCGAATGCCTCGCATTCTCCTGCAAGGCGAAGTTGTTCCTCGGATGCGAGATTGTGATGACATCTCCTGCCCGCAGCGTCTCATGGACGAACCTTGAGCCGCCCCGACTTGCCGCGTCGTTATTGACCGCAACGACATAGCGGCTTCGTTCGGACCGGTCGTTCACCAGCGAATAGCTGCGGATCATTCCGTTTGGCAAATGGAGGTCGAGATGAC
>WNFD01001918.1_pt1 | contig 32848 bp, 34 predicted proteins | sample 5400491 | NCBI WGS metagenome assembly WNFD01 (sample SAMN13153343, study PRJNA577476) | soil metagenome | isolation source: 120 cm saprolite under Douglas fir tree site 2 hole 2 replicate 2 | place: USA:California | collected 2015-04-18 | reverse complement strand
GGCCAAGCTCGTCGCCGGCAGGCTCCGCGAGACCAAGCCCGCAGTGCTGATCCTGGCGCTGATCTTCGCCGGCAAGTTCGCGTTGCCGGGGTGAACGGAATCGGGCCGGCGCAGCGCGCTATTGCAATCCGTGATATCCGAATCCGGGACCCAGCGACTGGCGCACGCGCGAGAGCGTGCTTCGGGCGACGAACAGGTCGGCGGCGAGGCGCAGCAGCGCCAGCGTCTGCCGGGGCTTTATCATCAATTCCCGGATCACCGCCGGCAGATCGGTGCTGCCGTCGCGACGCATGCCGACCAGCGCCGCCTGGGGCAGGGGCCGGTAGGCAGGGTCGATGACGACCCGAACGGCGGCGAACGAAAGATCGTGCGCATCGGCGAGCTCCGCGACGACGTGCGATTCCATGTCCACGGCCATCGCGCCGCTCGTCGTATAGAGTGTGCGCTTGGCTGCAGGCTCGGCAACGGGAGCGTCGACGCCCAGGATCGGGGCGTAGCGCGAGCCCGGGACGGCGCGCAGCAGGGTATTGGACCAGGCCGGATCGGTTGGCCAAATCCGCTGGCGGCCTACGATCGCCGACGCAACGATCCAGTCCCCCGGGCGCAGGTCGGGAGCGAGACCGCCCGCGATCCCGAAACTGATCATGCTGCGGCAGCCGGACCTGATCGCATTCCTGATCAGGTCGGCGAGGTCGCGGCCCTTTTGGTGACAGACGACGAGAACATCGGGTCCGGCCGCGACCCGGGCTTCGAAAGCGAGCCCGACCAAAGCGATGACCAGGCGGCTGGCCAGCAGCCCTTGCGTCCGGGACCCGGCGGAATCGGCATATTCGCCGCCGGAATGGCGAGCCGTCATCGGACCGGCGCCGGCCGCCGGGTCGCTACCGTCCGCGCGAACGGTCTCGATCAGCTCGGGATCAAAACGCACCGGATCGCCCCCTCGAATACGCCCCCGACCTCCGCCAGGGCGGGTCCCCCCTCACGGAGGCCAACTCCGAGTAGACATGAGTGCGACGATGTGAGTCAATGAAATCATGGCCTTCCTTCCGGTTCCGGGACCAATCGTCGCAATGCGGCCCTTCCCATTGCCGCCATGTCTCGAGGGTCTCCTTGCAAATCCCGCCCTTGCAAATCCCGCGCCGTGGCGCAGCTCATGAGCGGCAGCCCGGCAGTCCTCGTCACCGGAGCAACCGGGTTCGTCGGTTCGGCGGTGGCCAGGGCCTTGAGCGGCAGCGGCATGGCGGTGCGCGCGCTGGTCCGGGCGAGCAGCCCACGAGGTCATCTTGCCGGCCTCGAAATGGAATTCCGCGTCGGCGACCTGCGCGATCCGGCGTGCGTGCGGGAGGCCATGGCGGGCGTTCGCTATGTGTTTCACGTCGCCGCCGACTACCGGCTTTGGGCGCGCGATCCCAACGAGATCATGACGACGAACGTGGCCGGCACGCGCACGGTCATGGAGGAGGCGCTGCGTGCCGGGGTGGAGCGCGTCGTCCATACCAGCAGCGTGGCGACGCTTGCCGTCGGCGCCGACGGCTCGCCGGCCGACGAGAGCGGGCCGCTGCGCGAAGAGGAAGGCATCGGCACTTACAAGCGCAGCAAGATCGCGGCCGAGCGGCTGGTCGAGGCCATGGTCGGCGCGCATCGGCTGCCGGCCGTGATCGTCAATCCGTCGACCCCGGTCGGACCGTGCGACGTTCGCCCGACGCCGACCGGCCGGATCATCATCGAGGCGGCGCGCGGCCGGATTCCGGGATTCGTCGACACCGGCCTGAACCTCGTCCATGTCGACGACGTGGCGCGCGGACATCTTGCGGCATTGCATCGCGGCAGGATCGGCGAGCGCTACATTCTGGGCGGACAGAACGTGCCGTTCTCCGACATGCTGGCCGACATTGCCCGCTTGGTGGGCCGCGCTCCTCCGCGCCTGCGCATTCCCCGCCCGGTCGTCGTTCCCGTCGCCTATGCCGCCGAGGCGCTCGCGCGCATCACCGGCCGGGAGCCGTTCGCAACGCTCGACGGCGTCCGCATGGCGAGGCACCGCATGTTTTTCACCGCACGCAAGGCCGAACGCGAGCTCGGGTTTCACGCGCGCCCCTATGTCGAGGGTCTCGCCGATGCGGTGCGCTGGTTTCGCGACGCCGGATACCTCGGTCGATAAGCGGCGCGCGCTCCCGCAGCAGCTGGGTGACACCACATGATCAAGAGCTTCCACGTCCTTTACGTCGGCCAGATCGAGCTCGACAACATCGGGCTCGACGGCACGCCGGCCAACGAGCGTCGCTATAGCGACGAGCGGCTGCGCGAGGCGTTCTTCACCGCCCGTGACGTCGCCCGGCTCATGGACCAACTCGGTTTCGACGTGCTGTGGACGGCCGAGCACCATTTCCAGCGCGAGGGCTACGAAGTCTTCCCGAACCTGATCCAGCTCGGGCTGTGGCTCGCCACCCAGACCAAGCGCCTGAAGTTCGGCTGCGCCTTCAACATCCTGCCGATGTGGCACCCCGTTCGGCTGGCGGAGGACTACGCCATGGCCGACGTCGTCACCGACGGCCGCATCGTCATGGGGGTGGGCCGCGGCTATCATACCCGCGAGGTGGAGACGTTCGGCGCGCCGCTGATCGACGCGGAGAAGAACCGCGAGCTGTTCGAGGAGCAGCTTCGGCTGCTGCTGACCTGCTTCAACGAGCAGGCGTTCCACTTCAAGGGCAAATCCTACGAGTGCCCGCCGCCCGTGGATTACCGCGGCTACCGCCTCGAGGACATCACGATGGTGCCACGGCCGAAGCATCTGCCGGTGGACATCTGGATGCCGATCGCGAGCGGCAAGACCATCGAGCTGATGGCGCAGTACGGTCTGAAGGCGATGGTGACCCTCAACGGCGAGAAAATCCTCGACGACGTGGTGCGCGCCTACCACGCGGCCTGTCGCAAGCACGGCCGCGAGAAGCAGCTGGGCGAGGACATGATCTGGGGCGCCGGCGTCTATCTCGCCGACAGCCGCGAGGAGGCGATGCGCCGGCTCGAGCCCGCGCATGACGAGCGCTTCAAGTGGTTCGCGCCGTTCGGCTTCGTGCGCTATGCCGACGAGCACGGCCGTGTCTGGGGCTCGCCCGGCGCGCCCGCGCGCACGCCCTCGCTGAAGGACGGCGTTGCGCAGAGGGCGTGGTTCTGCGGCCCACCGGCGGAGGTGATTGATGGTATCAAGTCGGTCGCGGCGAAATATCCCGGTCTCGAGAACTTCATGATCCACTGGGCCGAAGGGGTTCCGCCCAAGGAATTCAAGGAGCAGCTCCGCTGGTTCGCCAAGGACGTGATGCCGGCGCTCAAGCGAGCCTAGGGGCTGATCTCGCGCGGGAGGCCGACGTGCGGGAAGTCCGGTACCGGGCCTGACAACCGTCGGAGGGCAGATGGTCATGGCCGGCCGGATCGACGTCCCCGTGGGCACGCTGCCGCAGCCGGTGCGTCGTGATTTCTCCGGCATCGGCTACGGCGAGGCGATGCGCCGGGCGCGGGAGATCGTGCCGATCCTGCGCGAGCGCGCCCAAAAGGCCGAGGACGCGCGGATGCTGATCCGCGAGAACGAGCAGCTCCTGCACGAGACCGGCCTGTTCCGGTTTCACCAGCCGAAGGCCTTCGGGGGGATGGAGCTGGACTTCGTCGCCGTCGTGGACATCCCGGCGGAGCTTGCGCGCGGCTGCCCGTCCACGGCCTGGAACGTGGGCAACGTGGGCTGCCATCACTGGATCCTCGGGTACTACGACCCCGAGACCCAGCGCGAAGTTTGGGACGCGAACCCGGACGCGCTGATCGCCTCGTCCATCGCGCTCGCCGCCGGACGGGGACGGAAGGCGGAGGGCGGGTTCATCGTCAACGGCCGCTGGCCGTTCTCCTCGGCAGTCGACAATTCGGAATGGAACATGCTGGCCGTCACCGTCTATGACGACGACGGCAAGGCGCCGATCGATTGGCGGCTGTGCCTGGTGCCAAAGCGCGAGTACGAGATCATCGACACCTGGTACGCCATGGGCATGGCGGCCACAGGCAGCAAGGATATCGCGGTCACCGAGCTGTTCGTGCCCGAGCGCCGGGCCCTGCCGCTCCAGCGGTGCCGCGGCGGCCTCGAGCATCCGGGGGCGGCGCTCAATCCCGGTCCGCTCTTCCGCATCCCGGTGGTGGCCGCCTCCAGCCACCCGCTGGCCCCGGCCGCCTTGGGCGCGGCCGAGGGCGCCTACGAGCTGTTCCTGGAGGCGACGGCCAAGCGGACGGGCACGTATACCGGCGCACGGGTGGCGGATTTCCAGGCCGTGCAGATCAAAGTGGGCCGTGCGCGCTGCCTGATCGACTCGGCGCGTTACCTCCTGCGCCACTCGGCGATCGAGTTCCAGGCCGCCGCGGAGCGCAACGAGGCCCCCGACCTCGAGACGAAGCTGCGGTTCCGGGCGCACTCGGCCTTTGCGGTGAGCCAGGCGCGCAAGGCGGTGGAGACGCTGTGGTCCTGCTACGGGGCGCAGGGCCTCTACACCCGCGATCCGCTGCAGCGGCACTTGCGCGACGTGCTGGCCATCAATCAGCACTTCTCGTTCAATTTCGACATCGCCGGGGCGGCCTTGGGCCTCGTCGCGCTCGGCGGCCGGTACGCCAGTCCGACGATCTGAACCGGCGCCCCAAATCGTCGGCGGCGATGACCGGGGCGCTCAGTGCGCCGTTTCCCGATGGTGGCGGAGAAACTGGAAGAACTCGACGCTCTCGCGCAGGCGCCGCTTCATCACCTGCGGGCTCCTGACCATTTCGCCGACGATGGCCGCGATTTTCGGGACTCGGAAATAGAAGCGCCGGTAGAAGGCTTCGACCGAATGAAAGATTTCGGTGTGGCTGAGATGCGGGTAATGCAGAGGCGCGATCTGGATGCCCGCGGCGTCGATCAGCTCGGCGTTGCCGGCATCGAGCCAGCCATTCTCCATGGCCTGATTGTAGAGGGCAGTGCCGGGATAGGGAGCGGCGATCGAGACCTGAATCGTATGCGGATTGATCTCGGTCGCGAAGCGAATCGTCTGCTCGATGGTCTCGCGGCTCTCGCCCGGCAGACCAAGCACGAAAGTGCCGTGAATCGTGATACCGAGCTCGTGGCAGTGCTTGGTGAAGGCGCGCGCGGTCTCGATCCGCATCCCCTTCTTGATGTTGTGCAGGATTTGCTGATTGCCGCTTTCGTAGCCGACCAGCAGCAGCCGGAGGCCGTTGTCCCGCATGATTTTCAAGGTGTCCCGCGGCACATTGGCCTTGGCGTTGCACGACCAGGTCACCCCGAGCCTGCCGAGCTCGCGCGCGATCGCCTCCGCGCGCGGAAGATCGTCGGTGAAGGTGTCGTCGTCGAAAAAGAATTCCTGCACCTGCGGGAACGCCCGTTGCGCCCAACGGATCTCCTCGGCCACGTTTGCCACGCTGCGCGTGCGGTAGCGATGGCCGCCGACGGTCTGCGGCCACAGGCAGAACGTGCAGCGCGACTTGCAGCCGCGTCCGGTGTAGAGCGAGACATAGGGATGCTTGAGGTAGCCGATGAAATAGTTCTCGATCGTGAGGTCGCGCTGGTAGACCGGGGTCACGAACGGCAGCCGGTCCATGTCCTCGAGGGGGGCGCGCGGCTGGTTTTGCTGGATGGCGCCATCGGCGTCGCGATAGAAAAGTCCGGCGATGTCCTTCCAGTCGCGCCCCTCGGCCAGCTCCTGGATGGTGAAATCGAACTCGTTCCCGGCGACGAAATCGATCGCGGTGGAAGCAGCGAGGCTGCGTTGCGGCTCGACCGCGACCTTGGCGCCGACAAATCCGGCCCGCAGCCTCGGATTGGCGGCTTTGAGCGCCTCCAAGGCCTTGACGTCGGAAGCGAACGACGGGGTCGAGGTGTGCAGAACCGCTAGTTCGTAGTCGCGGGCCTCCCGCAGGATTTCCGGCAGGCCGATCCGGTGCGGGATTGCATCGATCAGCTTGCTGTCGGGAACAAGCGCCGCGGCCTGCGCCAGCCAGGTCGGATACCAGAACGACCGGATTTCCCGCCGGGCCTGGTAGCGGGAACCCGCCCCGCCGTCGAAGCCTTCGTATGAGGGTGCCTGCAGGAAAAGTGTCCGCATGATCGCGCGCTCCCTTCAGTCTTCGACCAGCCGGCCGTCCGACAACACGCGGTAGGTGTTGCCGCGCCAGCTCACGGTGCTGCCGAAGAAGCTTGCGACGTAAACGGCGAACGAGATCAGATCGTGGACGGGAATGAGCCAGCTCGGTTGTCCCGCCAAGCCGAATGCCCGCTCGATCGAGGCGCACAGCAGGAGGCGGCAGCCGAACGCAATGGCCAGAACGAGCGCGGCGCCGGCGCCGCCGAGGAGCAATCCGATCAGCGCCAACGGCAGCGGATGAGTGATGATGGAGCCGGCATAGCCGATCGGGTCGATGCCCCTGATGGTGCGCGCAAACCGCATTTGGTGCGCGAGCAACGCTCGCAGGTCGCTCTCGGCGCACACGTGACCCACCGAGAAGCTGGGTATGGCCACCTCGTAGCCGGACGCTCGAACGGCTTCGCCGATCGCGTAGTCCTCCGCCAGATCGTTGGCGAAGTTCGAAAAGCCGCCGATGCGGTTCAACGTCTCCCGGCGCATGGCGATGGTAGCGCCGAAGCAGGGACGCGCCAGGCGAAAGCTCAGCGCCATGATCACTTCCGGAAGGAAATGGGTGTTGGTGGCGATGGCCGAAATCCGCGACCAGAAGCCCGCTCCCGCGACGCCGTGATAGAGGCAGGTGACCGCGCCCACGCCCGGCCGCTGCAGCTCGCCGACCACTTCGGCCAGATAGTTGGGGCCGACTTGGATGTCGCTGTCGGCGATCACCACGATGTCGTGCCGGGCGAGCGGCATCATGTTGACGAGGTTGGACACTTTGGGATTGGAGCCGTGCTTGCGCGGGTCGACCTTGAGGTCGATGTTCTTCCCCGCCAGCGCCGCCTCGAGGCGCTTCACCACCAGGATCGCGGGGTCGGCCTGGTCATGCGCACCGAACACGAGCTGGACCGGGCCTCCATAATCCTGATTGCAAAACGAGGCGAGCTGCGCGAACAGGCGCGGCTCCGCGCCATGGAGCGGCTTCAAGATCGTGACCGGCGAGGTGCAGCGGTCCCGAGTGGTGCGACCACGGCGGAAACGCAACACCAGGACCGACGTCAGCAGCATGTAGATGCAGCCGAGGGTCGCCCCCGTGACGCAAACACTGGCAATCCAGCCGGGCAGCGTCTGCCCAATCAGCGTCATCATGTCCGATCGATCCCTGTCCCCGGTCCGTAGCGCCGCTCGAGCGCCGGTCGGGACATGAAAACGTGTGTCCGGCCGCGGCGCAAGGTGTCGCCCCGGAGCGCAACGGCGTTCTGCGCCCAGACCCTCCGGGAGATGAGGAAGGGCGGCGGTCCGTCACTCCGCATCCGGTGCGCCATTCTGCACCGAAACCGGGCCCTCCTGATAGAGGGTTTATTTGCCGGGTCAGTCGATCACCGCCACGGCGTTGATCTCCACGAGACAACGGGGATCGGTGGCGAGCCGTACCACCTGTACGGTCGTCGTCGCCGGCTTGGCGTCGCGGAAATATTCGCCCCAGACCCGGTTGAGCGCGTCCTGGTCGGAAAGGTCGGTCACGAAGCGGTCGGCGGTCACCACGTCGGCGAAGGTCGCGCCCACCGCCTCGAGGCCGCGTTTGAGATTCTCGAGCGCCGCGCGCGCCTGGTCTTCCATCGTGCGCGGCATCGAATCGAATTCCTCCGGCCGGTGCGGGTGGTGGTGATAGACCGGCGCCGCGGTGACGCCGGCGAGATAGACGGTCGTGCCGCCCTTGACCTTGATCGCCGGCGCGTAAGGCATCCACAGGTCGGGCGCATCCGGCCAATGCACGTGCTCGATCGTCTTTGCCATGCTGTGCCTCCTCGTTCGCGCGGCGCCCCCGTCATTGCCGGGCTCGACGCCGCAAGCCGGTTTAGCCGACTCGTGGCGCCACGATAAGCGCGCAAGCGGGTAGATGCGACTTGCCGGGTCACGCCCGCGCAGTGCAGGCGCGGTTGCGCGAGCGGTGCTTCCAGTCGACCGCAATGCGTTTCAATTGCAACTTTCGAAAGTCATGGGAGCGGCCACCGGCCACCCTGCAGCATCGCGTTGCGTGGCGGCGACCGGCGCTCGGAGAGAAACGTCTCGACGATCGGCACCCACAGCGCGGCCGCATCGTTCATGTCGATGAGCCGGTGCCCGTCCGCGCCGAAGGGTGGCAGCAGGTGGTACTCGGCACGGCCGCCGGCGCCGCGGAACGCCTCATACATGTTTCGCGACAGGGCGGGCGCGAAAAAGCTGTCGTTCTCGGAATAGAGCCACAGCGTCGGAATCCGCGCCGAGCGCCCGAACTCTCCGGCGGTCGCGATCAACTGGTCGGGGGAGCAATTGTTGTTCGGCTTGTTCTGCGAGCGCCCGCCGCGGCCGCCGGCGAAGTTGATCACCGCCTGCACCGCCTCCGGATTGCGGCTCGCCAGCGCGAGCGCGCCCCAGCCGCCGGCCGAGTGGCCGACAACGACCATGCCCGAGCTGCGCACGAAGGGCTGCGCCTTCATGTAGCTGATCGCCGCCTCGATGCTTTCCGCCGTTCTCAGTCCTGCCCGCCGATAGTTCGGGCTGTCGCATCGGCCCTGGTCTTCGAAATAAGGTCCCCCGGTCTCGCCGTGTCCCGGACGCTGCGGCAGGACGACCGCGTAGCCGCGAGCGAGCAACCATTCCGATGCGATCGGGTATTCGCGCAGCGGATACTTTTCCCGCATTTGCGCGCTTTGGATGGAGCCGTGATTGATCACCGCGAGCGGAAAGGGGCCCCGGCCCGCTGGCCGCAACACGATTGCGTGCATGAGCAGGCGCTCGTCCGGGATGGGAAGAAGCCATAGCTGCCGGCGTGAAGCTCCGGTCTCAGGCCCCTGCGGTCCCGGAAGCTCTTGCGCGTCGACCGCGCCCGACGCCAGGACCAGCAGAATACCGGCAACCGCCGAGACGACGCGCCTCATCGCTGCGGTCTCCGTCGCTTAGGCCGCGGGGGCGACTTATTTCGCGATGTGCAGTTGGGCGAGGTTCGTTCCGATCTGGTTGAACGTGGTGATGATCTGGCTCGACGACGACAGTGCGAAATACATGCTCGACTTGCTCGCGCATTGCTGCAAGATCGACGAATTGCCGGACATCACGAGCACCGTGTAGATCTGGATTCCGGCGGCCTTGATGTTGGTGCAGGCGGCGAGCGTGCGCGCGTCGATCGACGACTGGTTGGTCGTAAACCGGTTCCTCGTGTTCATGCCGTCGGTCAGCAGGATGACGATCTGCTGGGTGGACGGCGGCAGCGTCGGCGCGTTGAGCGGGTCGCCGGTAGTCAGCGCCTGCCAGCCCCAGGCCAGGCCGATGGTCTGGTTGGTGTAGCCCGCCGCCACCATTTGATCGATCTTGCCGTTGAGCGTCGTCCAGTTGTAGGAAAGCGGCAGAAGTTGTGCCATCGAGCAGTTCACGGCCGGAAAGTACGTGTTCGTATTGGTGGCCGACGGCGTCGTGTTCTGAACGTCGTAGGGCTGGACGCGGTCGGTGAAGCAGCCGTTCCAGGTGCTCGGGCTCGGACTGCAGGGGTTGCTGCTGCCGCCATCATCACCGCCGTTGCAGCCGCTGCCGCCGTCATCCCCGCCGCCGCCGCTGCCGCTGTAGCTCCAATCGATCCACGGTTTGGTCTTGTAGAGCGTCGGATCGACCTTGACATACGTGTTGAACGGGACGATCGCGACCTGGATGTCGCCGGGCGTCGATGACGCATTCTGCATCATGGTCAGGAACTGGTGCGAGGCGGTCTTGAGCGCGCTGATCTTGCTCATGCCCGTCGCGTCGGTCTCGGTCATCGACCCGGTATTGTCGAGGACGAGCGCGACCCGGAGTTTCGTCACGCCCCAGGAGACGGTCGTGGAGGTATTGATCGGTATCTGATTGAAGCCGATGACTTGGATCAGCATGGAGTTCAATGTCGCGGAGCCGGTCAAAGTCAGGCTGCTGCCGGTCGCGCTGTAGTTGACCGAAAGCTGCTTGTTGATCGCTTCCGGCCGGGTGAACATCGCGTTGAAGTAATCGTTGGCCTTCTGCGTCATCTGGCTCGTGGTCAGCGTGGATGCTTCCTTGGAGAGCATCAATGCCGTCGAGTCGAGCGCGGCCTGCATCTGGGTACGGGCCGAGTTGGCGCGGCTGTAGTCGACGGCGGCGCCGACCAGGCCGACGATGGGAACGAGCGCGAGCGCGAAGGTGAGCGTGACGTTTCCGCCGCGCGCCCCGTGCAACATCCACCAGGTCCGGCGGAGCTTCTCGCGGACGTGCTTGGCAGCCATGACAGCATCCCTTGCTAATGGGTCGAGCTGACACGGTCGTAGTCGCGCGCGATGAAGACAGTTTTAAAGCGATTGCAGAACCTATGTGGAGTCACCGTTAATATTAGCGTCGCGTTACTTGCCGCGCCGAAATCCTACTCGTGCTCGTCTGAAACCGATAACCAGAATGATCTAACGGCTCGCCAGCGCCTGCTTGATCGCGAGAAAATCTCGCCAGGCCAGGCGCTTCTGCAGCGGCTGGCGCAGGAGATAAGCGGGATGCAGCGTCGCGATCGCCCGGATCTCGCGCGTGCCGGTGTGAAAGACCGACCAGCGTCCGCGCGTCTTGAGAATGCCGTCCTTGGTATTGAGCAGCGTCTGGGTCGAGGGGTTGCCGAGGCAGACCAATATGTCGGGATCGGCGAGCTCGATCTGGCGCAGGATGAACGGCAGGCAGATCGCCGATTCCTGCGGCGTCGGCGTACGGTTGCCGGGCGGCCGCCACGGCACGATGTTGGCGATGTAGGCCGCGCCGCGGTCGAGCCCGATCGCCGCCATCATGCGATCGAGCAGCCGGCCCGAGCGGCCGACGAAGGGACGCCCCTCGATGTCCTCGTCGCGTCCGGGAGCCTCGCCCACGAACATCACGCGTGCCTGCGGATTGCCGTCGGCGAACACGAGCTGGGTCGCGGTCGCGCGCAAGGCGCAGCCCTCGAAGCGATCGAGGATCGCGCGCAGCTCGGTCAGGCTTGCCGCGCTTCTCGCCGCCTCGCGCGCCGCCATCACGGCGGCGTCGGGGGAGGGCGGGGGCGCGACGGCCGTCCGGCCTGTGGATCCGAGATCGCGGGCGAACAGCGTGCGGCCGGGCTGCGCGCTTCCCTCGACCCTCGGGTCGATCCTTGGCTCGGCCCTCGCCTCGGGCTTGCGCGCGGCCGGCGCGCCGCGCGCGGCGGAGCTGTCGCTTCGCGGATCGCCGGCCAGGCGGTTGACCGGCGTCTCGCCGACGAGCGCGTCCACGCCTGCCTCCTGGTAGAAGGCGAGCAGCGCGCGGGCATCCTGGTCGCGGTCGGGCGTCATGGCGACTGCAACCATGCCTGAGCTTCGTCGGCAGTTGAAGGGCGGCGTGATACGGAGGCTGCCGATTTGGCGTGAGGAGAAATTGCGGCCGGCTCATCGGCCATCGACGCGCGGCTGCGGCGGGCCTATGGCCTGCTCGAAAAGGCGGTATCCTCGCCGCCGCGTTCGGACTAAACGTCTAGCCGAGGAGGCCGATGAGCACCGAGGACCTGCCCGCCCGCGAATCAATGGAATTCGACGTGGTGATCGTCGGCGCCGGGCCCGCCGGGCTCGCTGCCGCGATAAGGCTCAAGCAGCTGTCGCCCGAGATCGGCGTGGTCGTGGTGGAGAAGGGATCCGAGGTCGGCGCACACATCCTCTCGGGCGCCGTCATCGATCCGATCGCTCTCGATCGGCTCGTCCCGGACTGGCGCGGCGAAGAGACCCCGATCAAGACCGCCGTGGGCGACGACCGCTTCTACTGGCTGTCGGGGTCCCGCGCCGTGCGCCTGCCCACGGCGATGCTGCCGCCGTTGATGAGCAACCACGGCAATTACGTGGTCTCGCTCGGCAATGTCTGTCGCTGGCTCGCCGGCAAGGCGGAAGCTGCGGGCGTCGAAATCTATCCCGGCATTGCCGCCGCCGAGCTGCTGCTCGACGGCAATGGCGCGGTCGCCGGCGTCGCCACCGGCGACATGGGGCTCGCTAAGGACGGCCGCCGCAAGGACGCGTTCACCCGCGGCATGGAGCTGCGCGCGAAATATACGCTGTTCGCCGAGGGGGCGCGCGGCAGCCTCGGCAAGCTGCTGCTGCAGCGCTTCGGTCTCGGCGCGGAACGCGAGCCGCAGAAATTCGGCCTCGGGCTGAAGGAGCTGTGGCAGGTCGCGCCCGAAAAACACCGGCCCGGCCTGGTGCAGCACACGCTCGGATGGCCGCTCGACAATCGCACCGGCGGCGGCTCGTTTCTCTACCATTTCGACGATCGTCTCGTTTCGGTCGGCTTCGTGGTCCATCTGAATTACGAAAATCCCTACCTCTCGCCGTTCGACGAATTGCAGCGCTTCAAGACCCACCCGCTGGTGCGCGGCACGCTCGACGGCGGCCGGCGGCTCGCTTACGGCGCGCGCGCGCTGACCGAGGGCGGCTGGCAGTCGGTGCCGAAGCTCGCCTTTCCCGGCGGGGCGCTCATCGGCTGCGCGGCCGGATTCATGAACGTGCCGCGCATCAAGGGCAGCCACAATGCGATGCTCTCCGGGCTGCTCGCGGCCGAGCATGTTGCCGCGGCGCTCGCGGCCGGCCGCGCCAACGACGAGCTCGCAGGCTACGACGCGGCGTGGCGGGCGTCCGAGATCGGCCGCGACCTCTGGCGGGTGCGCAACGCCAAGCCGCTGTGGTCGCGCTTCGGCACGCGCCTGGGGATTGCGCTCGGCGGCTTCGACATGTGGACGAACACGCTCGGCTTCTCGCTGCTTGGCACGCTGCGCCACGGCAAGTCCGATGCGGAAACCTTGAAGCCCGCGGCGCAATTCCGGCCCATCGCCTATCCCAGGCCGGACGGCAAGCTGACCTTCGACCGCCTGTCCTCGGTGTTCCTCTCCAACACCAACCACGAGGAGGACCAACCGGTCCACCTCAAGGTCGCCGATCCCGGCCTGCAGAAGACGTCCGAGCACGACGTTTATGCCGGCCCTTCGGCCCGCTATTGCCCGGCCGGCGTCTACGAATGGGTGGAGGAGGGAGGCTCGCCCCGATTCGTGATCAACGCGCAGAACTGCGTGCACTGCAAGACTTGCGACATCAAGGATCCCAATCGGAACATCACCTGGGTTCCGCCCGAGGGCGGCGGCGGGCCGAACTATCCGAATATGTGACCTCGATGCCCTCGGCGTCACGATGCTGCCCATATCGAGGGCTTCAAAGTCGGTGGACATCTCCGATCCGGGCAGTTATTGCGGGCCGGGCCCAAACAGGCCATCCTGCTACGTGCGGCCGCGCCGGGGGCCCGCCAGATGGAGTTCACGAGCCGTGATCCCTTCGCCACGCTTCAAGCGTGCGGCGATCGCCGCACCGGCGGCATTCGCCGTCATATGCGCCGTCACCTGGCCGGGAATGCTGTCCGCCCGGGCGGAGGCGCCCACCGGTTTTTCCCGCACCTCCGCCTCCGGCAGCTTCCTCGCTGCCCGTCACGCCGGCGGCCAGAAGGATGCCGCCGCGGCAGCCGCCTATTATCGCGCCGCGTTGCGCGGCGATCCGCGCAACGGTGAGTTGCTCGGCCGCACCTTCCTGGCGGTGCTCGCCAACGGCGAGGTCGAGGACGCGGTCAAGCTCGCCGAGCGCGTCCTGCAGGTCGACAAGACCGATCGCATCGCGCGGCTGGTGCTCGGGGTGCGCGCGATCAAGCAGAAGCAGTATCCGGTCGCGCGCCGGGAGCTCGCGCAATCGATCCGCGGACCGATCACCGACCTTGCCGCGACCTTGCTCTCGGCCTGGACCATGGCGAGCCCGACCGAAGCGCGGGCCGGCGTCGATTCGGTCGACAAGCTCGCCGGTGCCGAATGGTACGCCATCTTCAAGGACCTGCACGCCGCATTGATCTTCGATCTCGCCGGTCAGAGGAAGGATGCCGGCAAGCGCTTCGAGCGCGCCTACAAGGTCGATCCGACGGCATTGCGCGTCGTGCAGAGCTACGGAAGCTTCTTGGCGCGCCAGGGGAACAATGCCGAGGCCTTGAAGGTCTTCGCTGCTTTCGACGAGGCGTTGCCGCGCCATCCGCTGATCGTCGAGGCGGTGAACGAGATCAACGCCGGCAAGAAGCCGGCGCCGATGATCGACACCCCGCAGGCGGGTGCCGCCGAGGTGCTCTACGGGCTCGGCTCCGCGCTCGGCCGCCGCGGCGGCGAGGACCTCGGCCTCATCTACCTCCAGCTTGCGCTCTATCTCGCGCCGGCGCATCCGCTCGCCCTGCTCTCCCTCGGGGACCTTTACGAGGCGATCAAGAAGCCCGAGCTCGCCAACAAGGTCTATGAGCGGGTTCCCTTGGGCTCGCCGCTGCAGCGCAACGCCCAGATCCAGCTGGCGATCAACCTGGACACGCTCGATCGCACCGACGAGGCGAAAGCGAGCCTCGAAAAGCTGATCGCGGCCAATCCCGGCGACCTCGAAGCGATCATGGCGCTGGGCAACATCTTGCGCGGGCGCAAGCAGTTCGCCGAATGCGGCGACGTCTATTCCAAGGGCGTCGACACCATCACCAAGACCGAAAAGTCGAATTGGGTGATCTATTATTTCCGCGGCATCTGCCTGGAGCGTGCCAAGCAGTGGCCGAAGGCCGAGGCCGACCTCAAGAAGTCGCTCGAGCTCTTCCCCGACCAGCCGCACGTGCTCAATTATCTCGGCTATTCCTGGATCGACCAGGGAAGCAATCTCGACGAAGGCATGCGCATGATCAAGCGCGCGGTCGAGCAGCGCGCCGACGACGGCTACATCGTCGACTCGCTGGGCTGGGCGCACTACCGGCTCGGCAACATGGAGGAGGCGGTCAAGCAGCTCGAGCGCGCCGTCGAGCTCAAGCCCGAGGACCCCACCATCAACGATCATCTCGGCGATGCCTATTGGCGGGTGGGACGCGTGCTCGAGGCCCGCTTCCAGTGGTCGCACGCGCGCGACCTCAAGCCTGAGCCCGAGGATTTAGTCAAGATCGAAGCCAAGCTGAAATCGGGGCTGCCCGACGACACGTCGTCGGCGGCCGATGCCGATCACAAGCCGCCCCCCGGCGGCGGCGGATAACGTCCGATCGTGCCGGCTGCGCGCGCCGAGCCGGCGCCCGCCAAGGTCAACCTGACGCTGCGCGTGCTCGGCCGCCGTCCCGACGGCTATCACGACATCGAGAGCCTCGTTGCGTTCGCCGGCGTGGGCGATGCCTTGGCGTTCACGCCGGGGCGGGCCTTGGCGCTGACCGTGGGCGGGCCGACCGCGGCCGCCGCCGGCGACATCGCCGACAATCTCGTGCTCAAGGCTGCCCGCGCGCTCGCCGAGCGGGTCGCCGGCCTGACGCTCGGGCGCTTCGCGCTGTCGAAGCGGCTACCGGTCGCCGCCGGATTGGGCGGCGGCTCGGCCGACGCGGCGGCGGCGCTGCGGCTCCTTGCCCGCGTCAACCGCATGGCGCCGGGCGATCCCCGCCTGCTCGAGGCGGCGCGCGCGAGCGGCGCCGACGTGCCGGTCTGCCTCGATCCGAGGACGCGCCTGATGCGCGGCATCGGCGACATTCTGTCCGATCCGATCGATCTGCCGAGGCTCGCCGCGGTCCTGGTCAATCCCGCCGTCGCCGTGCCGACCAGGGATGTGTTCGCGAAATTGAACTTGGCGCCCGGCCGGCAGGCGACGCCATGCATTTCGGCGAAGGACGCCCCACTCGACGCAATTGCCCGCGGCGGAAACGACCTCGAGCGCCCGGCGATCGAGCTTCAGCCGGTGATCGCGGATGTCATCGCCGCCATTCGCGATCTGCCGGGCTGCCGGCTTGCCCGCATGTCGGGCTCCGGGGCGACCTGCTTCGGCCTATTCGATTCGACGGCTGCGGCCGCCGCCGCGGCGCGACGGCTGCGCGCCGGACGCCCGGCCTGGTGGGTGCGCGCCACCGCGCTCGGGGATCGAGCCAGCCACTCGTAGCCCGCATGAGCGTCAGCGAAATGCGGGCCGATCTTGCCGCACGATAGGAATCCCGGATTTCGCTTCGCTCATCCGGGCTACGACCGTGACTTCAATTCGACCGGCAGATGCAGAACTCGACCGCCTCTTCCAGCGCCTCCTTCATCGGGGAGGCCGGGAACAGAGCGAGCGCGTCGGTCGCGATCGCGCCGTAGTGCCGCGCCCGCTGGATCGTGTCCTCGAGCGCGCGGTGCTTGGTCGTCAGGCTGATCGCGTGCTGGAGATCGGCGTCGGTCGCGTTCCCCTCTTCCAGGGTCCGCCGCCAGAACGCCCGTTCGGTTTCCGAGCCGCGGCGGAACGAGAGCACGACCGGGAGCGTGATCTTGCCCTCGCGGAAATCGTCGCCCACGTTCTTGCCGAGCTTGGCGGCCTTGCCGCCGTAGTCGAGCGCGTCGTCGACGAGCTGGAAGGCGACGCCGAGATTCATCCCGAACGAGCGGCAGGCGGACTGCTCGTCCTTCGGCCGCGACGCCAGCGCCGGGCCGACCTCGCAGGCGGCCGCGAACAGCTCGGCGGTCTTGGCGCGGATAACCGCGAGATACTCGTCCTCGGTGGTGGCGGTGTTCTTGGCCGAGCCGAGCTGCATCACCTCGCCTTCGGCGATAACGGCGGCGGCGGAGGAGAGGATTTCGAGCGCCCGGAGCGAGGCCACCTCGACCATCATCTTGAAGGCCTGGCCGAGCAGGAAATCGCCGACCAGGACGCTCGCCTCGTTGCCCCACAGCATGCGGGCGGCAAGCTTGCCGCGCCGCATCTCGCTTTCGTCGACGACGTCGTCGTGCAGCAACGTCGCCGTGTGCATGAATTCGACCGCCGCGGCGAGCTTGACGTGCCCGTCGCCGCCATAGTCGGCGAGCCTGGCCATCGCGAGCGTGAGGATCGGGCGCAGCCGCTTGCCGCCCGACGAGATCAGGTGATTGGCGACCTCGGGAATCATCGTCACCTGCGATCCGGTCCGCGACAGGATCGTCGTATTGACGCGCCCCATGTCGGCGGCCACCAGGTCAACCAGGCGGTCGATATTGGCCGGCGAACGGCTTTCGAAGGGTACGATGACGGCCAAGCCACGCGCCTCCGGACCGGGGGACGGGCAAGCATAGAAACGCTATGGTGGCGGGGCAAGTGCGCCGATGCACGCTGCGTGCGCCGGCGCGTGGGCGATGTTTCATGCGCGCGGGCGACGAGTGACGAACGGGGGCGAATGGACGTCGACGGCGGCTCGCGCCGGGGACGCGCGCGGCCGGCGGGTCGCGGTGCTGGTGCCCTGCTTCAACGAAGAGGCGGCGATCGCCAAGGTGGTGGCCGATTTTCGGGCCGTGCTGCCGGCCGCCGGGGTCTACGTCTACGACAACAATTCAACCGACCGCACCGTCGAGGTCGCTCGCGCCGCCGGCGCGCTGGTCCGCCGCGAGATGCATCAGGGCAAGGGCAATGTGGTGCGCCGGATGTTCGCCGACGTCGATGCCGACGTCTACGTTCTGGTCGACGGCGACGCGACCTACGATGCGGCGTGCGCCTCCGCCATGATCGCGCGTCTCCTCGAGGACCGTCTCGATATGGTGGTCGCCGCGCGCGTCGAGGAGGATCGGGCGGCGTATCGCCCCGGTCACCGCACCGGAAACCGGTTGCTGACCGTCTTCTTCGCCTCGGTGTTCAAATCGACCTTCACCGACATCCTTTCCGGCTATCGCGTGTTCTCGCGTCGCTTCGTGAAATCCTTCCCGGTGCTGTCGCGCGGGTTCGAGATCGAGACCGAGCTCGCCGTGCACGCGCTCGAGCTCGAGCTGGCGGTGGCCGAGATCCCGACGCCCTATTATGCGCGCCCGCAAGGCTCGGTGTCGAAGCTCAGCACCTGGCGCGACGGCCTGCGAATCCTGGCGACGATGGTCTCGCTTTACCGCTCGGAACGGCCACTGGCTTTTTTCTCCGGGATCGGCGTCGCGCTTGCCGTCGCTTCCATCGCCCTCGCCGTACCGATCTTCGTGACCTATTTCGAGCAAGGCATCGTGCCGCGCATCCCGACTGCTATACTGTCGACCGGCCTGATGCTGCTGGCCTTCCTCGCGATCGTCGCGGGTCTCGTGCTCGATACCGTGACCAGGGGCCGGCGGGAAATGAAGCTGATCGCCTATTTGGAGCAGCGGGCGCCCGGCGAGGAATCGGACCGCCGGCAGCCTTGAGGGCGAAGATGCGCGAGCTTGTCCGCACCAATGATGCCGTGCTGGTTTCGGCCATCGAGGCGCTGCTCCACGCCGCCGAAATCCCCCATCTCGTGCTCGACCAGAACATGAGCGTGCTGGAGGGCTCGCTTGGCATTCTGCCGCGCCGGATCCTGGTCAATGAATGCTGCATCGATGATGCGCGCCGGCTGCTGGAGGACGCCGGCCTTGCCCACGAGCTGCGGCCACTGCCGGCCGGGCCAGCGACGACCGACGATGCGGTGCTCGGCGGAAGGTTGCGGCTGACGCAACAGCGCGGCGGCCACCGGGTCGGGCACGATGCGATCCTGCTGGCGGCGGCGACCGGCGCCCGGGCCGGCGATCACGCCGTCGATCTCGGCGCCGGGGTCGGCGCCGCCGGCCTGGCGCTGGCCGTGCGCATGACCGACGTGACGGTGACGCTGGTCGAGATCGATCCCGCGCTGGCCGCGATCGCCGCCGAGAACATCGTCCGCAACGGGCTCGCCGGCCGCGCGCGGGCGGTGGTGCTCGACGTGAGGGCGCCGGCCGATGCGTTCGCGGCCGCCGGCCTCGGACCCGGCGCGGCCGATTGTGTCCTGATGAATCCGCCGTTCAACGATCCGGCGCGGCAGAACGTCTCACCCGACCCCGACCGGCGCTCCGCGCACGCGGCGCCGGCCGCTTCGCTCGGCGACTGGGTCGCCGCCGCCGCATGGCTCCTTCACTCCGCCGGCACGCTGACGACGATCTGGCGCGCCGACGGCCTCGCGCAGGTGCTCCCCGCGCTCGACCGGGGTTTTGGGGGCATCACCGTCCTGCCGGTGCACGGACGCGCGGGAGCGCCGGCGATCCGCGTCCTGGTGCGCGCGAGCAAGGGCAGCCGCGCGCCGCTCTCGCTGCTGCCGGCCCTCGTCCTCAACGATCGCTCCGGGCGCCCGACGGCGGAAGCCGAGTCGGTGCTGCGCGCCGCCGCGCCGCTGCCGCTGGCAGAGAATTGACGCGGACGCCGTGGCCGCGCTCGTCATACCGGCATTGCGGAGAGGTCGTGCCGCAACGGCATATTCTTGGCGAGATCCTCCTTCGGGATTCGACGCTTGACCTCGAACTTCCCGTTCTCCACCCGGCTGATATAGCAGTCGATGATGCCGGCATGGTCCTGCTTGCGGATGAGCTTGTCGCCCTGCGGATGGTCGAGCGAATTCTTCATCTGCATGCCTTCGAGGGCCTGGATGACGCCCTCCACGTCCTTGCGGGTCTTGTATCCGGCCGTTTCGACGGCGGCCTTGATCGTGAAGATATCCTCCCAGGCCTGCCAACCATGGCTCTTGTCCATCACGCGCGTGCCGCCAAGCTCCCTGCAGTACACGTCGTCGATGCCGATGAGCTTGTTGAATTCCTTATGGTACTCATCGTTCTTGTGCGCCAGCATGCGCGGGAAGTTCTCGAAGAAATAAACGCCCTCGGCCGCGCCCTGGATGTCGCCGGGATCGATCGATTCGAGGCTGGCCGACGACGAGAACATCTTCATCTTCTTCTCGAGGCCCATGGCCTTCGCCTGGGTGTAGAAGGCCACCGACAGCGAACCGATGAACGCGGGCAGCACGACCTCGCTGTCACCCGGGATCTGCGCGAGATAGGGAACGAAGTCCTTGGTATCGAGCGGCACGGGAATGCTGGTCAGCACCTTGCCGCCGGCCTTCTCGATGAACAGCTTCGATTCCTGGTTCGTGCTCTGGCCCCAGGCGTAATCGGCGTAGATGATCGACCATACCTTGCCCAGGTTTTCGACGCACCACGGCATGCTGGCGGCCGCGATCGAATATGTGTCGGTCCCGGTGCGGAACGAGAAGCGCGTCCCCTTGGAGCCGGTAACTTCCGTTGCCTCGCCGGTCGAGAAGTAGATCGTCTTGAGCTCGGTCGCGATCGGCAACGCCGCCAGCATGACGCCGGAATGCACGGATCCCACCACGAACTCGGCGTTGGAGCGCTGGACCAGGTTGCGCAGCTTGCGCGCGCCCGGGGCGGGATTGGATTCGGTGTCCTCGGTTGCGAGTTCGACCTTGCGGCCGGCGATGCCGCCGCCCTTGTTGATCAGGTCGACCGCGGCCTTGGCGGCCTTGTCGTGCCAGAAGCCCCAGGACGAGATGACCCCCGTCAAGTCGCAATGGTGCCCGATCACGATCGGTCCGGAGGCCTGCGCCAGAAGGTCCTTGGTGATCGTCAGATTGGCGGTGCCGGCGAGCGCGCCGCCCTTGAGCGCCGTCTCCAGGAAGCTACGGCGCGATATTTTTCCCTGCTTCATCGTCTTCTCCTCTCCCAGAAACGATCCTCTCTCACCGCTTCGACAGCCCGAGGTAACGGTGCACGATCTCCGGTTGCGATTTCAGATCGTGCGAGGCGCCGTCGTAGACGATGGTGCCCTTCTCCATCAGAAAGACGCGCGGGCACAGCCGCAGCGCGGTCTCGACGTTTTGTTCCACCAGCAGGATGGAAACGCCGATTTGATTGATGCGGTGGATCTCGCGCCTGATCTGCGACACCAGTCGCGGCATGATGCCTTCAGTCGGCTCATCGAGGATAATTAGCTTGGGGCGCATCATTAGGCAACGCGCAATCGCCGCCGGAAAGCGTGTTCCCGGATTGCTTGAGGCGCTCCTTCAGCCGCGGGAAGCAGCCGAAGACGTATTCCTCGCGCTCCGGGTCGCGGCGTACGGGCAGCCCGATGCACAGATTCTCCAGCACCGTCAGGTTGGGAAAGATGCCTCGCCCCTGCGGGACGTAGCCGACGCCGCGGCGCGGAATCTCGTGCGGCTCGCAGCGCGCCAGATCGAAGCCGTCGAACTCCACCTTGCCGCTGCTCTTCTTCGCCAGGCCCATGATCGCTCGCAGCGTCGTGGTCTTGCCGACGCCGTTGCGCCCGAGCAGCGCCGCGCATTCGCCGGCCTTCACCTCGAAATTCACGCCCTGGAGGATATGCAGCTTGCCGATGTGGACGTGCACGTCGTCAAGCCTGAGCATGGACGGCCTCCTCCACGTAGTCCTCGTCCTCGTCGCGGCCGAGATAGACCTCGCGCACGCGCTCGTCGGCGGCGATCTGTTGCGGGCTGCCGGAGGCCAGAATGGCGCCTTGCGCCATCACCGTGATGTCGTCGGCGATCTCGAACACGACCTCCATGTCGTGCTCGATGATGATGATGTCGATCGAGCGCGACAGCTCGCGGATCTTCTCGACGGCGCGCTCGGTCTCGGCCGGACTCATGCCGCAGGTCGGCTCGTCGAGCAGAAGCAGCCGTGGCGCGGCGATCACCGCCATTCCGATCTCGAGCAGCGCCACATCGCCGTACGACAATGTGCCGGCTTGCCGGTTGGCGAGCGCCGAAAGACCGATTTGCGTGAGCGTACGTTCCACCGTCTCACGCGTCACCCGATCGGCCGCCGCGGCGCGGAACGGATGCAGGAATCCTCGTCCTGCGTGCCCGGTGATCCACAGATTCTCGGCCACGGTCATTTGCGGGAACACGCTCTTGATCTGCAACGTCCGCTTGACGCCGAGTCGGCTGATCTGGTGCGGTTTGAGGCCGGTGATTTCCCGGCCGTGAAAGAACGCCCGGCCGGCGTCCGCCGTCAGCAGTCCCGATAGCAAATTGAAAAAGGTAGTCTTGCCCGCGCCGTTCGGGCCGATGATTGCGTGCAATCGGGAGCCGGCGAGACTGAAGCTCAGGTTGTCCACGGCGGTCAGTCCGCCGAACCGCTTGGTCAGCCGTTCAGTGCGCAAGACCGGCTCGCTCATGGCTCGGTCCGCAACTCGGCCGCGCGGGGCGGTGTCGCATGGCGCTCGGCGACGCGTACGATCCAATCGTTCCACAGCCCGACCACGCCCTTCGGCGCGAAGATCACCACCAGGATCGCGACCGCCCCGACGATCAGGGAATGATGCTCCCAATGAGTCGATACGATCTCGCGGACGATGATGAATATCGTCGTGCCGACGAGCGGCCCGAACAAGGTGCCGGCGCCGCCGACGATCGCCCACACCACCGCTTCGCCCGATACGTGGTAGAACATGTAGCTCGCCGATGCATAGCGGCCGAAGAACGCGAACAGGGCTCCCGCGACGCCGGCGAGGAAGCCCGCCAGTACGAACGCGATCAGTCGCAGCCGATATACATTGAGGCCGATCAGCGACGCGCGCACGTCATTGTCGCGGATCGCGAGAAAAGCCTTGCCGAGCGGGCTCGCGATCAAGCGGTGCATCAGCCAGAAGCAGAGCGCTACCATGCCGAGAATGAAGAAATACTGGAACGTCGGATCGGTGAAACTCATGCGGATGCCGCCGACGTCGAAGGTCGGCGGCAGCGCAAAGTTGATCCCGTCGTCGCCGCCGGTCAGCCATTTGTTGGTGAGCGCGAGGAAATAGAAGATCAGCGAGAACACGACGGTGATGATCGCAAAGTAATGCCAGGTCAGCCGGACCGCAAAGATGCCGGTTACCAGTGCCATGGCCATGGATGCCACGATGCCGAGGCCGAACGCCGGCCAGAACGAAAGGCCCAGGTCCTGAATGCCGATCGCCACGCCATACATGCCGAAGCCGAAATAGAGCGCCTGCCCGAATGACAGCAGCCCTACGTAGCCGAACAACAAATTGACGCTCGCCGCGAACAACGACCAGATCAGGATTTCGGCGATGACGCTCACCCAGAAGCCGTTGGTCAGCGCCGGGATGAGCCACGGCACCGCCAGCATGAACGCCGCGAATGCCACCAGCAAGATACGTTGGATCGCGGCCGCCGACATCAGCGCGTCAGTCCCTTGAACAGACCTTGCGGCCGCAGCAACAGGACCGCGCTCATCAACACCAGGGAAGCGATGCGGGCGACGGTCGGATCGGCGACGCTTTGGATGACGCCTTCGAGAAAGGCGAGCAGAACCGCGGCAGCGGCAGTGCCGGGCAGGTTGCCGAGACCGCCGATGATCACCGCCATGAAGCAGAACGGCAGGATATCGACGCCGCCGCGGAAATCGACGGTGGTGATCGGCGCCGCGACGACGCCGCCGACCGCGGCGAGCGCGAACCCGATGGCAAACGTGAGCACATAGACCCGCCCGGCCGGGACGCCCATCGCCACCGCGGTGTCGCGATCATGACGCACGGCCCGCATCCATACGCCGACCCGCGTGTGATGCAAAAACAGGAAGAAGCCACCAAGCGCGAGGACGGCCACCGCCGCCGCAAACAGCCGGTAGATCTCGTAATCGACGCCGAACAGGGAGATGGTGCCGCGAATTGGCGGCAGGATGCGGCCCGGTGTCGGGCCGTAGGTGATGCGCACGCTCTCCTGCAGGATCAACGACAGGCCGAACGTGGCGACGATCGAAAGCGCGGCCACGTTGTGGATGGGCTGGATCAACAATCGTTGGATCAGCGCCCCCAGGATGAAGCCCACCAGCGGAGCAACGATGAAGGCAAGCCAAAAGCTTCCGGTCGTCTGCAGAGTTGCCCAGGCGAGCACGGTGCCGACCATGAAAAAATCGCCGTGCGCCAAATTGATGATGTCGAGCAGGCCGAAGATGATGGCGAGGCCGAGTGCAATCAGCGCGATGATCAAGCCCCAGATCAAGCCATTCATGGCGAGCAGAAAGAGCTTGTCCATTGGCCTGGCCCTGGAACCCCGGTGGGCCGCAAGCGTCGGCTCGCGACCGCGACGAGTCAATGCGGCGCAAGGGCTCTCTGCGGACCGAAGGTCATGCGATTGCCGCGCGCGGGTCGAATTCGATCATGTGCCGGTCGATGCGCAGCTCCTCGTTGGTTGACCCCGGTGACGCATGGCCGGCCGCGGTGCCGCGGCGGTCCGGACTATTGCTGCTTGGTCAGCTCCACGCAGGATGCAATCCGCGAGACGGACGACACATGCAGATAGCAGAGCTCCATCCGATTCGGTGCGAGCATCGTCCCGTTGGTGTAGCCTTCGTCGTCGGCCAGCAGGATCGTGCCGCTGCGCGAGATGACGGCAATGACTTGCTCGCTGCTGCGCGCCGACGAGAAGGTGCCGGAGAAGCGGCGGCCGTCCTGCTTGTCGATCGTCAGGGTGAAGGGAACGCTGCGGAGCTGCGGCTCGTTCGCCTGGGTCGAAGGATGATGCGGGTTGCCGCCACCCAGGACGAGCGACTCGCTCTCGCCTTTCCAGGTTCCGCGCAGGTCGGGAATTGCGGTCTCTGCCGCAGCAGGCATCGCCGCCAGCATCGCGACGGCGAGAATGCAGCCAAGCTTCGACATGGTCGTTCTCCTTCAGCTCACGTTTCCAAGACGCCGGCCGTGGTGGTGCAATCCCGCGGACGGTCGCAAAAATCGGAATTGACGCCGACAATAAGCGATCACGCGGGGCGCGTCTTCACCTGCGGTATTTTCCACGAGTTATTGATCGACGGCCCGCCCGTGTTTCCGACCACTGCAAGGGTTTCGCAAATGCCGGGCATGCGGCGCCGGCGGCATGTCGGAACCCCGTCTCTCGGCACCTTGAGACTCGGGCAGCCGCCTGCAAGACCTCATTGCACCGCGGTCGTTTCGTAGAGGGAACAGTACCAGTAGTAGCGCCGCCACCCCTCGCGCGTTCTCTCGTAGTATCCGAACCTGTTGTAAGTGAAAGCCTCGTAGGCGCTGTCATATTCGGTCTTGCTGACACCGACGCAGCTCGGTTGCGGAGGCTGCCGAGCGTTGGCCAATGAAGATGGAAGCGCAAGAAGGACCGCCCCGATCAGGAAGGCGATCGTCCCGCTTGCAACAGGGAGCTCTCGCCGGCTCATTCGATCACCTCGTCGGCGCGCAAGCAAAATCGAGGGCGGGGGCGTGATGCCGAAAAGTTTTGCCGGCTTCATCCCACCAGCAGCCAGGCCACCGCCGGGCCGAAAGCCACGGCCATGATGACGAATGCCGCCGCTAAGTAGTCGATGATTTCTCGCGAGCGGTCACGTTGATTGCGCGCCCGCAGGTGCTCGAAGCGCACGTTCTCCGTTGGGCTGCGAAATGCCGTCAGATTGAGCACGTTCGGTCCGATAACCGGCACGACCGGCGACTGCGAACCTGGCGAGTAGGGCTGGGTCATGATCTCTCACCCTTCGGCTCGAGGCAGCATCGACCTGCTTGGGTCCGTTCGATGGATCACTGTGCCGTCCGGCAAAACGATTCGTCCTTGGGGCAGATCTGAATTGTTCTGAATCCCGGCGGTATTGGGATAAGTCCTTAGCGGCCTTACCGAATTACCTCTGAGCGGAGCGTCTCGGCGGCGACTGCCGCGGAAAGCTGTCGGGCCGGAATGACGGGTGCCGCCGCCGGAGGCATGCCTTGGGCCTAATCGAAGTTTCTTGTGATCGATGTGACGTAGCTCACAGAACAAATCAGCTTGCTGGATTAGCTCGTCGTCTAGCCGCCTCGGCTGCCGTGGCAGGCAGCGAGCCAGGGGCGTGCGCCCGTTCCAACGGGCGACGGGAGCGATCGAGGACGACCATGACCGAAATTGAACCCGATTCCGAGAGCTGGCGCCGGCTGTTTGCTTCGTTGACCGGCGATGCGGTTGTCGATGCCGCGGTCGTCCGCAAGTTTTGCGACGCCCACGGCGTCACGGCGGCTCGCGTGATGGCCGAAATGCACGCGCATCGCCGCATCCTTCAACCGGAGCAATAGCGAGGCATAAGCGGGGCCTGCGATGGATCGCAGGCCGGTTCCCCGGCCGCCCCGCGATTTGCCGCCGAAGCTCGGGGGCTCGCCGGGTGGACGCCCACGCGTCGCAGGCGCCGGCAATCGCTCGACGTCCTGCGTGGCTGCGTTTCGGATCGGCCCTTCCTGCGAGCGGCATAGTGAAGTAGCATCTCTCGGCGCGTTCGCTCCACGCGGAAGCAAGGGAGGTCATGATGGCGTATCATCTGGAAGGCCGTCTGTTGGAGGTCTGCAATTGTCGGGTCCTGTGCCCGTGCTGGATCGGCGAGGACCCCGACAACGGCACCTGCGATACGATCGTGGCTTGGCGCTTCGACAAGGGCAGTGTCGAAGGGGTCGACGTCGCCGGTATCACCATCGCCTGCGTGGCGCACGTCCCCGGCAACATTCTTCAAGGCAACTGGCGCGCCGCGATCTACGTCGACGCGAAGGCGAGCAAGGAGCAGGAGGAGGCGCTGCTCAAGGTCTACACCGGCAAGCTCGGCGGTCCGGTGGCCGATCTGGTCAAGCTGATCGGGGAGGTGGTCTCGGTCGAGCGCGCGCCCATCACCTTCGACGTTGAGGGCGGCAAGGGGACGCTCAAGATCGGCGACGTCGGCTACGCCGAGCTCGTGCCCTATCAAGGCGCCACCGGCGGAGCAACGACTCTCACCGACACGATCTTCTCGACCGTGCCGGGGGCGCCGGTGTTCGTCGGCAAGGCGCCCCGCTACCGCTCGAAGAACAAGGCGCTCGGGATCGACGTCGACCTGCAGGGCCACAACGCGCTTCAAAGCATCTTTCGATTTGACGCCTGACCCGACCGTTCCGGGCTCGGGCGCACATCGATACACCGGAGTCGGCGCGTGGCAGCGATCACGCTCGAACGGCGCGGCGCCTTCCTGCCGCTGATCAGCGGCCTGATCGCGTTTGCATGGGTTACCCTCCTCATCTGGGAGCGCGGCCCGTACGGACGCTATCTCGATCACGGCCAGTGGCTGGATAGCGGGCTCGCCGCCGATCTCTGTCGCGCGCTGCCGGCGGGCTCGATCGTGCTGCCGGGCTTGCTCTACGCCGGCGGCTGGCTGCTGATGACCGCGGCGATGATGCTGCCCACGACCTTGCCGCTGCTTGGCATCTTCAGCCGGCTGATCGAGCCGCGACGGGACCGCGCCATGCTCCTGACGCTGGTGATCGTGGGCTATCTCTCGATCTGGGGTGCGTTCGGTCTCGCCGCGCATTCGCTCGACCTCCTGCTGCATACCCTTGTCGCCGCGAATCCCTGGCTGACCTTCAACGGCTGGATCGTCGGCGCCGGCGTGCTGGCGGCAGCCGGCGCCTTCCAGTTCAGCGCGCTCAAGTACCGCTGTCTCGACAAGTGCCGAGCGCCGTTCGGCTTCGTCAACGAGCACTGGCACGGACGATCGGCGCACCGACAGGCATTCTTGCTCGGTCTGCATCACGGCATGTTCTGCGTCGGTTGCTGCTGGGCCATCATGCTGTTGATGTTCGTCGTCGGCACCGGCAGCGTCGGGTGGATGCTCGTGCTGGGCGCGCTGATGGCGATCGAGAAGAACGTGTCCTGGGGACGCCGACTGAGCGCGCCGCTGGGCGTCGCGCTCATGGTCTGCTCGGCTGCCGTGATTGCGGAGCACGTCTGGCGGGACTGATGCTCTAACCTTACTGCGTCATGAGGCGTTCGAGAGACCGGCGTCGCTTGTGCCGGGTCGAGCCGCAAACGCGCTGTGGAAAGCTTTGCCCTCTCCCCTCGTGGGCCCCTTGTGGGAGAGGGCAGCGATGCAATCGCAACAAACTCGATTGGGTGAGGGGGCCCCCTCACCCATTCTTTCTGTTGCGCTGTCTGAGCCGCCCTCTCCCACGAGGGGAGAGGGCAACGCTTTCGGCGCCGGCGCTTGCTGCACTCGCAACACAAACGTCGTGACGCAGTAAGACTAATCATCCGCGCGGTAGTCGAAGTCGATGTCCGCCAAATGCCAGAACTCCGAAATCTTGCCCGCTTTCAGGTGGTAGAAATAATTGCATTCCACGGAGATCGCTTGCCCGGAGGCTCCGGTCGCCGTGAACGCGAACCGGATCGCCCACTTGTCCTCCGCGGCGACGATGTCCCCGATGTCGAACCGGGGATTGGCGTAGCGCGGCCGGTCCGTCACGAGGCGATGGACGACGTCGTCGTAGGTCAGCCGCTGCTTGCGGTGGTGGCCGATCACGTCGCGATGATAGAAGCGCGGCACGGCCTCGGCGTCGAAGCGCTCCCAGACCTCGCGCATCAGTCGCTCGGCGAACGCCCGGGTCTCTCGGCTGTCCATGATCGCTATTCCTTCTCGGACTGGAGCTCTCTTCCCGCTCTCGTGCAGCCGGCGTTGGTCGATGGCAGTGGCCATTGATGCCCGCTCTTGGTGTAGCATAAGCTTTCAGATCATCGGCCGCATGGGAAACTCGCGGGGATGCCCGGCCGACGGATAGATGGGAGTCCACGATGACGAAACGCGCGATCCTGCTTGCAGCCGCGGCCGTCGCCTTCGCGATGAACGGCGCGAGCCCCGCAACGGCGCAGGTCTATCCGTCGCGGCCGGTCACGATCATCGTGCCGTTCTCCGCGGGCGGGACGACCGACATCATTGCCCGTATCCTCGGCGAGCACATGTCGCGCACGCTCGGGCAGCAGTTCATCGTCGAGAACGTCGTCGGGGCGGGCGGCACCACCGGCTCGACGCGGGCGATGCGCGCAAGCCCCGATGGCTACACCATTGAATTGGGCAACATGGGGACGCATGCGACCTCGGTGGCGCTCTATCCCAGCCTCGCCTACAATCCGGAAGTCGATTTCGCGCCTATCGGCATGGTCGCCGGCCTTCCGGTCCTGGTCGTGGGGAAAAAGGACTTTCCGCCGAACGACCTGAAGGAATTCGCAACCTATGTGAGAGCGAACGCCGCGAAATTGAACATGGCGCATGCCGGCGTCGGCTCGATCACCTATTCCACCTGCCTGCTGCTCAACTCGCTTCTCGGCGTGAAGCCGACCATGGTGCCCTTCAGCGGCGCCGCGCCCGCCATCAGCGCGCTGCTCGGCGGCCAGGTCGATTACATGTGCAATGTCATCGTCGATGTCGTCCAGCAGGTTCAGAGCGGTACGTTCAAGGCCTATGTGATCGGGACTTCCAGGCGCAATCCGGCGCTGCCGGACGTGCCCACGTTCAAGGAGGCCGGGCTCCCGCAGTTCGAGGCCTCGGCCTGGAACGGCCTGTTCGCGCCCAAGGGGACGCCGCAGCCGGTCCTCGACGCGCTCACCGATGCGCTCGACAAGGCGATCGATGACGCGAATACCCAGAAGCGCCTGCTCGAGCTCGGCACCGAAATTCCGGACAAGGCCCAGCGCGGTCAGCAGCCCCTCGCCGCGCTGGTGAAAGGCGAGATCGCGCGCTGGACGCCGATCATCAAGGGGGCCCTCATCAAGGCGGAATGAGCAGGGTCGCGCCGGCCCGGCATCATGCTCCCTGCCTAAAACGGAAAACGCATGAGACTGCCTCGCTTCTTGTCATTCTGCCTCGTCGCGTGCCTCTGCCTGCTCGCGAGCGGGTCGGCCCCGGCGGAGAGCCGTTCGGGAACGCACGTTTACTTGATGCGCGGCCTCTACAATGTCTCGGTCGGCCTCGACGCGCTCGCCGCCAAGCTCGTCCGGCGCGGCATCCCCGCGACCGTCTATGCTCGCGACGAGGCCGATACGGTCACCGCCGCGGCCATCCGCGACTACAACAGCGGGAAGGCTCGCTCGATCGTGCTGATCGGCCATTCGCTCGGCGCCGGCGGCGCCATCATGACGGCGGTGCGGCTCGAGGCGGCCGACGTTCCCGTCGCGTTGCTGATCACGCTTGACCCGCTCTCGGACGGCGCGGTGCCGGGCAATGTGATACGGGCCGTCAATTTCCACCTCGGAGGCGCGTTGGTGGCGGGGGCCACCAACGTGAACCTCTCCGGCCAGGGCCTCGATCATATGGCGATCCAGGCTGCCGATTCGATGCACCAAAGGATCATGGACTACATTCGCTGATCGGCGCGGCCGCGCAATCTCCAAGCTACGCCGCGGCGCCCGGATGGTCGGTTGGATCGGGCCTCGATCGCGGATCACGCAATGGTGATCGGGCTTTGCGCCCAAGGTGTTCGCGTACCGCGCGGGAACCAATAGGTAGCCTGTGCGGTCATCATAGCCGTAGAAGCGAGCACCGAACGCCATGGCCGATCAGAACATGTCCGAGCACGTGCGCCAGCTCTTCGCCAGCGCGCGCGAAATGCTCAAGCCGATCTTGCCGAAGCGGCTGCGCGGAGACATCCCGGTGGTGCCGGTGGTGCGGCTCTCCGGGACCGTTGGCCGGTCGACCCCGCTCCAGCCCGGCCTCAACCTCGCCGCTGTCGCGCGCCCGCTCGAGCGCGCCTTCGGGATGCGCCGGGCGCGGGCGGTGGCGCTGGTGATCAACTCGCCCGGCGGCTCGCCGGTGCAATCGCATCTGATCTACCGCCGCATCCGCGCGCTCGCGGCCGAGAACAAGCGCCCGGTGATCGCCTTTGCCGAAGATGTCGCGGCGTCCGGCGGCTACATGATCGCCTGCGCCGCCGACGAGATCATTTGCGATGCCTCCTCGATCCTGGGCTCGATCGGCGTGATGAGCGGCTCGTTCGGCTTCGTCGGGATCATGGACAAGCTCGGCATCGAGCGCCGGCTGTACAGGTCGGGGGAGCAGAAGGCCATACTCGATCCGTTCCTGCCGGAGAGTCCGGACGACGTCGAGCGGCTCAAAGCCATCCAGCGGGAGATCCACGAGGGCTTCATCGAGCTCGTGAAGGAGAGCCGCGGCGCGCGGCTCAAGGGCCAAGAAAAAACCTTGTTCTCCGGCGAATACTGGGCCGGCCACAAGGCGATCGAGCTCGGCCTCGCCGATGCCATCGGCGATCTGCATTCGACCTTGCGCGGGCGCTTCGGCGAGGACGTCGTCACTCCGCTGATCTCGGCGCCGCGCAACTGGTTCGGGCGGCTGCAGCCCGGAGTGCTCGAGCTGTTCGGGCGCCCAGCCGGCCTCGCCGAGGAGATCATCTCGGTCTTGGAAGCGCGCGCGCTGTGGGCGCGCTACGGATTGTGAGGACATTCGAGAAACGCGAGGGCGTCCATGCCGACCGTCGTCATCCCCACCGTCATCAAGCTCGCGCTGGGTGCGCTCGGCGCCGGTGCCGTCATCCATTGGGTGGTGAAGGAGGTCCGGCGGATCAACGAGGAGCTCGACCGCGTGAAGGCGGCCGCGACGATCGATCCACGGGCGCGGCAGGCGCTGCCGACGCTGCGCCGCGATCCGCGCACCGGCGACTGGCGGGTGATGTGATCCTCGCGCCGCCCATTGCGGGCAGCGTCATCCCCGGGCTTGATCCCTTGGGCGCTACGTTAAGGCCGTCATTGCCGGGCTTGACCCGGCAATCCATCCAATCTTCGTAAGACCTTTCTCGCGAAGAAGATGGATGCGCGGGTCAAGCCCGCGCATGACCGGGTGGAGAGCTTCATTCCCCTCTGATCCCCTTCTCGCGGATCAACCGGCCCCAGCGTGCGAACTCGTCCGCGAGATGGCGGGCGAAGGCCTCCGGGCTGCCGGGCGCCGGCGTTACGCCGGCTCGCGCGAGCTTGCTGCGGATATCCGGATCGTTCAGCACGGCGTTGAACGCGGCATTGAGCCTGAGGATCGCGGCGGCCGGGGTGTGCGCCGGCGCCAGCGTGCCGGCCCATTGGTTGGCCACGGTATCGCTGAAGCCTTGCTCGAGGAAGGTCGGCACCTCCGGAAAGACGTCGGAGCGCTCCTGCGAGGACGCCGCCAGCGGTTTGAGCTTGCCGGCCTTCGCCTGCGCCATGACGGTCGGGACGTCGCCGAGGAGGGCATCGAGCTGGCCGCCGAGCAGATCGGTCAGCGCCTGCGCCGCGCCGCGATAGGGCACCGCCTGGAATTTCACGCCGGCGGCGGCCTGGAGCAGCTCGAGCGCGAGATGCGAGATCGAGCCGAGCCCGGTGATGCCGACGGTGACGGGCCGCGTCCTGGCGAGCGCGGCGAATTCGCGCGCGGAATCGACTTTCATCGAGGCCGCCACCACCAGCATGGTCGAGTTGAAGACCGCCATGCCGACCGGCGCGAAATCCTTCACCGGATCGTAGGCGAGATTGCTGCGCAGCGCCGGATTGATCGCGAGCGCGCCCACCGTGCTGAAGAACAGCGTATGGCCGTCGGGCTCCGATTTCGCTACGTATTCCGCTGCGATGGCACCGTTCGCGCCCGGCTTGTTCTCGACGACGACGGGCTCGCTGAGCGAGGCCTTGAGCCGCTCGGCAAGAAGCCGCGCCACGAAATCGGTGGTGCCGCCGGCGGTGAAGCCGACGATGAGGCGGATCGGGCGCCCGTCCTGCGTCCGCGCGGCCGTCGTCGGCGCGAGCGCGACGGCGGCGAGAGCGAGGAGCGAGCGGCGATCGACGAGCATGCGGCCGAGCATAACGAGGGATCGTTCGCCCGTCATGGCAGGCCGTGCGGGCGCCGCCCGCATTCTTGACCCTCCGGACCGCGGTCGATAGGACCATCGGCGCGATGAGCGACGATCTGCCCGCCAACATGCGTCCGGAGCGCTCGTTCCAGGGCCTGATCCTGGCGCTGCAGAGGTACTGGGCGGACTACGGCTGCGTGATCCTGCAGCCCTACGACATGGAGGTCGGCGCCGGCACCTTCCACCCCGCCACCACGCTGCGCGCGCTCGGGCCGAAGCCGTGGAACGCCGCCTACGTGC
>WNFD01002121.1_pt1 | contig 32851 bp, 28 predicted proteins | sample 5400491 | NCBI WGS metagenome assembly WNFD01 (sample SAMN13153343, study PRJNA577476) | soil metagenome | isolation source: 120 cm saprolite under Douglas fir tree site 2 hole 2 replicate 2 | place: USA:California | collected 2015-04-18 | reverse complement strand
AAACGCTCGAACCGGTACTTCGACAAGTTCCTGTTCGAAACCGATCCCGCCCTCCTGCGGCGGCTGGGCCGGCACCTCGCCCAACTGGTGCCCGCGGAGACGCAGCTCCTCGCGGCGCCCGAGCTGGGCGCGGTGCTCCTGGGCGGCGCCGTGTCGATGGAGACCGGCCTCCCGCTGGTCCTCGTCCGCAAAGAGCCAAAGGGGTATGGGACCTCGAAGCAGATCGAGGGACGATTCGAGCCTGGCGAGCGGGTGACCGTGATCGAGGACGTCGTCACCACGGGCGGCGACTCCCTGCGTTCGGCGCAGGTTCTGCGCGACGCCGGCGTCGAGGTGATCCACCTCGTCGTGGTCCTCGACCGCGGCGAGGGGGGCGAGGAGAATATCCGCCGAGCCGGCATTCCTTATTCGCCCCTATTTCGCATCGCTGACCTCGAGCTTGACTGAGCGAGGCTCGACCAGGCTCGTAATCACGGGCGGCACCGTCCACACGGCCGAGGGTCCCCGCGAAGTGGACGTGCATGTCGCGGATGGTGTTATCACCAGCGTCGACAAGGAGCCGGCCCCCTCTGGCGCGAAGGTGGTCGATGCGCGCGGCATGTACGTGCTGCCGGGAGCGATCGACGTGCACGTGCACAGCCGGGACCCTGGCTTTCCGCAGAAAGAGGATTTCGGAACGCTGACCGCGGCAGCGGCCGCGGGTGGCGTGACGACCGTCATCGACATGCCCAACACGGTGCCGGCTGTGGACGCGGCCGGCATGCTCGAGGGTAAGGCTGCTCTCGCACGTGGGAAGGCGCGAGTCGATTTCGGACTGTGGGGCCTGGTGCGCTCGGGCAGCACGACTGGCGAGCTCGAGGGCCTCGCGGCCGCGGGCGCGACCGGCTTCAAGGCCTACCTCGGTTATGCCTTCAGCCTCAGTCGTAAGCAGGTCATCTCCTCGGTCGATCTCGACGACCCGGCCCTCGAGCCACCGCCCGACTACGGAACCCTCACCAGACTTGCACCGGTGGTCGCCGGCCTCGGCCTGCCGCTGGTGATCCACGCGGAAGACCCCGGGATCCTCCGTGCGTTTCGGCGCCCGCTCGAGACATACGCGGATCTGCTCGCGGCCAGACCGGCCGAGGCCGAGGCGGTGGCCATCGCGGCCGCGGCCGAAATCGCCGGTGCATCGGGGGTGAGGTTGCACGTTGCCCACCTGTCGAGCGCTGCCGGCCTGGCTGCCGCGAGGGAAGCGATGGGAGCCGGCGCGCCGCTGACCCTGGAGACCTGCCCGCAGTACCTTTGGCTTTGCGACGAGGACTATGGAAGGGTCGGCACCGCCATGAAGGTGTTCCCGCCGATTCGGACCGCGGGCGACCGGGATGCCCTGGTCGAAGGGCTTTCGCAAGGCACGATCGGAATCGTCGCCACGGATCACGCGCCGCATACGGACGCGGAGAAGGCGGCGCCCCTCGATGAAGCTCCCGCGGGAAGCCCCGGAGTCCAGACCCTTTACGTGAGCTGCCTTGACCTGGCCCACCGGATGGGCGATGTCTGGCGCGCGCCGCGGTGGGTGTCAGAAGCGCCGGCTGCGCTGGCAGGACTTCAGGAGAGCAAGGGTACGATTGCGCCAGGTTTTGACGCGGACCTGGTGATCGTCGACCCCAACAGGCTGACCCTCGTGCGCCCGGAGATCATGCGTTCACGCCAGCATCACGCCGCTCTCAATGGATTGGACTTCGGATTCTCTGTGCACGAGGTCTACCTGCGTGGGGCGCTCGTCGCTCGCGATGGCAAGAGTGTTGGTCCGGCCTCGGGCCGCCTGGTCCGGCCGGCGCGGAGCACGCGATGAAGCCTGCCGGGATGTTCGCTGTCCACGGGTTCATCGTCTTCGTGCTGCTCATGGGTTGCGCGTGCGGCTCTTCAACCACCTCGAGCAGCGCGTCGCCGGCCTCTCCATCGGTCTCGGGCGTCGCGGGCAGCGGCAAGCTCGACCCGGCCGTGTCGATGCCGAACGGCTTTCCGTCGGACTTCCCGGTCTACCCCGGTTCCCGTCTTACGGTCGCCGAGCAGGTCACGGCCAACGGTCAGACGACATGGGGGCTGCAGTGGGAGACGCTGGACAGCGTCGATGCGGTGCAGGCCTTCTACATGAAGAGGCTGAACGAGGGCGACTGGACTCTGACATACAACGGCTCGTCGAACGGCAGCTTCTCGGCCATCTTCAGCCGCAAGAGCAACCGGAAGGACGCGGGGATCCTGACCGTCGAGCTGGAATCAGACGTGACCCACATCGCCCTCGCGTTCGGCGTCAATGGCTAGGCCCGGGCCGGCGCTCCCCTGAAGATCGGGTTCTCAGCCAGCTCGCGCTGGAGGCTGGTCGCGGGCCCGTGGCCCGGGTAGAGCGCGGTCGTCAGCGGCAGGCGCAGCAGCTTGGTGCCAATGCTCATCATCTGCCGGCGCAGGTCGGTCTCAGGTGTCTGCTTGCCGATCCCACCGGCGAGGATCGTGTCGCCCACGAACGCATGGTTGGCGATCACGAAGCAAACGCTGCCGGGCGTGTGTCCGGGCGTGTGCATGACCTCGAGCTTGAACTCACCGAACTCGAGCTCATCGCCGTCGAGCAGATAGCGGTCGGCCGAACGTAGGAACTGTTTGGCGTCCGCGGAGTGAATAGCCGTCTGGCCGCCCGTGAGCTCCTTCAGCTCATCCTTGCCGCCCACGTGGCCCGGGTGGCCGTGAGTCGCGACGATGAATTTCACAGACAGCCCTCTGGTCTGCTCGGCGAGCTTGTCGGGCGGCAGTCCCGGATCGACGACCACGGCCTCCTTGGTGCTCGCGCAGGACAGGATGTAGCCGTTCACCTCGCGATCCAGCTTGACCTTGACGATCCCCAGCTTCGCCATCAGATCAGTATTACCGCAATGCAGCGCGAGGCTGTGGTCGTGTTTGGCGCGCTTCTATTGCTGGTGTGCCTGTTCTGGACCTATGGGTACATCAGGCGACGCTCGAGAAAGCGCTACTAGTCTGGTATTTCGCCCTGGATCTTGCCTGCGCTCTTTCCGCATGGATGGGATTTACCAAATGTTCTCCTGGCGACGCATGGTTGACCGAGAGGGCGGCTGGGGACGGCCGGAATAAATCCGGCCTTACAGCCACGATCTAGTCCGGTATCTCGCCCTGGATCTTGACGCGAAGGGCGTCCAGCGAGTCGAATTTGTCGAGACCTGGCTTCGCGCGCGGCCGGTCGGGATACTTCGCCACCTGGATCGCCTCGAGCAGGAGCTCGATCTCCTCCGGCGTGAAGTGCAGCGTCCGGAGGACGACCTCCTTCACCTTCTCGCGCCGGTCGACGGTCTCGCGTATCACGTCGTCGGTGTCGGTCACGACCTGCGGCCGCGTCGGCCGGAAAAGCTCCTCCGAACCCGACAGCGTCACGCGCTTAAACGTAGGCATGTCAGTCCCTGTGATTCTCCATGACTTTGGCTGCCAATGCACGATACGACTTCGCGCCGTCAGAGTCCTTCGCGTATTGAAGGATCGACTGTCCCGCCAAAGGTGTCTCGGCGAAGCGAATCGAGTCGGTGACGCCGAAGTCGTACACCTTGTCGCCGTACTTCTCCCTGACGGCCGCGAGTACCTCCTGCGAATGTAGCGCTCGGGCTCTGTACAGGGTGGGGAGGATGCCGATGAGCTCGAGACGCGGGTTCAGCCTGCGCTTCACGCGCTCCATCGTGATCAGCAGCTCCTGCATGCCCTTGAGCGCGAGGAATTCAGCCTGAAGCGGCACCAGCACCTCGTCTGCGGCGACCAGCGCGTTGATGACGATCAGGTCGAGTGACGGCGGGCAGTCGATGATGATGAAGTCGTAGCGCTTCTGCACCGGCTCGAGCTTGTCGCGCAGGATGCTCTCGCGGCCGATCTCGTTGATGAGCTGGTTGTCGGCGCCCGCCAGCTCCACGTCAGCGGGTATGTAGTGGACGCCCATCTGCGGGGCGTCCTGGACGACGTCGGTGACTGTCGTGTCAGGGTCGACCAAGAGGTGATAGATGGTCTTCCCCAGCTCGACGGGGGGCTTCATGTAGAGCGTCAGGTGACCCTGGGCGTCGAGATCGATGAGCAGGACCCGCTGGCCGATCTCCGCCAGCGCCGCGCCGAGGTTGACAGCAGTGGTGGTCTTGCCAACACCACCCTTTTGCATGGCGACGGCGATCGTTCGGGCCAAGAGTGCTCCGAGTCTAACCGAAGCCAGGCGGGATCGCCCGCACCCTATCATTGGCCGCGGTGTTCGTGATTCCACTCATAGCAGCCGTGGTCGGCGCTGCCTTCGCGGTGGTCGTGGGCAGGCAGTACCTCACCCGCCGGAAGACGTATCAGGCGGTCTGGGCGCTGGCCCTGGCCATGTTCGGGGTGGCGGCCGCATTCGAGACGGTCGGACAGCTGGCGGGCTGGTCGGATGCGACTTACAAGGGGTACTACCTCTTCGGCGGCCTGCTGAACGTCGGCTGGCTCGGAATCGGCTCGCTCCTCCTGCTGGCGCCTCCCCGGTGGGGGCGGGCGGCCGTAATCGTCATGGCCGTCATCTCGTTGATATGTGTCGTGACCGTGCTCGCATCGCATACCAACGCGGCGCTGCTCAAGGCTGAGGTTCCGGCTCGAGGTGCGATAGACGTCCCGGCGGCGCTGCCCCTGATCACCAACCTCGGCGGATCGCTGCTGCTGGTCGGCGGTGCGGCGTGGTCGGCGTGGAGGTCCGCGCGAGCCGGCGCGCCGCGAAACCGGGTGCTCGGCCTGGCCATCCTGGCCGCCGGCGCCTTCATCGTCGCGGGTGGCCACAGCTTCGCGCAGTCGAAGGGCGTCTACATCGCCCAGCCGCTCAGCGAAGCAATCGGCATCGTGGCCATGTTCGCAGGCTTCATCGTCGTCGAAGCTCGGCGCGCAACGGCCCCGTCGAAGGCGACGATCGCATGATCATCGACATCGCCATCGTGCTCGTGCTCATCGTGGCACTGTTGCTCGGATACCAGCGCGGCGTGATCCAACCGCTGATGGCGGAGATCTTCTTCTTCGCCACGCTGCTGTTGATCTTTCGATTCCACGATCAGTACACGAACGAGATGTCGAAGCTCCTGCACCTCAACCCGGTGCTGAGCGTGTTCGTGGCTCTGATCCTGGCGGTCATCCTCGGCGCGATCGGGGGCGCGATCGGCGGCGCCTTTCATCGCCTCGAGGCAATTCGCGGCATCGACGGCCTGCTCGGGATCTTCGTGCACGTCGTCGTGACCCTGGTCGTCATCTACCTGGCGATTTCCGCGCTGGTCACGCTCGACAACGCTTTTGAGCCGACGCTGAAAAGCGCCAGCCTTACCCTGGCCCAGGTCAATCAGCTGGAAAACTTCATCCTCTCCAACCCGATCACTTCGGCGATGGTCTCCAAGCAAGACCTCCAGGCGCTCAAGACCGCAGCCGGCAAGTCCGCCGGCGCGAGCATCGATTCGGTCGCGGGCATCCACCAGCTGCAGCAGATCTACGTCGATTTTCTCCAGCCGCAGCTGCACAGCTCGAGAGCGGTGCCGATCATCCTCTCCATCGGATCCCACATTCCCTTCCTCGGCCACGTGGGCCCGCACGACCTGAAGCCGCTCCCCAAGGTTTCGCCGTCACCCACTCCCAAGGTGAGTCCCTCACCCAGCCCCTCGAAATAAGTGACCCGCCACTAAATGCTGGACCTCGCGCTGACGCAGGACCAGGAGCAGCTGGTGGCGACGGTCCGCGACTTCTGCGCGCGCGAGTTTGCGCCGACCATCGCGGCCAGCGACCGGATGAGCCATCACGACCCCAAGATCTTCGCCAAGCTTGCCTCCATCGGGCTGCCGGGCGTGTGCTTCCCGCAGCGCTACGGCGGCCACGGTCTCGACTACCTGTCCCTCGGCCTCGTGTGTGAGGAGCTCGAGTACGTCGACACCACGTACAGGACCGTGCTTTCAGTGCACGTGGGGCTCGTCGGCATGGGCCTTTATACCTGGGCCGACGAGGAGCAGAAGCACCGCTGGCTGGTGCCCATGGCATCGGGTCAGAAGCTCGCCTGTTACGGGCTCACCGAGCCGAACGCCGGCTCAGACGTCGCCTCGCTGCAATCGAGTGCGCGCCGCTCCGGCGACGGGTACGTCCTCAACGGACAGAAGGTCTGGGTTTCCGACGCGGACACAGCCGACTTCCTCCTCGTCTTCGCCAAGACCGACGCGAAAGCCGGACACCGAGGTATTTCCGCCTTTATGCTCGACCGCGCCGCGTCCGGCAAGTCGCTGCGGACGGAACCAATCAAGGACCGCCTCGGCATCAGGGCGGGCGACGTGGGCTCGATCTTCATGACCGACGTCGAGGTTTCCGAGCGCGATCGCATTGGCGACGAGGGCGACGGGTTCAAGATCGCGATGAGCTGCCTCGACAACGGCCGCTTCACCGTGGCTGCGGGCGCCGCGGGCACCGTGCGCGCATGCCTTGACGCATCAGTGAAATACGCCAGGGAGCGCAAGACTTTCGGCCAGGAGATCGGCCGCTACCAACTGGTGCAGCAGATGATCGCCCGCATGGCGCGCGATTACGAGATCTGCCGCCTCCTCTATTTCAAGGTCGCGTGGATGAAGAACAAGGGCCTGCGGCACACCCGCGACGTGTCGATGGCCAAGCAGTTCGCCACCGACGCGGCGTTCAACGCAGCCCACGACGCCATCGAGGTGCATGGGGCGTATGGATACTCGGCCGAGTACCCGGTGGAGAGGTTTCTCCGCAATGCGCGCGCGCCCATCATCTACGAGGGCACGCGCGAGGTGCACACGATCCTGCAGGGCGAATACGCACTGGGTTATCGACAAGACCGTCCGGTCAAGAAGTCACTCCCCCCTTACGAACCAGATTGACGGCCGTGGCCGTTCCTCGGTCGCAACCCCGGCTGAGCCATTTCGACTTCGCGCTGCTCTCGATCTACTGGGTCGCGATCGGCTACCTGTGGACGAGCCTCGGCGGCCTGATCCTGCCCGACCTCGTCGTCCACCTGGTCGGCAACGCGCACAAGGGGCCGGCGCTGGGCGTGCTGGAAGGAGTCGGATCGCTGATGGCGGTCGTCTGGCAGCCGCTGGTGGGCTCTTACTCCGACCGCACCCGCACGCGCTTCGGGCGCCGCCACCCTTTCATCGTCGGCGGCACCATCGGCGACGTCATCTTCCTGATCGGGATCGCGCTGTCAGGCAGCTACTGGCTGGTGCTTATCTTCTACTTCCTGCTGCAGACAGCGTCGAACACCGCGCAGGGCCCATACCAGGGCCTTCTTCCCGACGTCGTGCCAGACGCGCAGCGCGGCACAGCCTCCGGTTACTACGGCGCGTCGAACGCGATCGGCCTGATCGCGGGCTCGGTGGGAGCGGGCTACATCCTCGCCCACTTCGGACGGACCGCGGCCATCCTCAGCATCTGCATTCTCCTGCTGGCCACGATGCTGCCGACCGTGCTGCTCGTTCCCGACCGTGCCGAGGCGAGCAGCAGCCAGTTCAAGGGCTTGTGGCAAGCGCTCGCCATCACGTTTTCGCGGCCCCTGCGCTACCCGAGCTTCCTGTGGCTGATGGCCTCGCGGCTCCTGATCCTGATGGGCCTGGTCGGGCTGCAGAGCTTCGTCCTCTACTACTTCAGCGACGTCTTCTACCACAGCCATGTCGACGCCGCCGTCACGGCCGCCTACACGCTGCAGGGCCTGGTGATCGTGTCCGCGCTGATCGTCGCCCTGCCCGCGGCGCGCACTTCCGACCGGATCGGCCGGCGGCCCCTCATCCTTGCGGGCGGCCTGCTCGGGGCGGCCGGCGTCCTGCTGCTCATATTCAGCCACTACCAGGCGTTGCCGGGGTCCGTCCTGGATCCGCTTGCGCATGCCCTGAAGGTTCCCGTCCTGGCGGCCCAGGCGACCCTGGTCGGGGTCTTGATCGGGATCGGGTACGGGCTCTTCTTCTCGGTCGACTGGGCGTTCATCCAGGACGTCATCCCATCTGGCGAGGCGGGGCTCTTCATGGGCTTCAGCAACATCGCGACCGCCGGCTCCGGGGTCATCGCCCGCTTCGTTGGCGGATTCCTGCTCGAGTTCAACAATGGGCCCAACATCCTCGGCCTCCCGGGCGGGTACCCGGTCATATTCACCGTTTTCTTCATCTGGCTTCTGCTGGGCGGCCTCCTAATCCTTAAAGTGCCCGAAAAGAAAGTGCCCGTAATGCGTAAGTCATGACTGAGATGAACCTGGAGGGGCTCAAGCCCTGGGGTGGGCTGGCGGGAAACCCCATAGAGACGGCCGACATCGTCGTCGCCGGCATCCCCTACGACGGCTCGGCCGTCTATCGCAAGGGCGCCGCCCTGGCCCCGAAGCGCATCCGTGACCTCTCGGCAGTCATGCCGCCCGTCACCGAGGATGGACGCCCACTTGCCGGGCTCAAGGTGCACGACATGGGCGACCTGGACGCCGGCGCCGACATCGAGTCCGGCTGGTCGAAGGTGGCCGACCGGCTGGCGAAAGTGCCGCCCTCGGCGCTTCTGACCGTCCTGGGTGGAGACCACTGCACGGCCATCGCCACCCTTACCACCCAGCGATGGCGCCACCCCGATCTCGCCGTGCTGTGGATCGATGCACACCCGGACCTGTGCGACTTCTCCCGCGGCGGCCGCTGGACGTGCGGCTGCGCGATGCGCAGAGCGCTGGAGGTCTCGAGCATCGGCCCGGCGCGAGTCGTGATCGCCGGCGGACGCGACTACGACCCCGAAGAGCTTGATTTCATCCGCGCTCGAGGCATGCTGCTGGTGTCCGCTTCGGAGCTGGTAGGCGACTCGGCGGCAGCGCGCACGGTCGCCGAGGCGCTCGACGGCAAGAGCGTGCACGTCTCGTTCGACATTGACGCCCTCGACCCCGCCTTCGCGCCCGGGACGGAGATCCCATCGCCCGGCGGGCTCTCCACCCGGCAGGCTCTCGACTTTCTGCGCGTCGCCACAGCGGGCGCGAAGCGCATGGAAAGCGCTGACGTCGTCATCGCGGGCGGCGGGATCATGGGCTGCGCGCTCGCGTATCAGCTCAGCACGCGGAATGTGGACGTCGTTCTCCTCGAGCGCGAAACGCTGGGCTCGCAGTCGACCGGCAAGTGCGCCGGCGGCGTGCGCCAGCAGTTCTCGTCGGAGGGCAACGTTCGCCTGCAGCGGCTGACGGTGGAGATGCTCACGCGGTTCGAGGCCGAGATCGGACATCCCGCGGACTTCCGCCAGATCGGGTATCTGTTCGTCCTCACGCAACCGCAGCAGGTGGAGGACTTCCGCAACAACATGGAGATGTGGCACCGGGTCGGCCTGACCGAGGCCCGCTGGGTCGATGCGGACGAGGCGGCGCGCATGTCGCCGATCCTGAACGTCGAGGACGTTCTCGGCTGCACCTTCTGCCCCTCGGACGGCATCGCGAGCCCCGCCGACGTGACGTCGGGCTACGCGGCGGCGGCGCGCCGCCTGGGGGCGCGGTTGAAGGAAGGGGTGGAGGTCACCGGCATCGACGTCGCCTCAGGCCGGGTGCAGGGAGTGCGCACGACCGCCGGCGAGATCGCCACTCGGCTGGTGTTCGACTGCGCGGGCGCGTGGTCTGCGTCGATCGGGCGCATGGCCGGCCTCGAGATCCCGATCCTGCCCTACCGGCGGCACATCGCCGTCACCGGAAGATTCCCGGCGGTGCCGAGGACCAATCCGATGACGGTCGACTTCCAGACCTCGCTCTATTTCCATCCGGAGGGTGATGGCGTGCTCATCGGCATGAGCGACCGCGAAGAGCTGCCGGGCTTCGCGACCGACGTCAACTGGGATTTCCTCGAGAAGATGTTTGCACAGGCTGCGCGGCGCGCCCCGGCCCTGGCCGGGGCGGGCGTGAAGACCGCGTGGGCCGGCCTCTACGAGGTGACGCCGGACCACCAGGCGATCCTCGGGCCGATCCGAGAGCTGGAGGGGTTCTGGTGCGCGGCCGGCTTCAGCGGGCATGGATTCATGCAGGCGCCGGCCGCGGCGCTGCTGGTCAGTCAGCTACTCCTGGATCACACCTCCGAGATCGACATCTCGTCGTTCGCGTTCGAACGGTTTGCGAGGGGTGCCCTGGTCAAAGAAAGGAATGTCATCTAGCGTCTGAGCAGCAGGGCAACGACGATCAGGCCCAGGCCTCCGAGCATCAGCACTGACGAGCAGCCGGCCTGCACGATCGTGTATACGATCCCTCCGGTGGCGCCGTAGGTGGCCGCGATCTCCGCTCGCCGCCGCCGCGTTCGAATCGCCGCCACAATGCCGCCGGCGCCGATGAGCACCGCGAAGAGTCCAAGCCCGATTCCGCCCGCCTCCTGCCCGCTCACCGCTTAGTGGTGTGTCTGGGAATAGCTCGACAAGGCGCGGCCCAGACCGCCGACGCCAAGGCAGGGGTGGCGCGAGGAGGAGCGCATCGTTGATGCGTGACGACGAGCGCCGGGCCCCCTAACGCCGGCGTCAGCGCCCGCAGGGCGCTCGGCGGAAATGGGCCGATGAATTGCCGAGCGGTTTCCCGGACGCACCACTAGCATTCTGAGCCGTGGCAAGGGTCCTACTGCTCGGCTCGACAGGCTTCGTCGGCCGTGGAGTCGCACACAGGTTGATCGACGCCGGGCATCAGCTCCGGGTGCTCGTACGCGATCCCATGAAGGCGGCGGCCTTCAAGGCCCGGGGGGCGCAGCTCCTGGTCGGCGATGCGCTCAACCCGGCGACGGTGACCCAGGCCGCCCAGGGCACGGAGCACATCATCAGCCTGGTGGCGGTGCGCCGGAACCGCCCACAGTCGTTCCTCGAGGTAAACGTCGACGGCCCGCGGATCCTGGCCGAGGCTGCGAAGGCGGCCGGCGCGCGGTCCGTGGTGCTGGTGAGCGCCATCGGCTCGCGGCTCGACCCGAAGTACAAGTACTTCACGTCGCGCTGGATGGGCGAGCAGGAGCTGGCCAAGTCTGGCGTGGCGGGCACGATCCTTCGCTTTTCATTCGTGCTGGGCGAGGACGGAGGGATCCTCGACGATTTCGAGCGGGCCGCCCATTTCGGTCCCTTCCTCATCATCCCCGGCGACGGACAGACCAAGCTGCAGCCGATCCTGCGTGAGGATGCCGCCCGGTGCGTGGTCGAGGCGATCGAAAAGCCCGAGCTCCTCGGCAAGATCGTCGAGCTGGGGGGGCCCGAGCTCCTGACCTACGAGACCCTGTTCGACTGGTTCATCCAGGCGCGCGGCATCCGTAAGCCCAAGCTCAAGCTGCCTGTCGGGCTCCTGCTCCCGGGTGCCACCGTCATGGAGGCCCTGTTCAAGGATCCCGTGGTGACGCCGGATGAGATCAACATGATCCAGCTCGCGAACATCGCCGACGGCATCGACTCGGTGAGCGCGCATTTCGGCTGGCGGCCGACCGCGCCCAGCTCGTGGGTACCGATCCACTGGAAACGGGCGACCGCCCGAAAGTAGAGCCGCGCGTCCGCGCGTTCTTCGGGCTGCCGGTGCCCGACGAGCAGCGCGCCTCCCTGGACGGATTCGTCGCCGCGTGCGCCCACGCGGCACCAGGCTTCCGGTGGACGCCTGCGGCCAACCTGCATCTGACGCTCCGCTTCGTGGGCAGCGTCGAGCGGGCTGTCGTGGAGGCGATCGCGGATCGGTTGGGCGGCCGCACAATGACCGGATTCGACCTCGAGCTGGGGGAGGTCGGGACGTTCAAGCGAGGGCGGCTCGTACGGGTGGTCTGGCTGGGTTTGCGTTCCGGGGTGGAGGCGCTGACGGCGCTCGCGGCCCTGGTGGACGCGGAGTGCGTGGCTGCCGGCCTCGTGGGCGAGGCACGCGCCTTCCAGGCGCACCTGACCCTCGCGAGGGCTCGACCTCGGGACGGGGCCGAGCTGCCACCGCTACCGCCGCAGCCGCAGCTCGACCCCTGGCGCGCGGCGGAGCTCGTGCTGTACGCCAGCCGGCTCAGCCGGACCGGGGCGGTCTACGAGCCGCTACGTGTCCTGAAGCTTGATTGACGCAAGCCCCGCTTCGGCGCACTCAAGGTCCTGATCGGGGCGGGCGCCGCTGACGCCGACGGCGCCGATCGTGATTCCGTCCCTCGTGATCGGCACCGACCCAGGGCCCGGGATCAGGGGCAGGCGGACGAGCCTGTCCACCGCGCTGAAGAACCCTGGGCGGTCCTCCGCCATCTTCTGGAGCGAGCCCCCATCACGCAGCAGCATCGCGGCCCCGAGCGCCTTCGCCTCGGCAATCTGCGGCGACAGCGGCGGCGCGCCATCCATCCGGCCCATGGCGATGAGGTGGCCGCCTTCGTCGACCACGGCCGCCGTCACGGACACCCCGATCTGCGCGGCGTGCGCATGGGCGTTCGCCACGACCTTGTTGGCGTCCTCGAGACTGAGCGGCATTTGACCGATAGTTAGTCTCGCATGGAGCTCGAGGGAAGGGTCGCCGTTGTCACGGGCGGCGGCACCGGCATCGGCCGCGCGGTCTGCCTTCGGCTCGCCGGGGCAGGCGCTGACGTCGTTGTCAACTACTCGCGGTCCGCGGACGACGCGACAGCGACCGCGCAGGAGATCGAGTCGCGGGGCGCGAGGGCGATCGCGCACAGGGCAGACGTGTCCGATGAATCGCAGGTCGTCGCGATGATCGAAGAGACCGTGCGGCAATTCGGCCGGCTGGACGTCCTGGTCAACAACGCCGGCACGACCCACTTCATCCCGCACGCGAACCTGGACGCGCTCACCGACGAGGTCTGGAACGAGATCCTTGGCGTCAACCTGAAAGGCACGTTCTATTGCGTACGCGGTGTCGAAAGCAGGCGTGCTGCAGCTGACACGAGCCCTGGCGCTGGCTCTCGCTCCCGACGTTCGCGTCAACTCGGTCTCGCCCGGTCTGGTGTCCGGCCGCTGGTTCCGGCAGCGCTTCGGCGATGACGCGACGGTGGCCCTGGAGTCATCGGCGGCCGAGAACACGCCACTGCGGGCGATCGCGGGCCCCGACCACGTGGCGCAGGCTGTGATGGCGTTCGTCGAGAACGACCTCATCACCGGCCAGGACGTCGTCGTCGACGGCGGCCGGCTGGTCCAGTACTCCTGAGGCAAGCTACGGATGGTGGCTTGGCGGCGAACGGACTTTTGGGGCTTGCGCTCTGCACTGGTCGTCCCTAGTGTTGGCGACGGCCCCGAGGGAAACGTTCGAGAGAGCAGGAACAGGCCGCAAGGCAGGTACCAGCTCTCGAGAGGCGATCCGTCGGGGTCATTTGTTTTCTGGCGCAACTGCAAGCCTTGCGCTGCGCTCGGCGTTAGGCTCTAGCGCCATGAAGATTGCGGAGCGTCCCGCCAGGCGGCGCGACGATGCGCCCCCGGCGGCGGTCGAGGTCTCGATCGTGATGCCCTGCCTCAACGAAGCTGCGACGCTGCCCGCCTGCATCGCCAGGGCGCGCGAGGCCATCGCCAATGGCGGGTACTCCGCCGAGATCATCGTCGCCGACAACGGGAGCAGCGACGGTTCCCAACCACTCGCCCGGGAGCTGGGGGCAAGGGTCGTCGACGTCCAGCGGAAGGGATACGGCAGCGCCCTCATCGGGGGCATCGACGCCGCGCAAGGACGCTTTGTCGTCATGGGCGACGCCGACGCCAGCTATGACTTCGCCGCGATCGCGCCACTCATCGCCAGGCTTCGGGAGGGCTATGACCTTGTGGTCGGCAACCGATTCCTTGGCGGCATCGAGCCCGGTGCGATGCCGTGGTCCCACAAGTACGTTGGCAATCCGGTCCTGACGCGCATCAGCAGGATCTTCTTCCACGCTCCCGTCGGCGATACGCACTGTGGCCTCCGGGCATTTACGAAAGACGCTTACGAGCGGATGCGGCTCCGCGCGACCGGCATGGAGTTTGCGAGCGAGATGGTGATCAAGGCCTCGTTGAAGGGAATGCGGATCACCGAGGTCCCGGTGGTCCTGCATCCCGACGGCCGCTCCCGACCTCCACACCTACGCACCTGGCGCGACGGCTGGCGGCACCTGCGCTTCATGCTCCTGTTCAGCCCTCGATGGCTTTTCCTCTATCCCGGCCTGGCGCTGCTTGGCGTCGGCCTCGTCGTCGGCGCGTTGCTCGAGACCGGACCGAAGAAGATCGGTCCATTCGGCTTCGACATCCACACCTTGCTGCTGGCGGGTTTTTGCTGCCTGATGGGCTACCAACTCGTCGTGTTCGCGGTCTTCACCAAGGTGTTCGCCATGCGTGAGGGGTTTCACCCGCCCAACGCCAACTACGCGGCGATGTTCCGCTACGTCCGGCTCGAGACGGGCCTCGCGCTTGGCGCGCTGATGGTCGTTCTCGGTGTGGCCGGCACCATCATTGCGGTCATCACGTGGCAGTCGGTCGGGTTCGGGGCGCTTGACCCGAGGACGACGATGCGTGAGATCATCCCCGCCACCGTGCTGCTCACTCTCGGCGTGCAGACGATATTCGCGAGCTTCTTCCTCAGCATCCTGGGCATCGACACCGAAACTGATACGCGCTGAAACGTTCAAGTCGGTGGCTCGGCATCCACTGATCCTCGCGTACGGCGCCGCCCTCGTCCCCGCCCTGGTGATGGCGCTTTCCCAACCGGTGTGGTCGCGCATCGACGAGGCGCAGCACGCCGACTTCATCTTGCAGCTCAGCCACGGTGTCTACCCCGTCGCCGATCAGACGCTGATCGCGCCGGAAATCCTGCGTGTCATGCAGCAGACGGGTGTGTTCCGCGGAGCACAGCCAGGCACGTACCCGGCCCCGGACCTCGCCGATCTAGGGCTGCCCCCGACCGGGATGTCAGACAGCGCCAACGCCGCGTGGATGTCAAGGCATCTCTGGCAGCTCTCATTCGAATCGGTGCAGACGCCCGGCTATTACTTGCTGATGGTTCCGGTGTGGTTGGTGGCGGACAAGCTTGGCGGACCTTTCGCCGCGATCTACACGCTCCGCGTGATCAATGCGCTCCTGATCGCTGCACTGGCCCCGATGGCGGTGGCCGCCGCACGCATCCTCGCCCCCGGCCGCCTCGAAGTCGCGGCGCTGGCCGCCATGTTCGCGATCCTGCTGCCCGGCCTCGACCTCAACGCGACGCGCATCAGCAACGACGGGCTGTCCGCGGTGTTGGGTGGGCTTGCCGTGCTGCTGGTGCTTCGGTGGGCGGGACGACCCTGGACGTGGCGGCGCGCCGTGCTGCTCGGCCTGCTCCTCGGCGCCGGGTTGATGGTGAAGCTCACGCTCGCAGGTCTCATCCCAGCGCTGGCGCTCGCCATGTTGTGGCCGGCGCCAGGTCCTTCATGGCGTCAGAGGATCGCCCGAGCGGCAGGCGCCGGCGCGATTGCGGTGGCGTGCCTCGTGCCGTGGTTCATGGTCAACCTTCATCTCTACGGCGTGCTCTCACCCGGCACGCGCGCAGGCCGGCTTTCCGACGCCGTGCCGATGCCTTTCACGGCTCCATTCATCCCATTCGACCTCGCGGTGTTCAGCGTGACGTACTGGAGCGGCGAACCGTTCGGCGCGCTGCCGCTTGGCGCTCCGTTCGCAGTGCTGGGCTTCCTTGTGGCTTTGATGGTGGTCGCCGCCGTTATTCGAATGCGCAAGCCAGCGCTCCCTTTGGTGGTCGCGATCGCGGCGGTCGGTGGACTGATCGCGGTGGCGCTGTTGCTGCCGGCGACGGCCGGCTTCGAGTTTGCAGGCCCGGGCCGGTACGCATACCCTGCGCTGCCGGCGGCCGCCGCACTTTGCGCCATCGGCATCTGCACGGTGTTGACGAGACCCTTCGCGCGCCGGGCGATCAGCGGCCTGTACGGAGTGGCCGCGGTGGGGATCCTGGCCGCAGGCGCCGCGGGCCTGCCTGCGCAGCCGCAACCCGGCCATGGTGTGCCGCCGGCCGGCCTGAGAATCGTGAGCACCTCCGCTTCGGGGGAGCTGCACGGCATGGTCATCACGGTTCACCGCGTCGCCCTCGATCCTGGCGAGAAGGCTGTCTGGGTCGAGGTGGAGGTGGTCAACAACAACGCCGGCGAGGCGGAGTGGCCGGTGGTGCCCGTAGCGACTGCCGGCGGGGCCGTCGCCTACGGCGATTACCTCAGGTCAACACACCTGCCGGGTGATATCGACGCCGGACAGAGCGTCACCGGGTGGCTGTTCGTGCCCCTCGACCCCATAGCCCTTCACGAGAGCGACACCATTCATTTGCGATTCCCGGATGTCGCCGTCGACGGTTATGCCGCGGTTGGAGACATCCTCGTCGACGTCAGCATCGTCACGCCGGTCACGGGTTCAGCGTGTATGTGGGGTTGGGGGAGATATGCGCCTCCCAGCTCGCGGTCGACCCCGATTGCCTGACCCAAACGTCGAAGTTATAGGTTCCAGGGGGAAGGCCGGCGGTGCTCCAGTTGAAGGTCGAGCTCGAGCTGTAGCCCTGCACGATCGTCCATGCGCCGCCTGGACCCTGGATCCAGAACTCGTACTGCGGGCTCGAGCAGCCTGTCGAGGTGGCGCTGAGCTGCACCGAGGTCCCGGCCGTCTGGGGCGAAGCCGGGGTTGCGGTCATGGTCACGCTGGTGCAAGGGGGCGCCGTCTGGAGCGTGTATGTGGGGTTGGGCGAGACGTGCGCCTCCCAGGACGCGCTCGAGCCGGACTGCCTGGCCCAGACGTCGAACAGGTAGGTGCCCGTCGGCTGGCCGGCCGTGTTCCAGCTCACGCTGGAGCTGGAGCTGTAGGCCTGGAGGATCGTCCACGACCCGCCTGGCGCCTGGATCCAGAACTGGTAGACCGGGTTGGGGCATCCGGTCGCGGCGCCGCTCAAGGTGACCGAAACTCCCGGTGACTGCGGCGAAGCCGGGCTGGGTGCGTTCCATGTGACCGCGGTACAGGTCGGTGCGGCCTGGAGCGTGTAAGTCGGATTCGGTGAGATGTGAGCCTCATACGACGCAGAAGAACCAGACTGCTTGGCCCAGACGTCGAACAGGTACGTGCCTGCTCCCAGACCGGCCGTGTTCCAGCTAACGGTGGAGCTCGGGCTGTAGGCCTGGAGGATCGTCCACGACCCACCCGGCGGCTGGATGTAGAACTGGTAGACGGGGTTGGGGCAGCCGGCGGCGGTGCCGCCCAGGTTGACCGACACTCCCGGCGCCTGCGGCGAAGCCGGGCTCGGCGCGTTCCAGGTCACCGCGGTGCATGTCGCCGGCGGCGGGGGCGCCTGGAGCGTGTAGGTTGGGTTCGGTGAGACGTGCGCCTCCCAGCTCGCCGTCGAGCCGGACTGCTTGGCCCAGACATCGAACAGGTACGTTCCAGCTCCGAGACCGGTGCTGTTCCAGGTCACGGTCGAGCTGGAGCTGTAGGCCTGGAGGATCGTCCACGACCCGCCCGGCGGCTGGATCCAGAACTCGTAGACCGGGTTGGGACAGCCGGTGGCGGTGCCGCCGAGGTTGACCGAGACCCCCGGCGCCTGCGGGGACGCGGGGCTCGGCGCGTTCCACGTCACCGCGGTACAGATCGGTGGCGCCTGGAGCGTGTACGTCGGGTTCGGTGAGATGTTCGCCTCAAACGACGCCGACGAACCGGACTGCTTGGCCCAGACGTCGAACAGATACGTGCCGGCCGCCTGGCCGGTGGTGTTCCAGGCCACGCCGGCGCTGGAGCTGTAGGCCTGCAGGATCGTCCACTGCCCGCCCGGCGGCTGGATCCAGAATTGATAGACCGGGTTGGGGCAGCCGGTGGCGGTCCCGCCCAATTGCACGGAAACGCCCGCCACCTGCGGCGAGGCGGGACTCGGTGGGTTCCACGTCACCGCGGTACACGTGTTGGGTGGTGGCGGCGTCTGCAGCGTGTATGTGGGGTTGGGTGAGACGTGCGCCTCCCAGTCCGCGCTGGAGCCGGACTGCTTGGCCCAGATGTCGAATGAGTACGTGCCGGCCGGCTGGCCGGTGGTGTTCCACACCGCGCCAGCGCTCGAGCTGTAGGCCTGGAGGATCGTCCACGACCCACCGGGCGGCAGGATCCAGAACTGGTAGACCGGGTTTGGGCACCCGGTGGCGGCGCCGGTCAGGTTGACCGATACTCCCGGCGCCTGCGGCGAAGCCGGGCTGGCGGCGAACGTGACCGCGGTGCACGGGGTCGGCGGGGGCGGCGGGGGCGGCGGGGTGCCCGAAGTGGTGACGGCGTAGTTCTGGGTGACCCACTGGGGATAGCCGAAGAACGACGGCCCGCTGACCTGGTTGCTGCCCCACACCACCCCGGGGTTGTTCGGGTCGGGGCTCGCGCCTGAGTAGTCGCCCCAGCGGCACGGCGGGCCGTACGGTGAGGTGCAGCTGAAGTCCACGTCCGCGGTGTTGCTGCTGGCGAGCACCACCTCGCTTCCGCTCAGGGTCGAAAGTGGTGTCGAGGAGATACGCGACTGCGCCGCGGCCACCGCAAGCTGCGAGGATCCGCCGCGGTTGTAGAGCACGGCCGCGTCGTTGCCCGCGATCGATGGCGAGATCGAGCCGTTCCAGATGAAGTCGGTCGCGCTCTGGACCTGGCCCTGCTGACGAACCGCGCTGCCGGCGGGCAGGATCTCGTACCAGCGAAGGACCGAGCGGCCGCCCGGCCCGTTGATGGTGTGCTGAGTCCACAACGCCTCGGCGCCCGCCGCGTCGGGGTCGGCATGGCCGACCGCCTGCGTCAATCGGGCGTCGAGGCTGTCGACGGTGGGACCTCCGGGCTGGGGCACGCTGGCGGGCACGTCGAAGCTGGCCACGGTCAGGTCGCCGTCGGCGATGAGACGTGGGTTGCCGCCCTGCAGGGCGACATGCCAGACCATCAACCTGGTCTGGGGGCCGTTGGGGTCCGTGGGCTTGGGCGCGAGCGGGCTGTGGCCGGCGAGAACGTAGCCCACGCTCGAAGCGTCCGACATGTTCACCGGGACCGGCGTGAAGGCTGACGTGCCGTCGGCGTTGCGCAGCGGGTGCTGGGCATCAGCGAACGCGGTGAACCCGGATGCCGTGCAAGCCGTGCTGCCATTGGCAGGCTTCGGGAGAGCCCAGATGGCGGCGGTGTTGAAGACGAAGTTGCCAGTGGTGTCGTCGTAGAGGTTGGCCCCGAAGAGCACAAAGTTGTCGTCGTGGCCGAGCTTCGGGTAGTCAGGAAGCTGGTTGCCCGTGAACGCGCCGAAGCGACACCAACCCCCGCTGAGATCGCTGGGATCCGATGTCTTCGACCAGCCGAAGACGAGGTAGTTGTTGTGAGGGGCGAAAGCGATCGCGGCATAGAACCAGCGCCCTGCCCGTGGATCCCACTGCACTTGCGGATCGCTCACGTTGAGGCCGGCCGGGGCGGCGACGAAAGTACCCATATCGAGCTGGCTCAGCTGCTTCAGGCTGCGGTCGCTGACGCGGATCGTCGTGTTGACGAACTCCACGTAGTTGTTTGGTCCGACCGCACCGGTGGTGTCGGGCGGGGTGCAGCAGTAGCCCTCGTCGGCGGCCGAGATGCCGGGCTGATTCAGCCCGTTGAACAGCCCCGTCCCAGTTGCCGGCGTCGAAGGCGCCACGCCAGGACTGCTGGTGGTGGTCGCCGGCGCCACCTGGGCGTCCGCCCGCGCCTTGGCCCTGGCCAGGGCCTCCGGGTTGGCGCTGAGGAATGGTTTGGCCGGCTTCTTGCTCTTTTCGTGCGGGCTCTGGGCCTGCGGCGACAGGACGACCACGTTCGGGTGCCCGACCGGGGCGATCTCGTTGCCGCCCGCCTTCGGTCCTGCCGCCAGGGTGGGCGCCGCCCAACTGGCGGCGATCGCCACCGCCATTGCAAGCCCGACCAGCGCCCGGCGCTGCGAAGCCCCCCAGGCTGCTGCCATTACCCCTTGCCTCCAACGGCGACCGTGCGTGGGTAGTTGATAACCCGGCGCAGCCGCGTTCGCACAGTTAACGCTTTATGCACGCGATTGGGTTGCTCCTGGGCAGGATTTTTCGACTGCCCGTGATATCCGCGGGTGTACGATCCCGGCCCGAGTGAGCAGGTTGCGAGTTGCCGTCGTCGGTCTCGGGTGGGTCGGCACCCATCGCCACTTGCCATGGCTCCGGCGCTGCCCCGACGTCGAGGTGCGGGGGGTGATCGACCACACCGCGGCCAGGGTTGATCGGGCGCGCACAGCGTTCCGAGTGCCGGATGGTGCCGTGGCAGAGGGCCCCGCGGGAGTGCCCTGGCTCGACGAGGTCGACGCGGTCACCATCGCGACCCCGCCCGCCACCCATGACGTCCTGGCGCGCGCCTACCTGCTCGCAGGCAAGGACGTGCTGCTGGAAAAGCCCATGGCGCTCGACGTGGATGCGGCCGGCGAGCTCTGCGACATCGCGGCGCGCGAGGGCAGGGTGCTGGCGGTGGTGCACAACTTCCAGTTCGCACGGTCCGCGCTTCGCCTCCAGCGCTTGCTTGCAGCCGGGCGGCTGGGCGAGGTTCGTGCCCTGTGGGGCGCCCAGCTGTCCAACCCACAGCGGCGGCTGCCCGATTGGTATGACTCGCTGCCGCTGGGGCTGTTCTACGACGAGTCGCCTCATTTCTTCTACCTGGTGCGCAGCCTGCTTGGCGCCACACCCGAGCTCGAGGTGGCGCACCTCGTGCCTGGACCGACGGGACGCAACACGCCCGCCGCGATCACGCTCCTGATGCGGGGCGGGTCGGTGCCGGTGCAGATCGCCATGAACTTCCAGGCGCCGCTCAGCGAGTGGCACGTGGCGGTGCTGGGCTCGCGAGCCCTTGCGGTGCTCGACGTGTTTCGCGATGTCCTCGTCGTGACGCGAAACGACCGCGAGCACCTTGGACGAAACATCCTGATGACGACGGCGGACGCCGTCAGCAGCCACCTGATCGGCGTCGCGCGCTCGGGAGCGCTGAACGCCTCCGGCCGGCTGGCCTACGGCAACGACGAGGTGATGGCGCGCTTCTCGACAGCGTGCCGGACGCGGGTGGCTCCAATCGGCATTTCTGCGGTCGACGGCCTGGAGGTCGTGAGGCTTCAGCATGCGGTTCTCGACCGACTCCACACGACCGCCGCCGGCTGAGCGCCGTGCGCATCCTGCTCGTCAGCAACTACTACCCCGAGCACGTTGGTGGGATCGAGACCGTATCCGCCACCCTGGCCGCCGGCTACCGCAGTCGTGGACACGAAGTGCGCTGGATAGCGGGTGACATTCGCAGCCGCCCACACCATGGCCACGCGGACGACGTACCGATACGCGTGTGGAACGGTATCGAACGCCTGGGTGGTTTCCCCTACCCGCTGCCAGGCCCGCTCGCCGCGGGCCGGATCCGCGATGAGGTGCGGTGGTCCCAGGCCGTGCACCTGCACGATTGCCTGTATGCGGTCAACGTGGCCGCTTTTGCCGCTGCCCGCCGCGAGCACCGGCCCGTGCTGCTGACGCAGCACGTTGCCAAGGTGCCTTTCCCCAACCCGCTGGTGCGCGGTCTGCAGTCCGTCGCTTACGCGAGCCTCGGCCGCGCGGTGCTGGCACGGGCCGACCAGGTCGTCTTCGTCAGCGCGGAGGTGCGCCGGTGGTTCGAGGCCCGGGTTCGCTTTCGCAGGCCACCGCTCCTGATCGAAAACGGCATTGATTCGGAGCTGTTCCGGCCGGCCTCAGCCGCAGAGCGGCACGCATTCCGCGGTGAGCTCGGAGCGAACGGCCGGCAGCCGCTTCTCTTGTTCGTCGGCCGCTTCGTCGAAAAGAAGGGTGTGCGTCTCCTGCGGCCGCTGATCGAGGCCACGCCGCAGTGGTCATGGCTGCTGATCGGCCGTGCGGGAGACGTGGATCCGTCGGGGTGGCGCCTGCCCAACCTGAACGTTCTCGCGCCGCTCAGCCCGGCGCGGCTGCGCGAGCACTACGCGGCCGCCGACCTCCTGGTGCTGCCGTCCAGTGGCGAGGGATTTCCGGTTGCTGCCCAGGAGGCGATGGCTTGCGGCACCCCCGCCCTTCTTTCTGAGGCGACCGCGGCGGGCGTTCCGGCCGTTCGCGACTCGGTCTTCACAACCACGCTGAGCAGCGAGGATCTCCACTCGACCACGCAGGCGGCGCTCACCGCCATCGCAGCCGACGATGGATTCCGCGAACGCGTGGCCGCTGTCGCCCGCGAACGCTGGTTCGCCGACGGCATGGTGTCGCGCTACGAGGAGCAGCTGGAGGCACTGCTGCACTGAACCGCGAGCTGCTCGTTCGCTTCCTGCACGAGTACCCGTTCCAGCCCGCCACTGCGTTGTGGCGCGCAGTCGAGGTGGAACAGGTCGCGAAGCATGGCCTGCCGCAGGGTCGTGGTCTCGACCTCGGCTGCGGCGACGGTCTGCTGACCCGCATCCTGCTGCAGGAAACGGGCCCACGCGAGGTCGTTGGAGTCGATCCCGATTACGCGGAGGCCGCGCAGGCTGAGCGGCTGGGCATCTATGCCGCCGTTCATGCGGTCGGCGCCGACAAGGTGCCAGAGCCCGGCGGCAGCTTTGACTGGGTTTTCTCTAACTCGGTCCTCGAACACATCGACGACATCGATCCCGTGCTGGCGGAGGTGGCGCGGCTGCTCCGTGCCGGCGGCGAGTTCGTGTTCACCGTACCCGGGCCGGAATTCCACGCCTGCCTGCGAGGACCGCTGCTGCCCGGCCGTTCGCGCGAAAGCTACCTGCGCCATCTCGACGCGCGGCTGGCCCATCGCCGGTACTGGGGCCCGGTCGAATGGAAATCGGCCCTGGAGCCGCACGGGCTCCGCTTGAAAAGCGCCGTCGGCTACCTCGACCCGGCGGAGGTCCGGCGTTGGGAATCGATCTCGCGCGTCACCGCCGGCGTGCTCTACGGGCTCGCGGCCCGGCGCCCGCAGCCGATTCAGATCCAGCGCCGGCTTGGCTTGCGAAAACCGGGCCGGCGCATGCCGCGCAGCCTCGCGCGGGCACTGGCCACCTTGCTCGCGGCGAATCTGAACGGCGCGCGCTCGAGCGGATCGTCGTTGAACGGCTGTTGCTTGATCTCAGCCGTCAAGACAGACCCCGCTCAGTAGATCGGAAGGTCGAGCGTCACCGCCTCGAGCCACTTGCGGCAAGAGGTGAGGAATCGAGCGGCCTTCAACCCGTCGAGCACCCGGTGGTCGAACGAGAAGCAGAGGTACATCATCGGCTTGATCCCGATCATCCCGTTGACCGCCATGGGCCTATCGACGATGGCCTCCATGGTGAGGATGCCGGCCTGGCCGGGATTGATGACCGAGTAGCTGAACAGCGTCCCGAACGTCCCGGAGTTGTTGACGGTGAAGGTGCCGCCGCTGAGGTCGTCGGCCTTCAGCTGCTTGTTTCGAGCACGGGTCGCCACATCGTTGACGGCGCGCGCGAGGCCCGCGATCGACAGCCCGTCCGCGCGCCGGACGACGGGGACGACCAGCGTGTCCTCGAGGCCGACCGAAACCCCCAGGTTGATGTCGCGATGGAGGATCAGCTCCGTTTCGTTGAAGGTCGAGTTGACCTCCGGGTGCTCGCGCAGAGCGGAGATGGTGGCGGCCATCACGTAAGGGAGATACGTGAGCGAGAAGCTTTCCTGTTTCTGGAACGCGGCCTTGTTGGCGTTGCGATGCGCGACCACTCCCGACATATCCGCTTCCTGCGTCTGCCAGGCGTGCGGGATGGTGGTCTTCGAGCGGACCATGTTCTCGGCGATCAACCGGCGAACGCGGGTGAGCTGTACGACCTGGTCGCCTTCGCTCGGCGTCGCTGCCGGCGCGGGAGCGTTCGTCCTCTCGGCCGATGCCGCCTTCGCTGTGGCTGCGAACTGCTCGACGTCCTTCTTGGTCACGCGGCCGCCGATGCCGCTCCCCTGCACCCTGGACAGGTCGACGCCGAGCTCCGAGGCCTGCAGCTGGACCGCGGGCGAGTACCTGTGCTCGCCGCCGTCGAGAACGGGCGCGGTCGCAGGGGCGACCGGCGGCGGCGTCGGTGCCATCGCGGGAACCGCTTTCGGCGCGGGCTCGGCCTTCGCGGCAGGTGCCGTCTGCGGGCCCACCGCGGGGGCCGGGGCGGGAGCCGGTGTGTCCGGCGCTGCAGTGACCTCGCCGTCCGCGCCGACCTCGACGACGGCGATCTCGGCCCCGGCCTGCACGGTCTGCCCCTCCTTGGCCAGGATCTCGCGCAGGATGCCGCTCACCGGCGAAGGCACCTCCGCGCTCACCTTGTCCGTGTCCACCTCCAGCATCGGCTCGAACTCGACGACCTTGTCGCCGGGCTTCACCAGCCAGCGCGCGATGGTCCCCTCGTGGACCGACTCCCCCAGCTGCGGCATGACCACGCGGGTCGTCTTGGCCATGATTAGAAGGCAGCCAGCTCGCGCAATGCGGTAGCGATCTTCTCGGGGTTCGGCATGAAGGCCTCCTCCATCGCGGGCGCGTACGGCATGGACGGCACGTCGAGGCCGCCCAGCCGCTTCACCGGCGCATCGAGCCAGCGCCACGCCTCGTCCGCGATGATCGCGGCCACCTCGGAACCGACCGACACGCTGAAGTTGTCCTCGTACAGCACCAGGCACTTGCCTGTCTTGCGGGCGGACGCGATGATCGCCGCCTTGTCGAGCGGGTAGACCGTGCGCAGATCGACGATCTCGACGCTGACGCCCTCGCCCTCCAGGGCCTTGGCCGCCTCCTGCGCGTAAAGGACCATCAACCCGTAACAGAAAACCGAGATGTCGGTTCCTTCGCGCACGGTGCGCGCAGCCTGGAGCGGGATGAGGTACTCGCCCTTTGGCACAGGCTCCTTGAACATCCGGTACAGGCGCTTGTGCTCGAAGAAGAGGACCGGGTCAGGGTCGCGGATCGAGGCGAGCAGCAGCCCCTTCGCCTCGTAGGGGCTGGACGGGATCACGATCTTTAGACCCGGCGTGGCGAAGCGCGCCTCGATCGACTGTGAGTGGTAGAGCGCCCCATGCGCATGGCCGCCAAACGGCGCGCGGATGACGATCGGCACAGACCAGTCCCCGTCGCTGCGATAACGGAACTTGGCAATTTCGTTGGTGATCTGGTTGAACGCCATGTGCGCGAAGTCGGCGAACTGCATCTCGGCGACCGGCCGCTTCCCGGCCAGTGCGAGCCCGAGGCTGACGCCCGCGATTGAGGATTCGGCCAGCGGCGTATCGATCACGCGCGACTCGCCGAATCGCTTGCGCAGCCCGTCGGTGACCAGGAACACGCCCCCTTTCTGGCCGACGTCCTCGCCGAGGACCATCACGCGCTCATCTCGCTCCATCTCCTCCGCGAGGCACGAGCGCAGCGCCGCGACCATGTTCATCTCCTCCGTCTCGACGCCCGCGTGCGGGTCGATTGCCTTGGGCACGTCCACGCCATAGACGTTGGTGAGCGCGTTCTCAGGCGGGGCGTCCGGCGACTCCATGCCCAATCGGGTTGCCTCGGTGACCTCTTCCTTGACCTTCTCCTCGAGCGCCTCGACCTCCTTGGCGCTGAGCACGCCCTCGTCGAGCAATCGCTTCTTGAAGCGCTCGAGGCAGTCGTTCTTCGCAAGCTGGTCGATTTCCTCCTGGGTTCGATAGCGGCGCTGGTCGTCCTCAGACGAATGCGCGCCGAGGCGGTCCACGAGGCACTCGATGAGCGTCGGGCCCTGGCCCCCGCGCGCGCGGGCGACGGCCTCTTTCGCGACGAAGTAGGAAGTGACCGGGTCGCGCCCGTCGAGGGTCACCCCAGGAAATCCATAACCGGCCGCGCGCTGAGCGACGTGCTCGATCGCGTACTCCTTGTTGAACGGTGTCGAGATCGCGAAGCCGTTGTTCTCGCAGACGAAGATCTCAGGCAGCTGGTAGACGGCGGCGAAGTTGAACGCCTCGTGGGTGTCGCCTTCGGATCCAGCCCCTTCGCCGTAGTTGGTCATGACGACCTTGTCGGAGCCGTCCATCTTCAGCGCGTAAGCGACGCCCGCGCCGTGCACCATCTGGGCCGCCACGGGCGAGCCGCCCGAGATGATGTTGAGCCGGGTGTCGGAGAAGTGGCCCGGCGTCTGCTTGCCGCCCGATGCCGGGTCGGCGGGCTTCGCGAGCACCGACAGCATGAGGTCGAGAGCCGACATGCCCATGCGCATGCAAAGGACGACGTCGCGGTAGTAGGGCGACACCCAGTCGTACTTTGGCTTCAGCGGCCAGCTCACGCCGATCTGCGCGGCCTCGTGGCCGGCGCACGAGATGATGAACGGGGCGCGGCCCTGCCGGTTGAGGACCTGGAAGCGGTAGTCGATCTGCCGCCCGAGCAACATGAAGTAGAACCACTCTTTCAGGGTTTTCTCGTCGAGGTCGGTGTCGCGCCACGCGATGGGCTCCTGGAATCGCCACTCGGGCTTGAAGGCGGGCCCTGGGTCTTCCTGCTTGGCCTGTTCGCGGGGTTTCGTGGTGGCCATCAGACTTAAATGTGGATTGCTCTGCCGTCCACCGCCAGGGCCGCCTCCATCACCGCCTCGCTGAGCGTCGGATGAGGGTGGATGTTGTGGCCGAGCTCCCAGGCGTCGCCCTGGAACAATTGGGTGAGCGCCGGCTCGGCGATCAGCTCGGTGGCGCTCGGACCCACGACGTGGGCGCCGAGCAGCCGGCCCGTCTTGGCGTCGGCGACCATCTTCGCGAAGCCGCCGGTCTCGCCTTGGATGATCGCGCGGCCGAGGGCGGTGAACGGAAACTTGCCGACCTTGACCTCGATGCCCTTGTCTTTGGCCTGCTTCTCCGTCAATCCAACCGACGCTATCTGCGGATGTGAGTACGTGCACCGCGTGACGAGCTCCTGCTCGAACGGCACGCTCCGCTGGCCCGCGATGTCCTCGGCTGCGGTCGTGCCCTCGTGGGACGCGGCATGCGCAAGCAGATAACCCCCGACCACATCCCCGATGGCATGGATGTTTTCCACCGAAGTCCGCAACCATTCGTCGACCTTGATGAACCCGTTCGGCTGCAGGGTCACTCCGACCTGCTCGAGGCCGATGTCCCTGGAGCGTGGCGAGCGGCCGACGGCGACGAGCAGCTGGCGCGCCCACACCTCGCCCTGCTCGGTGTCGACGCTCACCCCATCGCGAGCTTTCTTGGCGCCTTTCACCTTCACCCCGACCCGGCAGTCGATGCCGGCCTTCTTGAAAGCGGCCAGCATTTCTTTGGAGACGTCCTCGTCTTCGAGCGGGACCAGGCGGTCGAGGCCTTCGAGCAGCGTGACCTTGACGCCCAGCTGGTTGTAGAGGGTCGCGAACTCGACGCCGACCGCGCCCGCGCCGATGATGACGATCGACTCTGGCACCTTGGCGGCGACCGTCGCGTGGTCGGACGAGACAATGTACTCGCCGTCGAACTCGATGCCGGGCAGAGCCTTCACGACCGAGCCGGTCGCCACGATGAGCTGGGGCGCTCGCACCTGGTTCGCCCCGACGGAGATCGTGTTGCGGTCCTTGACCCGGCCGCTGCCGGCGATCACCTCGATCTTGTTCTTTTTCATCAGGAACTGCACGCCTTTGTACAGCTGGTTCACGACCGCATCGCGCCGGGTGGCGATCCGCGAATAGTCGTAAGTCACCTTGTCGGCGTTAACGCCAAACTCGACGCCTCGGGCGGACACGCGGTGGTAGAGCTCCGACGATTCGAGCAGGGCTTTCGTGGGGATGCAGCCGATGTGGAGGCAGGTGCCGCCGAGCTTGTCGGACTCCACCAGGGCGACCTTCAGCCCGAGCTGAGAGGCCCGGATCGCGGCTGGATAGCCGCCCATCCCGCCCCCCAGGATCACAACGTCAAAGTCACCATCACCCATTGATTCAAGTGTAGAAGTCGCCGCTCACGGCCAGCCTGCTCAGGCGCAGCCGGGCGACAGCAGGTTGGCCTTCGCCCGGTCGAAATCGGCGCCGTGCGCCGGCCGACTTCCGGCCGCCGGGTCGCCGTACCGATCGACGGCGCGGTAGTACGCGGGCGGGCTGGTGACCTGGGGCATGACCAGCGGGTCGACGGCGGCGTTGGGCTCGAGGCAGGGATTGCCGCGCTCCGCGGCCAGGGCCTGGAGGTCCGCTGCCTCACGCTGCATCTGCTCCGTCTTTGCCGCCGAATAGGCATACAGGAGCACGCCGCTGTTGAAGCAGGCGAGGAAGACGCAGGCCACGAGCGCCGGCCGCCAGGTGCCGCGCCACGGAAGGTATCTGGCTGCATCGGCGAGCAGGATCAGCCAGAACACAGCGCCCTCATAGACGTATCGCCCCGAGCCGGATTGCAGGATGCCGATCTGCGCGCGGTTGAAGCCGGTGACGACGTAGAAAGTGAGCAGGGCGGCCAGGATGCCTATCGCGAACGCATCTGGACGTTGGCGTCGCCAGGTGAAAACGAGTACGGCCATCGCGAGCAGGAGCAGCACCGGCCCGATCACGCCGCCTTCCCCAATCAGGCCGGCGACGCTCGCGCCGAGGCCCCACGCAACGTAAAGGGGCAGGGCCGCGAGATTGCCGGCCGGCGAAGGCGCCGGCGACGGCGGTACCCCTGCGTGGCCGTAGGCGAGATACCAGGCGCCGAGGGCCAGCGCCACGGGCGCGAGCCAGGCCAGGTCTCGGCGCCGGCCTGGGGTCAGTACGAGCCAGACTGCGGCGGCGACCAGGAAGAAGAGCCCGATCCCCGAAAACATGAGAGAGCCAAAGAGGAAAGGGATCGCGAGCCACATCCGGCGGGGGCTCGCGTCCATCACCAGAAGGGCGCCGAGCCCGCATGCCACCGAGCCCACGAACGCCATCTGAAACGCCCAGAGCAGGTTTTCCCAGGCGGCGCCCAGCACCAGGAGGAGTAAGGCCGCGGCGAGTGCGACCGCGTCCCCTGCGCGGCGCCGGATGAGCTCGAACAGCAGGACCACGCTCGCGGCATGCAGCGCCAGCAGGACCGCCATGTACGGGATATAGCTGCGCATCCCAACCGTGTCGAGCAGCACCGCGTAGATGAGCCTCGTGATCATCACCGGGTGCTCGTTGTGCGGCTGGAGGTAGACGGTCCAGCTCGAGTCGGCCGGGAGGATGAACGACCATTCGTCGAAGTAAAAGTTGAAGCTGCGGGAAAGCCAGAGGATCGCGCCGCACACAATTACAGCCGCAGATGCGACGACGAGGCGCGCGTGAGGGACGCGGACGTCGGCCGCTTTCACGCTTCAATCAGTTGGGCGCGGCGCGGCAGGGCCACCATGACGAACCAGACCGCCACCGCGATGAGCACCGGGAGCGGTCCCAGCGGCCAGGCAAATTCGGCCGCCACCGCCACGACCCCGAGCCACGCCTGCTGCCAGGGCCGCGGGTCGTCGCGCATGAAGAGCCAGGCGGCCGCGACCAGGATCGCGAAGTCCTGCAGGTGCCAGTACGTGGCCGACATCATGGACGTGAGCACGCCAAGCGTGATGAGGCGCGCGAGAGTGGCTCGACGGTTGAGGTACGCGGCGGCAAGGCCGATAACGATCACCACGAGCTCGATGACATAGCCGGCCGGCCCGGGCCCGACCACATAGGCCCAGGTGTAGTAACGATTGTTGACGACACCCTGGGCCTCGGCGAGAAGGCTGCGGTAATCGCTCACCCCCTGCGTGCCGATCATCAGCACCGTTGCGATCGCGAGCACGCCAGTCGTCAACGCCCAACCCGCGGTGATGCGCCAATGACCTGCGACGAGCAGCACGAGCGGGACTGCGAGCACAACCTGCGGCTTCAGCACCGCGAGGCCGAGAGCGGCGCCGGCCAGGTAGGGCTTGCCGGCCTCAGCCAGACGCCAGCATGCGATCACGGCGAGCAGCACGAGCATCACCGGCTGGCCGAGGCTCAGGCTGTAGAGGACCGGGTACCACGCAACCGCCCCCAGCAGCCACAGGCCGCGGGTCCAGCCGGCGCCGGGCGCGCCAAGCCACCACGCCGCAGCCACCGCCGCAACGGAGATCGACAGCCATACGAAGAAGGCCGCCTGGGGGCCGATCACCGTCAAGGGAGTGATCAGCCATGCGGCGGGCAGAGGCGACAGGAATCGCTCGCCGTCATTGAATGGCGCCTGCGGCCGCAGTTGCGAGAAGAGCTGGTGCTGAAGGCTCAGCGAATAGACGTGAGCCCAGCCGTGCTCGAGGCCGATGCGCGCCCCGATGTACACGAGCGTCAGGTCGTTGTCGAGGGCGTCCTGACGAATCGGCGCGAAGACCCACCAGGCGGTGATGGAGCCCCCGACCAGCAGGAACCAGGCGAGTGCGGCGAGGCCGAGGTTGCGAAGGACCCTGTTGTCGATCCGCCCGACTATAGGGAAAGAACTGGTGCTTTAGCCGCGCTCGGCGAGCGGCACCGGTTTCCGGGGTTCGGGTCCGATGTACTCCGACTGCGGTCGGATGAGACGGTTGTTGGCGACCTGCTCGAGCACGTGTGCGGTCCAGCCGGCAGCGCGCGAGACTGCGAACGTGGGTGGAAAGAACTCCTTGGGCAGGCCGATCGCCTGCAGCACGCCGGCCGAGTAGAACTCGACGTTGGTCGCCTGGGGCCGCTCCGGGTGCTCTTCGTGAAGGATCTGCAAAGCGATCTCTTCGACCCTGGAGGCGAGCGCATAGAAGGTGGGGTTGAGGCGTTCGCACATCGCCTTGAGGATCTTCGCGCGCGGGTCGTACGTGCGGTACACGCGATGCCCGAAGCCCATGAACCTCTCCTTCCGCGCGCGGGCCTCGCGCATCCAGTGCTCCGCGTTCTCGGGAGTGCCGATCTGCTCCAGCTGGTCCATGACCTGCGAGGGCGCGCCTCCATGCGCCGGGCCCTTGAGCGCGCCGATCGCGCCCACGAGGCACGAGGCGATGTCGGAGTCGGTGGAGGCGATGACGCGCGCCGTGAATGTAGAGGCGTTCATGCCGTGGTCCGCGAGCAGCACCAGGTAGGTGTTGAGGGCCCGTACCAATTCGGGCGGCGACTCCTTGCTGCTCAACATGTAGAGGTAATTCGCAGCGGCGGCGAGGTCGGCCCTAGGCTTGACTGCCGCGAGCCCCTGGCCCCGGCGGTGGAAGGCGGCGAGGATGGTCGGGAACGATGCGGTGGCGTGAATCGCCAGCGGGATCGTCGGCTTCTTCAGCCTGTGCTCCACGCCCTGGACGGACACGACGCTCCGGAGCACGTCCATCGGGTCTGTATCTTTCGGCAGGGCTTCGAGAGTCGCGGTCGCCGCCGCCGTGAGCGTGCGAGAGCCGGCGAGCTCCAGCGTGAGGCCGTCGAGCTCCGCGCGGGTCGGTAGCCGCCCATACCAGAGCAGGTGCCCCACCTCTTCGAATGACATGTCCTCGGCCAGGTCGGCGATGACGTACCCGCGATAGACGAGGCGGCCATTGGCCCCGTCGACAAGGGAGATGGCGGTCTGCGCCGCCACGATGCCCTCGAGCCCGGGGACGTATTGGGACGTCATCGACTGGCGATCGGAACTGGCTTGCTGCCCGGCTGCGGTCCGATCCAGGTGGAAGCCGGCCGGATGATGCGAAGGTCGGCGAGGGACTCGAGCACGTGCGCCGCCCAGCCCGCGACTCGCGACGTCGCGAAGAGGCAAGTGAAAAGCTCCTTCGGGATCCCCACCCCGGTGAGCACCACGGACGCCCAGAAGTCCACGTTGGTGGCGTTGGGGCGCTCCGGGTGGGCCTCGTGCAGGATCTTCAGCGCGACCTCTTCTGTGTGCGCGGCGGTCTTGTAGAGATCGGGCGCGGCGGTCTTGGCCATCTCCTTGAGGATCTTCGCGCGGGGGTCGTAGGTGCGGTACACGCGGTGGCCGAAGCCTGCGAAGCGGGCGTGTCGGGCGTGGGCATCCTGCAGCCACCTCTCGGCGTTCTCCGCTGAGCCGATCTTGTCCAGCATGTTGCGCGCGGCGAACATTGCCCCGCCGTGAGCCGGGCCTTTCAGAGCACCGATCGCGCCGACCACGCACGAGGTGAGGTCGCTACCGGTCGATGCGATCACACGCGCCGTGAAGGTGGAGGCGTTGAGGCCGTGGTCCGCGAGCAGCACCAGGTACGTGTCGAGCCAGTGGACCCGATCAGGTGATGCTTCCTTGCCCTCCATCAACCAGAGCAGGTTGGCCGCGTGGCCGAGATCGTCGCGCGGCTGGATCGGCTCCATGCCTTTCGCCCGCCTGTAGGCGGCCGCCACGATGGTGGGAAACACGGAGGTGAGCGCGATCGCCTCCTCGAGCGTGGGATTGGTAAGGGCCTTGGTCGCGCCCTGCGCCGAGACCACGGTGCGCAGCGTGTCCATGGGGTCGGTCTGGGGATCCAGCGACGACATCGCCCCTCGCGCACCGTTGTTGAGGCGGCGAGCCGCAGCCATCTGGTGCCGGAGCGCATCGAGCTCCGCCTTGTCGGGCAGGGTTCCATGCCACAAGAGGTACGCGGTCTCCTCGAAGCTCGCGACTGGGGCGAGATCCTCGATGAGGTAGCCGCCGCGATAAATGAGCCTTCCGTTGGCCCCATCCACCTCGCTGACGGCGGTCTCGGCTGCGACGACCCCCTCCAGCCCGGGGCTGAACTCAGGCACGACGCCTAAGTGTACGGAGCCCCCGTTTCGGAGATCGGGATTGAATCGGGGCAGTTGGCCTACAAGGCAACGAATGGTAGGCACTAGCAGGAAATCGCCCAAAAGTGCGTTAGGCTTACTCGTACCAACGCGGAGGCAACTATGTCATCTCTACGTCCTGCAACCATCCTTGCAACGTTGTTCCACCTGATCGGCGGCTCCCTGAGCTCGCCGGCAGAACCGGACGGACCAGGCTGCTCGTGCGAGAAGTGCGAGCAAGCCTGGAACCGGAACCAGGGGCTC
>WNFD01001012.1_pt1 | contig 32856 bp, 28 predicted proteins | sample 5400491 | NCBI WGS metagenome assembly WNFD01 (sample SAMN13153343, study PRJNA577476) | soil metagenome | isolation source: 120 cm saprolite under Douglas fir tree site 2 hole 2 replicate 2 | place: USA:California | collected 2015-04-18 | reverse complement strand
ACGGTCCCCCACTTCGAAGGGGCGACGCCAGATGATGAACGCCCAGCCGGCGACGTTCGAGACCGGCTCTTTGAGGGCGATCGCCAGGCCTGCGGACACCAGCCCCAGGTAGGTCGTGAGCGCGCTGGTTCCCACGAACCACGTTTGGCTCACAAGGATCACGCCGACCGCGACCAAAACGTAGGTCAGGCCCTTGCGCCAACGGTACCGGCCCCACGGGTCCTGCACCCGGCGGTACACGAACCCCAGGACGAAGTGGCGCACGAGCCAGAGTCCGGCAATCGTCCCCGCGGTAACGAGCAACCGCGTCTGGAGCTGGGGGTTCATGCCGAGGTGCGCCTGGAGCCAGTCGATCATGTGGCCGTGGTGGGTTGGGTGTACATTAACAGTAATGCGTCAGCTCTTGTCCGCCCTAGTAGTCGCGGCGTTCGCCGCCGCGGCGTGTCATCGTGGCGCCGTCGCACCGATCAACCCTCAGGCAGAAGTCGCGGTGAGCGTCGAGAACCAGAATTTTCTCGACATGAACGTGTTCCTCATCCGCGGCGGGCAGCGTCTCCGCCTCGGCATGGTACCGGGGCTCACGTCGCGCATCCTAATGGTGCGGCCGGAGCTGATCGGCTACGGCACGGAGCTGCGGTTCGAGCTGCATCCCATCGGCGGCCGGGCGAACCCCGTGACCGAGAGCATCACGGTCCACCCCGGCGACGTCATCCACCTGACGATTCCGCCTAACTAGTCATCTTCCCAGCAACCTCTTTCACCAGTTTCGCGCACAGGGTCGCCGTCATGCCGCTCGGGTCCTGAGCGGGATTGAACTCCACGATATCGGCACCGACGAGCGGGACGGCCAACCCCTGCAGCACCGCCAGCACCTCACGCACGGTGAGGCCGCCCGGCTCACGGTGCGACACTCCCGGCGCGAACGCAGGATCGAAAGCGTCTATATCGATCGATACGTACACCGGCGCGCGCAGCTCGGGGCGCCGGCCCGCGACCCAGGCGCGCATGTCGATCACTTCCACTCCGTAACGCTCGGCCCCGGCACGCTGGACCCCGGTCGATGTACGGATACCTACCTGCACCAGCCGATCGGCCAGCCGCTCTTCCATCACCCGCGCGAAGGGACACGCGTGGGAGTATCGGTCGCCCTCGAACTCCGGGTACAGGTCGGGATGGGCGTCGAAATGGAGAATGCTGAGCTGGGGATGAAACCATCGCACCGCCCGCACGATCGGGTAAGTGACGGAATGGTCGCCGCCGAGCGCAATGGGCCGGCCTCCCGATTCGAGCAGCGTGCGCACCGCCTCTTCGATCTTGGTGCGCGCGTCGGCCGCAGAGGTGCCGAGCGGCACGTCGCCCGCGTCGCCGAGCGCCCCGTCCACGCCCAAATCGATGCCCGTCTCGGTCCACGGGTTTCCAGCGGGTGAATGCAGCGCCTGACGGATCAGCGGAGGAGCCGCCGCCGTGCCCTTGAGAAAGGACGAGCTCCCGTCGTAGGGGAGGCCGAGCAGAGTCGGGACGCCGCGACTGGGGCGGGTCATCCGCTCTAGCGGGCGGGGGCGCGCCAGACGGCGTCGACCGCCGACGGTAACGAATCGAGCCGGCTCAGGAACCCGACGACTCGCCCCGTCGTCGAATCCGGCATCAAGTGACGCCAGGCACCCATGCCGGAATATCGCACGCCGTGCTGCACGATCCAAAACAGCTGCCACTGGGGTTTGCGCGGCGGCGCGACTGCGAACTGCGGGACGCGCGGATAGAAATCCTCGCTTCCCCATTCGCTGGGCTGGGCGGGGGTACCGTGGCACCCGGCGCAATTGTTCCGCTACGCCTTTATGCCCGCCAGCAGCTCGTCCGGAGTGGCCGGAATGGGGCTCGAGATTCGCGGCGCGCGCCGCGCCACGGACGCGTTGACCGCCATGCGCGCCAACGCCCGCTCCCACGCCGGCGGCGCGGCGGCCGGGATGGACAGGGGCGTCAGCGATCGGTCAGAAATCCGGAGTATGCGAGCCCCCGCCGGTCGAGGCTCCGATACTGAATCGCCTCGCTCACGTGCTTCGGCTGGAGGTCCGCCGCACCCTCAAGGTCGGCGAGGGTGCGGGCGATCTTGAGGATCCGGTGATAGGCCCGCGCCGACAGCGCGAGCCGCGTGATCGCCGTGCGCAGCAGCGCGTCGGCGCCGTCCGACACGCGACAGAACGTGCGGATGTCGCGCGCCGCCATGTGCGCGTTGGCGTACACGCCGGCGCGGTTGGCAAACCGGTCGCGTTGCGCGGCTCGCGCCCGGTCCACCCGCTCCCGCACGGCCTCGCTCGGCTCGCCGCTGCCCTGGTCCGCCAGCGCGCGGTACTTCACGGCGGGCACCTCGAGGTGGATGTCGATGCGGTCGAGCAAGGGCCCCGAAACGCGGGCGAGGTAACGCTCCACACCGAGAGGTCCGCAGACACAATTGTGCTTTGGATCGCCGAAGTAGCCGCAGGGGCACGGATTCATCGCGGCGGCGAGCATGAAGCGCGCGGGATAGGTGAGGCTCATGGCGGCGCGCGCAATGGTCACGACGCCGTCCTCCATCGGCTGGCGCAGTACCTCCAGCACGTTCTTGCGGAACTCGGGCAGCTCATCCAGGAACAGCACACCGCCGTGCGCCAGGCTCACCTCGCCCGGCCGCGGGTACGAACCGCCACCGATCAGCCCCGCGTCCGAGATGGTGTGATGCGGTGCGCGGAACGGCCGTCGTGCTACGAGCGACTCGCCGACCGGCAGCACCCCCGCTACCGAGTGGATCTTTGTCGTCTCAAGGGCCTCCTCGAGGCTCATCTGCGGCAGAATGGTGGGGAGCCGCCGGGCGAGCATCGTTTTGCCGCTGCCCGGCGGGCCGATCATCAAGATGTTGTGGCCCCCGGCCGCCGCGACTTCGAGCGCCCGCTTCGCGTGCGCCTGCCCCTTCACTTCCCCGAAATCGACCTCGTGCTTCGCTCGCTCCGCCAGGAGTCCCGCGAGATCGACCTGCGCCTCCGGCAACTCGGCCCGGCCGTCCAGAAAGTCGGCCAGCTCGGCCAGATTGCCGGCGCCCAGCACGCGGACCCCCGAAACGACGCCCGCCTCGGGCAGGTTCTTGCGCGGCAGCACGAGAGCCTCGAGCCCCGCAGTGCGCACCGCCAGCGCCACCGGTAGCGCCCCGCGCACCGGGCGAATCGCGCCCTCGAGCCCCAACTCGCCCAGCACTGCGACCCGCCCCAGCCGCTCGGCCGAGATCTGCTCCGTGGCGGCGAGGATGCCCACGGCGATCGGGAGATCGAATGCCGACCCGTCCTTGCGAATGTCGGCGGGGGCGAGGTTGACAGTGATGCGCTTCAGGGGATAAGAGAGAAGGGGTCCCGACGCTTCTCCCCCCTGCCAAGCAGAGCGTCCTGATCATCCTCATGGTGTAGTCGTCAAGACCCATCGACTGGGGATGTGGGAGGACTCCTCTAGCTCCGACGACCCGTTGGACCGCGCACGCCATCGCGCAGAAATCCTGTGGTTCGACCCGCTCGGGACCATTGCTTTCAGTTAGGTAGTTGCGACGACCGAGGACTACCCGTTAAGGATAGGGAAGGTGATTCTCTGGAGGCCCCAGTGCCGCCCCGAACGAAGCGGGATTACGCCGAGGCATACCGCCAGCACACAGCTGCACTTAGGCATTGGTTCCTCGCTTATGGCATTGGCGGGCCTGTTCTGTTCCTAGGCAACGAGCACATTTGGAAGCGAGTTCAAAACGCTCCCGGGCTTGAGCGTGTTGGTGAGACCTTCTTGGCGGGAATAGCCGTTCAAGTCGTCCTGGCTATAATCGACAAATACGCTGATTGGATCGGTTACTGTTGGGCGGCTGAGCCGCTGCCCCCGTTGCCCGCCAATGCGAGTCGTCTCAAGAGAATAGGTCGGTGGATAGCGGATCGGAAGCACAGCGGGTCCGAATGGTGGATCCGGTACGATTGGCCAAGCATCTTGGGTGACGCAGCAACTGCTGCCCTCTTTGGCCTTGCAACTATCAACGCGTTCAAGATGCTCATCCACGATCCCCCATAGCCAAACCGCAAGGTCTGATGCTGGGTCTTCAAGGCCCGTCATGTTCATCGTGGGTCTTCAAGACCCACCATACTCACAATGTTGTTTCAAGACCTCCCCGATGGCAGAAGGTCAGAGCTTGATGCCTGCCCCGCTTGCTGCGCCCTTCAGGTAATTGATGAAGGCAGAGCACGACACCAGCATGAACTTGGCCTCGTCGAACGTAAGATTCGCCTCGTCTAGGAGAGCGTGGCGAATTCCGTTCGCGTCACTCGTGTAGCCGTAGAGGCTGTTGAAGGCTTTCTTCAAAGCCTTGTGCAGTTTGATTCGCTTTTCCAACACGTCGAGGGCCGCGTCGAGGTCAGCCTTGTCCTGCCCTGCCAACAGAGAACAGAATCCCTCTACCGCGCTTATGGCCTCTTTAATGGAGTTTCGATAGTCCGGTTTCTTCCTGTCGGATATTAGCTGCAGGGCCCGGTTTAGATGCTCACCCACGACCTTCATCGACCGTGGTAGCTCCCGTGCCTCGTCAATCGCCGAAAGCTCCTCCTCCGAAGTGATCTTCACCAAGGTCGTTCCTGAGAACCGCCACCCCGAAAGCTCCCTCAGTAACACTTGATTGCACGCTGCCACGAATCCTGCGTTCGAGTGGTAGTAGTCATCGGGAAAGTTATTCGGGACAAACTCGACGAAGTCATACACGCCGTTCCACGTTGTTGTAAGGAAGTGTTCGCGCAGCTGAACATAGACCGCCGACCAAGTCGCCCCCACCGTATCCGTAGGCTGCTTGAACAGGTCCCGCCAGATCAGGTGTACTAGCTGCTGTAGTTCCTTGGTGGCGTGCGGGTATCCGGTCATGGTATCAGTAGGTGCAAACCTCGTAAAGTAGTACTCAACAAGGAGGTTCCAAAGGCTGTTGCGAAGCTCGTCGTCCATTTCATCGATCTGAACAACAGTTCGGATCGACTGGTAGCGAAAACGCTCTGAAAACCGACGCATCACAGCCTCGCTAGTGAAGCGGAATAGGAGCTTACTTCCCTTTGTCGCAATGTGCGATCCATAGCGACTGACGCCGCCGCTCAACGGTCCACTGGTGAGGCGTTCCACGGACACCTGCCGGTCTGGTCACTAAGCCAGATGGGGCGACCGACGCCAAAGGGATTGGCCTCGTCGTGGACGAAGGCTTGAAGAATGAACTCGTATGGCCCTACGGAAGCAGGATCATTCTTGAGTAGAAGGCCGCGCCAGTAATACTTGATCTCCTTTGGCCTCACAATGAAGCCCGAGATGGCCCGTTGGGCTCCGGGACTGACGGTCATCGTCAGTTCGCGGAGGGGTCGAAAGGCGACAAACTGCCCGTCTTCAACGTCGTAGTTCGCTGCCTTCGCCGCCTCAGGAGTCAGCGAGCCCGACATGACCTCAAAGTGTACGGAGTCGATCTTGACGTCCTTCCCTGTGTTGTTCGCGACGGTGAGTCCGGCCTCGACGTAGTGCGCCGAACTTCCAAGCCCGTGCGTTCGGACAGCGACGCATCCATCGACGGTAGGGTGACTAGGCCACCCTTTCTTTGCCTCAGATAGATCGGGAAAGACGAAGATCGCCCAGTAAGTTCCGCCTGCGAGGGCGAGGATTTGTGTAATGCCAGAGGTGACGTTGTGAAATGTCTCCGAAGACATAGCACCCTCCCTGAACAAGTGAGCCCGCTCGCCCACCAAGTGACTCGTTCGGTGACCGAGGATGTGACCACGGTGCCCGCCTTACAGGGGCGTTTTTTGCGGCACGGACGGGTCCGGATGCGACACTGGGGTCTCGTCGTGGCACTCCTGAGAGCGCGGGAAGCGTGTGTGGCGGTAGATTGCGCCGCATGGCACCGATCCAGAGCACCTACGGTCTGACGCTTACGCGGGCTCAGGCGGACTATCTCCTGCGCCTCGTGACCATTGCCGAACTCGCCATCGCGGAGGACAACCGTAATAACTGGGTGCCGAGCGGGCACGGCGACGCCGCGCTCATGCAGACGCAACTCCAGGCGACCCGGGGCGCGGTGTCGCTGGAAAAGCCGCTGCGCGACCTTGCCACATGGCTCAAGCAACACGAGCAACAGCCTCCTGGGCACTCGACGCAGAGCGCCTGGGCGTCAGGTTCCTATTTGCGCGTGTTCTCCTCGATCTTCGCGTTGCACAGCAGCGTTTGAGCCTGGACCCTGAGTAGGAGCGCCTTCTGTCGCGCATTTGAGTAGCCTATCAGCCCACCGATGATTGCGAAGATGATGGTAGGCGTCGAACCACTCAGCGGACTCCCCCTCAAGTCGGGACGAACAGCGATGGCTGCGACCGCGAGGAGGAGCCCGAGCATCGTCCCCACCAGAAGCCCTCCGAGCGCCGCTGTCCACAGCAGCCTAGCAGCCTCCTTGTACAGTTGATCGGCGAACTCGTAGAGCAGTTTGCTGTCGTAGGCAATCATTTCGACCTCTCAGAGCGTTGAGTCGTCTTGTTACAGATGTCCCACGGTATAGGCGTAGTTCAGGAGACGTTAGGGCGAAAATGCGGCATCGAGGGGATGTTTTGCGGCACGGAGGGGTCCGGATGCGACACGAAGTCTTCGTCAGGGTGCTCTGATGGTGCAGGGGGCGGTGCGGGCGGATTGAGCGGCGGTAACGGCAAGGGCCAGTCGGGCCAGATGACGAAACACATGGGACGCTTCTCGCGGGTCAGGGCCGCGTCGATCATGTGTGGGGGGATCAACGCACCGTCAATGCCTTGCTGCGCGTTGGGCAGCTTCGCTCAGGCTGTCGCGGTTTGATGGCTGTGCCGCCAGCCTTTGAGCCTCCGGCGTAGGAGAGTAGCAAGACCATAGGCGCTCGCACCGAAGATGACGTAGCCAAGCGTGGCCGAGGTACTTTCGACGACGATTGGCAGAAGGACCGACACCAGAAGGACCAACACAAGGAATCCGATGCGGCGGCGCTTGCGTCGTTCGCGCTCGTCCCGGCGGGATTGAATGGCCTCTTTGAGCCACTGGCAACAACGGACCAGAAGTGCTCCGAGAGCGGTTCCAACAATATCGAGCCAAAAGGCGGAGGAAGGTCCGGGCATGGCGGGAGTTGGAGGGAGCGTCGGGGGACCGGCACTCACTCTGACAGCGGCAGCGCCGGAGAAACCTTCAGATTCGGCAGTGATAAGAGCCGATCCTACGCCAACACCAGTTGTAAGACCAGCGGGGCTCGCCATAGCCACCGATGCATTGCTGCTCGACCACTTGACACTGCGGCCTGTCAGCACGTTGCCGTTTGCGTCTTCGACGGTAGCGTAGAGCTGCGTAGTGTCGACAAGGTTGCTCACGGACGGAGTGATCTTAACGGCGGCAACGGGAACAGCCATAACCGCCACGGAAGCGTCGGCAACAAGGTTGGCGCTCGTGGGCGGAGCGATGCTCCCAGGTCCGGAGGCGACCACGAGAGCCGTGGCAGCAAGCAGGGAAGCAAGTCGTGAGTTCATGGGTACCTCGTCGGGACTCGTCGTCTGCTTCAAGTATAGTGGATCGCCTGCTCCATCGTGCTGCGGCGGCACCGCACCTCCGTGTCGCAAATCCGCCCGTCAGCGCCGCAAAAACGCCCTAACAGATGCTCCCTCCGAGGCACACATTTGGAATCACGCAGGCGGCCTGATCCAAAGAGAATCGCTGCCCGTTCCCCGTTTTTTTCGCCTGCTTGGAGGTCGGTACCATGCGGCCACTCGTGCTCGTTGGTCTGGTTCTTCAGCCCGTCATTGCGTCGATGGTTGCCATAGTGCCCGTCGCAGCGCAAGGCATGGAGGTTCAGTCGTTCGACAGCACTATCAAGTACCTCGGCGGGGTCGGCTTTCCCGACTTCAAGGGGCATGAGAGTTGGGACAACATGATGACGATAACAGCCGACAGCGTGCTGATGGCCTTCGCCGATTCCGCTTTCCACCCCACGGGTTTCGCGTGCGCGAACATCACGAAGATTGAGTATGGACAAGCAGCGACCCGGCACGTAGGCCGGTGGGTTGCGGTCGGCGTGTTGTTGGCCCCACTTGCCCTGTTTGGAATCTTTCACAAGAGTAGGCACCACTTTGTCACGATCAGCTTCACGGAGGGCGGTCAGGAACGCGGGGTCTATCTCGAAGCTAACAAAGAGGTATTCCGCAATCTGCTGAATACTCTGAGTTTTCGATCACAACATCCTATCTACGCTGACGAGAAGGACAGGAAATGGCTGCTCACGCAAGGAGTCATGGCAAAACTTGACCCCGAATCTGCGGACGCGAAGTAGGCTAAGGGTGTTTGTAATAAGCTAGGCAGCACCCTCCCTACGTGTCGCAAATCCGCCTGTCAGCGCCGCAAAAAACGCCCTATTTGTCCAGCCCATCGAACCGCTATGTTAGGGCTTAGTTGGCTTTCTTGCCCCGTGGAGGTACGCCATGTCGCGCATCATCGTGTTGGTCTCGGCAGCCACGTTCGTCGTGGGTGGCCCGCGCTGTCTCACGGCGCAGCAACCGAGTGCGGCCAGTGTCCGCACTGAGGTTCAGCAGGCCGTCCGCACCTACGTGGACGCCTGGAACAAAGCAGACGCATCGAACCTCGTCGAGATGTACAGCCGCGACGCTGGCGTTACCTCCGTGGGCGACGGGGAGATTATTCGGGGTTGGGACAGAATCCGGGAACGCTACGACTCGCTTGTCGGTGTGGAAGGACGCTTCAAGCTGTCGATTGGCTCGATAGACGTTGTGCCGATGGGCGCGAGCAATGCGCTGGCCCTCACCTCCTACACGCTCACGGTACATGCTGACGCTGGCGATATGCAGCAGCGGGGCGCTATGACACTCGTATTCCAGAAAAGCGGGGGCGAGTGGAAGGTGATTCACGACCACACTAGTACGTTGCCAACCAAGACTGATGCTTCGACCAGTCAGGCAGGGCGTGCCACGGTTGCTCCTCGTCCCACTCCGTCCCAAGGAGTCTCCGTCGCTGCCTCGCCCGCTCCCGCGCCTGAGGTGAGGCGCTATGCGGTCGCCGAGTCTGAGGCCCAGATCGTCCGCGAGGGCAGCTTCGTCTACTACAAGTTCCAGGTGAACGCGGTACAGTGCGCGGTCAGCGGGCGCATTATCGGTCTAGCGGGTGGGAATAGGGATTTTCAGGCGTTGATAATGGACGAAAACAGCTTCCTGAACTGGCAAACGAATCATCAAGCGCAGGCTTACTGGCAGAGTGGGCAGGTGGCTGCGACGAACATTTCGGCGCGGCTTGCCGGACCCGCCACTTACTACTTGGTCGTCAGTAATGCGTTCTCTCCGATCACTGCCAAGACGGTGAAGGTGCAGGCCGTCGCGGATTGTTGAAGAAGAGAACGGGAAGCTCTTCTCCGCTGGAGGTGTCCTGTGCGGTGCGCACTGCTCACGCTTCTCGGGCTTAGCCTACTACTCGCAAGCAACGCCGAAGGTCAGAAGAACTGTCGCAAGGGCATCCCCTGCGGCAACACTTGCATCGCGGCCAACAAGGTCTGTCACGTCGGGACGCCTTCCACGCCGCCGACTACTTCAACCGTGCCCGCCCGCAGTGACTCGACCGCTGTCGTCCCGAAGGGAGGCATGGCGTGGGTCGCTTCATCGCGGGGGCATACCTATTATCGGCGCGGATGCAGTACGGCGAACCGTCTGTCGCCTGCAAACCTCATCTACTTCCAATCGGAGGAGGAGGCGCAACGGGCTGGCTATCGTAGGTCAAGATCACGCGGGTGTTGAGAGCACGGAATGGAGCCGTGAAGATGCTAGTCGTAGCCATCCTAGCTGCCCTACACGCCGCCCAGGCGGGCGCGCAGGTCCAAACCCCGCAACAAATCGCGCAGAGGAGTTTTTCCTCTGTTGTGATACTCGTGATGGTCGATGCAGGGGAAGGCGGCTCGCGCAAGGCAGCGGCTTCCTTGTCCGCGACGGCGTGATTGTGACGAACTGGCATGTTCTAACCGGCGCTGCTGCGGCATCTGCGAAGCTTGTGGGGCGGGACGGAGAATACCCGATAGTCGGCATTGTAAACGCCGATACTGGGAGAGACATCGTTCTTGTATCGGTCGGGGGCCTTAGTGCACCGTCACTAACGCTCGGTAACAGCTCGAAGGTTGCAGTGGGTGACGAGGTGTATGCTGTCGGAAATCCAGAGGGATTGGAGGGTACGTTTTCGCAGGGCATCGTGACGGCATTCGTGCCTACCGCTCAGATACCGTTTTCCAATTCACAGCACCGATCTCGCCCGGAAGTAGTGGTGGTCCCGTCTTGAATCGTCAGGGAGAAGTGATTGGTGTCGCGTTTGCAGCTTTCACCGAGGGTCAGAACCTCAACTTTGTCATTCCGGCATCGTACTTACGCCCCTTGCTGGCCCGTCTGCATTCTCCCACCTCCCTTGCCTTAACACCGCGCGGGCACGGTTCACAGGTCGTTGCTCGCTACCACGGCTCTGTCGCGAATGCCTCCTTTCCGCAAGCACCGGCGACATTGGACGTTGACTTCACACTCCGTGGAAATCAAATCGGAGGAAGCCTGGTTATTGGCCCTCCACTTGGAGGCAGCGGACCGTTTACAGCCGGGTGGCTCGGCGACTCGCTGATTCTCACTTCGGTGTCGAAGACGGGCGACGTGATTCGGTGGGCGGGAGCCCTCTCGGGAACGCACCTTGGCGGGCCGTACAGGATCGTGGGTGGACCGTTCGTGGGACAATATGGCATCTGGATCACCGAGGCGGTGGTGGGATCCGTGGCGAGGCAAATCATGAGCGCTAGTCCGCATTCTCAGGATCCGTGTTTAGAGGTCCGAACTCTCTCTCGATCCGCTCGATGAAGCGCATGGACCGGATCTCCGGCACGGCAGACGGAAGGGCCACGTTGAGGAGGAAGTCGATCCGCATCTCGCGGTCTCGTTCGAGTCGCTGCTTGGTCAGCGGATCCAGTTTCGAGACCTCCTCGCGCGCCTTTTTCATGGCAACGTCTGTCTCCTGTACGTTGAGTTTCAATCGGTCCTTAACAGCGAAGATGTGCGCTGCGCACCAGGTCAACAGATCGATGCGCTTAGGGTCGCCAGCGTGCACCAGGCGGGGTGAGACGCCCTTCGTGTGCCGACGGGCCGTGCGCTCCGAGCAACCCACCTGGCGACCGATCTCTTCGTAGGAGAACCCCTGTTGGCGCAGCTTGACCATCCGATCGACCATCTTCTGGTTCACCCGCGCCACGCGCGTGCGCACCACGCGCTCCCGCTGAGGCAGCGTTCGCTTTGACGATGTCCGTGGCGTGACCGCTGGCGGGCCGCTCTGGGTCCGCCGAGTGGCCGGTCTTCGACCATGAGCTTTCACGTCACCTCCTCGGCGCGCCTCCAGCAGGCTTCGGACGCACCTTCGGCTGGCGTTGGGAGAACCTTCGGTGGCCCGTCGGCGCGCGCTTCGGCCGGGGCTTCGGCACGAGGTTCGGCTGACCTTTCGGCTGACCCGTAGGCTGACCCTTAGGTCTGCGCTTCGTGCGGACATGCGGTCGTTTGAGCTGGGACGCCTGTGGCCTGGACGATGGCGCGGTGGCGGGCACCAAGCCGGCGCGACTCAGCCGATCGGCGAGCGCGCGGATGCCGGCCAGGGCCTTATTACCACGCACGAGCCGGTGGGCCTCGCGGGCGACGACCCGCGTGATCGCCTCGCGAGTAGCCGCCGAGGCATCCCGCCCGTTGCGTGCCGCTTGGACCGTGCGTTCACTCACGCCGGCCAGCCTCGCCACACGACGACGCGACAGTTGTTGGAGGAGCGGGAGCACGTAGACGATCCACGGGTCCTCCCGAGCATCGCGATAGGTGGCGCGTACCTCAGCGATCTCGTGGACTAAGCCGCGATCAACCTCTTCGTGGCGGTTCGACTCTTTACCGATGTACACGGCACTGCCAGCGCGGACCGGCCGCCGCGTCAAGAGGCCGATCGTCGCCCGGCCGCAGGGCGCCCCGTCCGGCCCAAGACTCTTGGGCTCGGCGTGGACGCGATAGTCGAGTAATACGTCACGGAAGGACTTCACCTGAATGCGATCCGGCGGACCGTCCCGGCCGAGCGCGATCATGAACGCCTGCCCGCTGTATTTGTCGTACCACGTCATCGCTGCCCACCGCGCGGGATCCTTTTCGTAGGCCGCGATCAAGTGGAACCGCGTGGGGTCCACGCCGACGGGATGAGCCAGGGGGGCGACCGTCACACTCAAGCCAAAGTTTGTGGGCTTGACCGTGTCGGCGTAGGCTTTCCCGGCATTCAGGGCGGCGAAGCTCCGAAGCAAGCTTGGCGTGCTCACGCTGACACGGCTGACGGCGGGTCGGTCAGCCCACGTGGGAAGGCTGAGTCGCTCGCCGAGCGCCTCGCGGATTAGCGCCAACCAGGTTGCCGCGATCCAGTCATCACCATCGCCGGGGTTCAGGAGATGGCCTAGCCCGTGCTCTTTGCACACCTGGATGGCGATCGCGTCGTGCGGACCGCGTGTGAAGAGCGCGTACCGCTTGGCGGAGATCGCGAAGGCGTAGAGCACCTGCCGCGCGCCGTCCGCCTTGAAATTCTGCTTCTCGAGCTTGAGCAGATCCGGCACAAGCACCGGGTCATATGGTTTGAGCGGCGTGAACCGTGCGCGGATGGCGTCGACTTGCGCCCAGGTCAGGGCTTGGATCGCCGCGGTCCCGTTGCGCATCCGATGCGGCCCGCCGGGGCACTCGACGAGGCCACCCTTCGGCGATGCCACGATCGCCCCACTATCGGTATCCCCGAACGCGATGACGCCGCCCGCGTCCCGGACCAAGCGCTCGAGGAGCGCGAGCATGAGCCGCGCTCCCGAGGTGGTGAGTGCGGCAAAGGGCGGAAAGCAGTACTCTCCCGCGTCCTCGGGGGCACTCGTGTGACTCGGGAAGCCGCCGTTCCGGCCATACACGAGCACCTCGTCCCCACCGTCCCCGTCCGGGGGCGTGACGTTCAGCTCGGCGAAGATCCCGTAGGCGCCGCTGTTGGCGAGCACCTTCAGAAAGCGCTCTAAGCGCTCCCGTTCTTCCCGCGGGAGGTCTGCGCTTCGCTTCGCCTCCGTCCGCGCTTCGATCACGCGCCGGAAGAAGTCCTCCTTGGCAGGATCGATAGCGACGCGGCCCCGAAGAGAGACGGGCCTGAGTCCCGCTTGCCGGCCCACGGGCTCGAGCCGCACGGCTTCTAGGATCTCGGGCCAGCGGCCCGTGAGGAGCCACGACGCCACAAGGTCGGGCCCTGCCACCCAGATCGGTTCGTCGCTCCAGAAGGGGTTCACGCCGATCGTCGTGCCATCGGACGCCAGATCGTACTGCGCCCGCACAGGCAGGATGTCGCCCGCGGGCCGCACCTTGGCGAAGAACCGGAGGCCCAACCAGAACGCGGGCTGGAAGCACCGCTCGAGCGTCAGCGTTCCACCCAACTGCTGGACTTCCTGCGTCACCGGAACAGCCTTGAGCTGCGCGGCGATGAGGAGCGGCCACAGGCCAAGCAGGGTGTGCACGGTGGGGTACATCGAGAGGAAGTCGAGGTACGCCACCGGCACGCACACGCGCCGCACGCGGACCTCCGTCCGGCCCCCGTAGTAGGCGCTCATGGCCATCCCGAGCAGCTCCGGCGGCACCTCCGCGAATTTCACCGCCGGCGGCGTGACCCCCATCGCCCGGAGATATCCCTTCGCGAGGCTTGCGGGGGACATCACCTTGTCGGGCGACAGCGCGAGCGGGTGCCGATCCCATTCCGCGAGCGCCGCGAGGAGCACGGAAATGGTCAACGCCACATCGTGGCGATTGTAGTCGATATACGGCGAGGTGATCTGGCCATGCGCCTCGACCTCGAGCTTCCCACCCCCGATGCCTAAGGCCGCTGCCGCCGATGCCAGGGAGTGCGACTGGTCCGTCAGTGCGAAGACGAGGGTGCGGAGGTCGAGGAATCGCCCTAAGGCATCGGGGGCCTGCTCGCGCTCGGCGGGACGGGCGCCCCGGCGACGCGTCAACCCCATCAGCGCGCGCTTGCTGTCGATGGCCTTGAACCGGAACCAGGGGCGGTAGGAATCCAGGCGCCACGCACCCGTCTGGGCTTGGTACTCAAACAGCGGGATGGCGAACCCACCGCTAAACTTGCGGCCCCGTGCCGCCCCGCAGCCGATGCCCATCCGCGTGAGGTCAAACAGGAGGTTGAAGCCGACCACCAGTGCGCCACCGTCGAGCGCCTTCCAGAGGCGATCGTTCACGAACGCGCGACGCGAGAGCAACTGGAGCTGGATCCGCCGGGAGTTCTGTGTTTGGGCTGCGTGCGTAGCCACGTATTGTTGGAGGCACGCGAAACCTGCGGGATCCCGCTCCGGGAGATCGTCGGCGTAGACCAACCCTTCTTCTAGGCACGTGAACGCGCCGTTCGCCTCCCGATGCCCGTAGCGCCAGCTCCCGAACAAGAGGCGCTGGGTCGGGTCAATCGTCGTCTCCGTATCGAACGCGAGAATGTCTTCCGGACACCCCAGCACCGGGGGCACCTTGCGGCCGGGTGAGCGGGGAGGCACGCGTTGCAGATAGGCGCGGTAGGCGACGGGCAAGATCGCCGGTGACGATTCCGGATCGCGCATACGAACGACGGTCCCGCGCTTCACAGCCAATCCCTCCAATCCGGATGCTTCTCATCGAGCTTCCGCACGACGTCCTTTCCGCGTTCGGCCCAGGCGAGCAGGGTCTCCCCGGATTTCCGCAGAAACGAGCCAGTCGCTGCGGTAACCGCCACCCACCGCTCGAGCATGGTGGGCTGCGGGGTGAGCGGCACGCCATCGTCGTACTGCCCGGCGGAATACTTGGCGTGGCAGGTCCGGCAGAGCACGATCGTCGCGTCCGGCTCATGCGCCTCGCCGAACGGATGATGCTGTTCGAGCACCGAGCGTCTGACCTTTCGCAGCGCATCAATGTCCGTCTCGCCGCACCCAGCGCAGCGCGCGTCGGGACCCAGTTCTTGCCGACGTCGGTTCCGGCGCCGCGCGGGGTTCATCGGGTGGTAGTCCATCGTGGCACTCCGTAGCTCCTAGGCGGTCGCCTCATAGAGGTCTTCGAACGTCACCAGCCCGGCATTCGCCAACCGGTCGAGGAGGTGGGGGTCGGTGAGGAAGGCCACGAGCTGGCCCTCGGCGCGGAAGCGCTGACCAACGAAAGGGACAAGCAGCCGTTGATCGCCTGTCCGCAGATAGGTGTCAACCGCATGCCAATACCGCGCGAGACGGGACGCGCTCTTCGAGCTCCGGATGTCCAGCACTACGAGGCCACCGGGCGTGAGCACACGCATCGGACGCCGCAACTCATCGATCGGGATGACCTGGTAAGTGCCGTGCCGTTTTCGCAGAGCTTGGCGCGCGTACTTCCGGACCGTTCGCGGTGTCGTTCCCACGCGTGCGGCGGCGCGGCGGAGCGACCGTTCATCGCGACGCATGAGGGCAATGGCGTGGAGGGCGCGAACGCGGGCCTCAGCCTGCAAACCAGTGAACGCCGGCCGCAGCGCTTGCCGAGAAGGACGGACAGGTGTGCGGCGCCGTTTAGCGGGCATTGCGCACCACTTTCCGGAGTCGCTGCTGGGCGAGCCGCTCGACATCGGTCCAGGCGACGTACCACCGACCCTCGCGCTTCTCCCCGCGGAGCTCACCTGTCAACAGCAACCGGTGACAGTTCTGGTAGGGGAGCCGGAGCTTCTGTGCGGCCTCGGCCAGCCCGATCATCCGTGTTTCGTTCGTCATCCCCGGCCTCCCATGGAGAGGGGTTGCGGCCGAACGATCGGCTGGCGCGAGAGAGCGCGAAAGTGCATATTCAATGGGACATTAAATGCATTCAATGGGACATTTAAAGTGCCACGCACTAGACTGCCCGCTCGCGAAGCCGTAGCGATCAGCAGCCGCCTTAAGGAATTCGCGACCCGCCGATTTGGAACCTTCGCGGGGTTTCTCCGGCGGCTGCGCGTCCAGCCGCGGACTGGAAAGAGTTGGGCCAAACGGGGAACTCCCAGCGTGCCCGACGTCCCCGTACTCGTGCGCTTTGCGCGGGAGGGGAACGTCAATCTCAACTGGCTTCTGCTTGGTGAAGGCGCGGAGGTGCGTCAGCAAGAGGCCACAACCCCAGACGGCCACCTCCTGGCCACCATTGAGGCGGAGCTCAGAGCTACGGAAGGCGTGACAGAAGACGAGGCTCAGGCCGTCTGGAATCGGCTTGTCATCTACAGAACGGCCGAGTCTGGGTATCGTGCCATCACGTTTCTCGCGGTTGAGGGCGTGCGGCCGTTATACCGGGAACTGTTGCGGCGCGAACGTTCTACCAAACAGCTACTGCGTTATGCCGAGAACTGGTCAGCGGCGTTCCTTCGGTCCGCGCCCATGAGCCCCGAGGATTCGAAAAGACAATTGCAGGAGTTTGCGCAGTTGATCGGTCAACAATTGGAGGCAGCTCAGCCTGAGTTACAGGTCGGTTCTGTGCGACTGCTGCCGGAAAAGCGACCGGCAAAGGCACCAAAGCCCTCGCCCCCTTAGCGGAGACTATCACTATGTCCATTGCCGCTCGGCCTACCGAGACGCCGCCAGCCTGCGCTGCAGGAGTCCTTGTCGTGTCTGGCTACGGCCTCCGCATTGCCGTTGCGCGTGGTCATCTCCTGGTCGAAGACGGCGTGGGCCCCGACCGCCGTCGGCAGATCTTCAGCCGGATTGATCAGCAGTTGACGCGGCTGGTCATCGTCGGGCATGCCGGGACGATTTCGCTCGATGCAATCCGTTGGCTCCACGGGGTCGGCGTCCCGCTCATGCACCTGGACACGAACGGCACCATCTTCCTGGTCGCCACGCCGCAAGGTGCCACAGCGCCGGCCCAACGGCGCGCTCAGGTCCGCGCGCTGGACGGCCCGCTCGGCGTCGACATCGCTAGGGGCCTGATCGCCGCGAAAATCCATGGACAGTTGGGGGTCCTGCAGCACATCGAAGGGAGTGACGACGCGCAGGAATACGTCGCTGTCTGTGGCGAGCGAGCTAGACGCGCGAGGACGCTCGCGGAGGTGCGGCAGATCGAGCCCTTGGCCGCGCGAGCCTACTGGCGTGCGTGGCAACGTGTGTCGGTACGATTCGACGCGCAGGACGCCAAGCGCCGCCCTCGGCATTGGCGCCACTTCGGGAGCCGGATCTCTCCGCTGACCGAGCCGTCGCCGCGCAAGGCCGTGAACCCGGCTAACGCGGTGCTCAACTACGTGTACGCCATTCTCGAAGCGGAAGCGCGGATCGCGGCCCTCGCCGTCGGTCTCGACCCAGTGCTCGGCCTCTTGCACGTCGATCGGCCAAACCGCGATTCGCTGGCGTGTGACCTCATGGAGCCCATCCGACCTGCAGTCGACCGGTACGTGCTCGAGCTGGTGAACCGTCGGACCTTCACGAAAGAGGACGTCTTCGAGCTGTTCGATGGTCAGTGCCGGCTGCTCCCGCCGCTCACGCACGAGCTAGCGGCCAGCGCGTCGCGGTGGGCCCACCTCGTGCGGCCAGTCGCGCAAGAAGTGGCCAATCGCCTCGGGGGAGCGAGGCGGCGGCGGTGGTTGGGCACTCGGTCTAGCGGGTTCGGGGCGAGGTCCCGTTGTCGGCCTCGGGGACCGACCGGTGTGACTCGCGAGTTCGAAAGCGCGGGTCAGGACGATGCGACGAGACACGCGTCGGCGATGTCGCGACGGATGCGAGCCCTTCGCGCCGCGAACCGAGACTGGGAGCGGCTCCATGGACGGCCGGATCCGACACAGTTCAAACGAGATGTTCTCCCGGGCCTCGTGAACATGACTCTTCGGCAGATGCAGGCTGCTACCGACCTGTCGCGCGCGCTGTGCACAAAGATCCGGCGGGGCGACGTCGTGCCGCATCCGCGGTATTGGGAGGTATTACGAGAAGCAGCGCCTCACACGTAACTGGATAGCGCGTTTCAGCGGCGACTGAATCTGCGACTTGGCCGCGCGAGCGGCCACGCGCTGGACCGAGAGCTTAGCGACTCACGCGAACGGATTCGCCTTCGCCCATCGAGCCGCCGCGAGTTCGAGTGGATCGAGCCGCTCCTCGATCGACTTGTACCAGTGCTTGCGGGCGTCAGGCGGCATACAACTCGCGCGAGCGACGATAGCGCGATGTGGCCATGGTGACTCCTAGCGCGACCCGCAGCGCGCCCCCGGACCGGCCGAATCGCGCCCTCGAGACCCAACTCTCCGAGCACCGCGACCCGGCGCAACCGTGCGGGCGAGAGCTACTCCGTCGCGGCGAGGATCCCGACGGCGATCGGCAGATCGAATGCCGATCCGTCCTTGCGAATGTCGGCCGGGGAGGGACGCGCAACGCACAGAACGGAGGGTCCCGGCCATCACGGTCGCGGTTGTGCTGCCGCCCGCAGTGCCGGTGCGGCGGCAGGCTTATTGCACGGCAGGTTAGGCGTGGCTAGAGGAACCTTTCTAACCCCTTACGGGTTGTGGAGGTCAGGAAGAGGGTGCCCCGAGGTCGGCCAAAGGGTACCTTGACGGGGCCGGAAGGAAGTGTGAATGTAGGCCCGCGTTTGTAGGTGAAGCGCCCGGGAAGAGACGCCTAGCGACTCGTGGGGCTTAGCGGCCCCCCCGGGCGTTTGCCTTTGTTGGGGGGGTACCTTCCGGCCATGTACATCCTGTACCTGGACGAGTCGGGGGTCCCTCAGATACACGCCTCGCAAACCTCCCATTACATCCTCCTCGGCGCGGCCATCTACGAAGGCACCTGGTTTGCGTTGGAGAAGCGCATCAACGACATCAAGAGCGGGTTCGCGCTCGGTAACCCCCACAATCTGGAACTACATGCCGGATGGCTCATCCGGCCCTACTTTGAGCAGAACCGCGTCACCGATTTCAAGACGCTGGCACATGTCGATCGACGGAACGCGGTACTCGCTGTGCGAGCAGACTTCATCGAGCACGAGTTGCCGATGCTTCCGGGACGGAAGCGCCAGGATTGGCGCAAATACTTTCGGTCGACGGATGCCACCTTGCACTTGTCGTTGGACGAGCGACGAATGCTCTATCGCCGCGTCCTTGATGCTGTGGGGAGTCACCGGCAAGGACTCTACCTATTTGCCGAGGCCATCGACAAGGCCGCATTAATTCCTGGCGTTGACCCTGTCGAACAATCATTCGTACAAGTAGTCACGAGGTTCGAGGGATTTCTCAAGTCACGTACGGACGAGTGGGGCTTGATCGCGGCCGACCGCGACGAACACAAGGCCGGACGGTTGCAAGCCATGCTCGCGCTATTTCAGCAAGAGGGCACGGTCTGGCGCGACATTGAGCGGGTCATTGAAGCCCCTTTCTTCTTCGATAGCAAGTCCAGTTCGGGTGTCCAGGTCACAGATTTGTGCGCCTATGCCCTTCGCCGCTACCTGGAAAACAAGGAAGTCGACGGTTTCCGACGAATCTTTTCGAAGTTTTATCGCGCCCGCGGCAAGTTGCACGGCCTGCGGCACTACACGCGCCCCAAGTCCTGCAGGTGCATGATCTGCAAGGAGCGAAAATTCGCCGTCATGGAAGAAGGCGAGGTGGCGGCGCCTGCACTCACCATCGTACACGCTCCGCAACCCGACCCAGCGCCGCCTGACGCAACGCCTGCCGGTCCGAGCCCCGCAGAGCCGTTGACTACGAGTTGATCGTCGCCAACTAGAATCCAGGTAATCCTTCGCCACCGAGGCGCCCGTGGGTACTGTCATCTGGCCCGATTGGGACTTGTCCTGCCCCCGTTCTTCGGACCACGGTTATGCGACAGCTACGGGTGCCTGTCGGCCGTGCTGTGGTGATCATCACTGTTCTGAGCACAGCCAGCGCACCAGCAAGCGGGCGAGTCTCACGCGGCTGTTCGAGAACCCGTGGTCTGCGTCGAGCGTCGCGGCGGTCAAGTGTCGAGCCCCCTCTTGCCGCAGTGCCGCTCCCAATGGCTCATACACCTCTCCCAGAGGCACGACGGCATCGCGTGTCGCCGCGACCAGCAGCACTCGCTTCCCCGCCAGAACATGCGCGTAACGCTCCAACTGCCACTCGGTGGCGTGGTCGACCATGTCCTGGGCGAGAGCTTGCCCCGACGTCCCACGCAGCGGTCCGAGCTGCGGGTCAAGCCGGCGCACGCTCGCCACGAACGCTTCGGGATCCTTCAAGCGTTCGCCGCGGCGACCGAAGTCACCGGGTGCGAGAGCGGCAACGGCTCGGACGCCGCTGTCGGCGACGGCGCCGTGCAGGGCAGCGAATCCCCCCAAGCTGTGGCCGACCAGAATCAGGCGCCGCGTGTTCACTCGATATGAGTCTGCGACGGCTGGTTGGCGGAGCCATCGGAGGGCGGCAGCGACGTCCTCTAAGACGTGACTGAAGGAGTAGTCCCCCTCGCTGCCCCAGGCCCCGCGATAGTGGAAGATCAGGGCGTTGAACCCGGCTCGGCGAACGACCTGCGCCAGATCGCCATTCTTCTCGGTGCCCGGAAAGCCGTGCAGAACCAGCACCGTCGTGTGAGGACCCTTGCCTTGCGCGAGGTAGAGCACGCCGTTCATCCGGGCGCCCGAGCTGGGGATCCGCACGTCTGCAAGTGTCGGCGGGTACAGGCTGTCCGAGGTTGCGGGATCGCTCGCGACTGCCAGCGTATCGCAGGCGGGCGTTTGGGCGTGTACGGCAGCCAGGAGGCAGGCACTGAGAAACGCACCGAGAGGCAGCACAGTTTTTGGATGGGACATGTCACCCTCCCTTGCGCAGGTGGGGGAAGGAGTACGCAGACTCTGAATCGTGTAGTATTGTCACATTTCCGTTGGTCCGAAAGGCGGGGAGCAGACCAGACTGGCCGTCCCGGCTGTCGCATCCGCGCCCGTCCCTGCCGCAAAAACGCCCTAGTCCTCTCGCCGATCCAGCCTATCATGGAGCTCTACCTAAACAGAGGGGCCAGGAGCCTGTGAAGACGTACACGCTCGAGATCTATGAACACAAGAAAGAAGAGCCGTTCATCGCCATCGAGTCGGACCAGCCCTTTCCGGCGATCGCCGTGGGTCACCTCCTGAACCCGAGAACGTGGGACTCGGAGAGCTGGCCGGAGGTGAACGAGTTGAGGGGCAAGATTCTCAGGGTGAAGGCGATCGAACACATGATCCTGCAAACCGGCAAAAGCGGGAAGGAACCCTCCTCGACGAAGTTCAAGGTCTGTGTCTTCTGCGAGCCGGTGCTCGACGCCCCGGGAATGCGAGGGGTCTAGGACAATGGCCACAGATAGGCCGCCAGCAGTACCCCCGGCCGGTGGATCGAACGAGAGAAAGGGATGGGGGTGGATCGTTCCTGCCGTAGTCGCGGCAGCCCTGACGTTCATCACCTTGGCGATCGGCATCTGGGAACTCGTCCGCAGCAGAGACATTGAGGCGGCAAGTTGGGTCATGGCGGCCGGCGGTTTGGGGCTCGTGGCCTTTTCGTCAGTGCAACTGCATCGGGAGTCACAGCGGGAAAATCGACGGCAGGCTGCCGAGGCGCGTCACAAAACCGAGCGACTTGCGGCTGCGCGTGCGAAGCTCAAGCCCGCCGCGTGGCTCGCGCGCCGTATGTGCCGGCAGGCAGTCAGCGACTCAAATGGCACCGCGCTGAATCGGTGGCTAGCGCGCTGGTACACCCCTCCCAGACTTAGGGGCGGATACCTGGACGAGGGGGGTGCTGCTCCCGATCCGATCAACGTGCTTGAGGAGCGAATGCGCGAAACGGTCACGCTCGCGGCCGAGGCTGGCGGCGACGATGTGCGTGCGGCCGACGCGGCGTTCGAGGCGTTCATCGCGGCGGCCAACATAATCAACGACATGGCCAAGACGCTCCTAGGCCCGTTCGACACGAGCCTTCTCCAGGCTGCGATCCCCAGGGCGCGGAAGGCGGTGAACTACCTCGCCACCGCCTCTCGCGAACTCGAGTCCCTGGCTCCGCCTGGCGAGGAGGAGCCGTGCGTGTCACCCGACCCGAAGTTTCCAGGGGAGCGGTAAAGGGGGTCTACAGGGGCCACGTGATATCGAACTTGCGACGTGCTCGATCGACAGCCTCTTTGAACGCCTGGGCGCAATCGGGCAGCCAGCCGGCCGGGTCGACACCCCGTACCTCCCAATTGGCCCGCGGATCGCGGGTCTCGTGGATCGTGAAGTCGGGCGCGAAGCCGGCGCAGCCTAGTCGCATCGCTGAGTCCCTCATAATCATCGCATGGACCTCAGCCTCCGTTCGCTTCTGCTTCTTGGGCATGCCGTCGGGGTTACCCCGGTATAGCCCGACATCGCCCGTAGTCCTGCGTTGCGATGACGAAGTGAAATCCCATGATATGACTAGACGAGACCGCTAAAAGTTCGGCGGACAGCGGACCCTCAAGTGATCCCGGGACCAGCCGCCCAAAGATCGTGTAGACGATCGGATTTCCGCTTGGCGCGGTTTCGACGAAGCTCAGCACATCACTGGCCGAGATCACATCCACAGGACCAGCTCCAGACGAGCCAATTTCCCGCGCACGGTGGTGCGGCCGATCGATACGGTCAAAGACGATGTCCTCGCCCCCTGGCATCTCCGGAGTCAGGTTAGTTCGCTGCGTCTTTGGGGGCACGCTATCTAACATCGTGAGCGTGTTGACGGTAAAGTGGCATCGGAAAGTCTCGGCGGATGTTAACAGTCGTCGGGCGAGGGTGTCCGGGTCCGTTTTCGCCATCGAAGGAGCAGTAGCCCCAGCTGGTGGACGCTGGCTTAACAGGCTAGAACCGCTCGCGGCACAGCCCGCTAGCACGAGTAAGGCAACCCTGCGCATGTCTAAGCACCTTCCTGCGGCGGTGCACTACTTCTCTGGGTCCTGCCGCGGCTTCATCCCCACGCCGCCTCTAGTCGGGCTGCCGTGCACGATAATGGGAGAGGTCGAACGGAGCCAGAGTTGAACGCAACCTCCCGTTGACGACCGGTTGATCGTCGTCGACTAGGGTTCGGGCGACTTTTCACCGCCGAGGCGCCCGTGGGTACCGTCACCTGGCCCGATTGGGACTGGCCGCCCCTCCCGTCCTGTCCCCTCCCGACCCCGCCGACGCGTCCAGACGAGGCTCCGGCGTCGCATCCGGACCCGTCGGTGCCGCAAAAATACCCTAAGAGGTCGCCACGGCGGCGCTTATCGTTACGGCATGAACATCCTCTTCCACCTGAACCCGCGAGTCGTGGGACCTAGCTGAAGCACTCGTCAGTACGCGATCGCGATCGCTGGCAGACCGGGTTCCAGTTAAGATTCAGAAGGGGGGGAGAAGCGTCGGGACCCCTTCTCTCTTATCCCGTGATGCGCTTCAGCGGGAACGTGTAGCCGGTGTTCGCGAGCGCGGCGTACACGCGCTCGCGTCCCTCCTTGACGGCACCCTGCGGCAATCCGACGGTGGCGAAGGTGGGGAGACCGTTCGCGATGTCGGTTTCGACGTCCACCAGATAGGCGTCGATCCCCAGCACCGCGGCGGAGCGGACGCGGGCGAGCATGGGTAGGACGGTACGGCGGCGAGGGGGACACGGGGTAGGCGAAGTTACGCGGCACAGCGCCAAATCCTGCACGCTGGTCCCACATCACGCCCAGTCATCGCGCCGGGCTCTCGGATGGAGTCGTTACGCACACGAAAGCGCCCAGGTGAACGACCTCTTCACCCACGTTCAGGCCGCCCTCGCCGGTGGCTACGCGATCGAGCGCGAGCTCGGGCGCGGGGGAATGGCGACGGTCTACCTCGCGAAGGATCTGAAGCACCGTCGTCCCGTGGCGATCAAGGTGCTGGCGCCGGAGCTCGCAGCCGCCCTCGGGCGGGAGCGGTTTCTCCGGGAGATCGAAACCGCCGCCCGCCTCAGTCATCCCCACATCCTCCCGCTGCATGACTCGGGAGAGGCGGACGGCTTCCTCTACTACGTCATGCCGTACGTGGCGGGCGAGTCGCTGCGAGATCGGCTGAACCGAGAACAGCAGCTCCCGATCGAAGATGCCGTCACGATCGCCGGTGAAGTGGCAACCGCCCTGAGCTATGCGCACAGCCGCGACGTCGTGCATCGAGACGTCAAACCCGAGAACATCCTGCTGTCCGAGGGCCAGGCCATCGTGGCCGACTTCGGGATCGCGGGGGCGATCGATGCGGCTGGAGGGGGGAAGCTCACGCGGACGGGGATCGTCCTCGGCACGCCCGCGTACATGAGCCCCGAGCAAGGAGCGGGCGAGCGGGCGCTCGACGGACGGAGCGACGTCTACAGTTTGGGCTGCCTGCTGTACGAGATGCTCGCCGGGGAGCCACCGTTCACGGGGCCGACCGCCCAGGCGATCATCGCGAAGCGGTTTACCGACCCGGTCCCCTCCGTGCGGCGCTTGCGGGAGACGGTTTCCGTGCCGATGGATCAGGCGATCACGAAGGCCCTGGCGCGGGCTCCAGCCGACCGATTCGCCACCCCGCATCAGTTCGCGGAGGCAGTGCGAGCATCCGCGCAGGCCCGCTCCGACGCCGTCGCGGCGCCGACGGCCGCGACGCCCGCAGGGGAGGAGGAGCGGGAAGCCGGGCGGACCGCGTTCGCACGCCACTCCTGGCGTGAGGCATTCGAGACGCTCAGCAACGCCCAAGCGATGCGGGCACTCTCCGCCGAGGACGTCGAACGCCTCGCCGAGTCGGCGTGGTGGATCGGCCGCGTGGACGACAGTATCGCCGCCCACGAACGGGCGTACGCCGCGTACATGGACCAGGGGACTCCGCGGCGCGCGGCGACAGTCGCTGTGCGCCTCGCCGAGGATTTTTTCAATAGACAGGCGAAGTCCATCGGGAATGGCTGGCTCAAGCGCGCAGAGCGGCTGCTGCTGGACGTCCCTGAATGCCTCGAGCACGGCGTGCTGCTGCGGCTCCACGCGGTCCTCGCCTTGGAGAGTGAGGGGAACGTCGAGAAGGCACTAGGGTTGGCCAGACGGAGCTGCGATCTCGCCACCCGCTTCTTCGATCGCGACCTCCAGGCCTTGGCCATGCACGACATCGGCCGCATGCTGGTCTCGAAGGGTGAGCTCGTGCAGGGGATGGCGCTGATCGATGAAGCGATGGCCGCGGCCGTAAGCGGTGAACTCGGCCCCAGGGTCACCGGGCGCATCTACTGCAACATGATGGGGACGTGCGAAAAGCTGGCCGACTATCAGCGGGCGGCCGAATGGAGCGAGGCAGCGCGACGCTGGTGCGAGCCGCACGCCGGGTCCGGGTATCCCGGCATCTGTCGGGTGCACCGGGCGGAGCTCATGCGACTCCGCGGGTCGTGGAACGACGCCGAGACCGAGGCGCTGCGCGCCGCCCAGGAGCTCCGGGGTCTGTACAACATCGCGGCCGGTGAAGCGTTCTACGAGATCGGGGAAATCCGGGTGCGCATCGGCGACCTGAAGCGTGCCGAGGAGGTCCTGCACCAAGCCCACGAGCTGGGCCGGGAGCCCGTTCCGGCCCTCGCGCTGCTGCGTCTGGCCGAAGGCAAGATCGAGGCGGCGAGGGCTCTCATCGATCGCGCCGTAGCCGATCGACCGGAAGGGTCGCTGGACCGGGCACGGCTGCTCCCCGCGCGCGTGCACATCGCGTTAGCGGCGGGCGAGCTCGAGCTGGCGCGCGGCACGGCTACGGAGCTCGAAGCCATCGCGCAGCAGTACGGCTCCACCGCGTTGCACGCGAGCGCGGCTCAAGCTCGTGGGGCCGTGCAGCTCGCCGAAGGCGCTGCCGACGCGGCTGTCCCCAACCTGCGGCGCGCCTGCAGGCTTTGGCAGGAAGTCCAGCTACCTTACGAGACCGCCACCGCGAGGCTGCTCCTGGCCGGGGCGTATCGCGCTACGCGATGCCCCGAGGACGCGGCACTCGAGCTGCAAGCAGCGACATCGGTGTTCAAGGGCCTTGGCGCCGATATCAGCACCGCGAGCGCGCTCGCCGGCCAGGCGCTCTCGTAGGACCGATGCCCCCGATCACCTGGGACGACTTCACCAAGGTCGACATCCGCGTGGGCCGGATCGTCGAGGTCGAGGACTTCCCCCAGGCGCGGAAGCCCGCATACAAGCTGCGGATCGATTTCGGGGAGCTCGGCGTGAAGACGTCGAGCGCGCAGATCACCAAGTACTACGACACGGCCGATCTCGTGGGAAAGCTGGTGCTGGCGGTGGTGAACTTCCCGCCGCGTCAGATCGCGAACTTTTTTTCCGAAGTGTTGACGCTCGGTGTGGTGCTGGGCGACGCAGACATCGTGCTGGTCCACCCGGAGCGAGAGGTGCCCTTAGGGAGCCGAATCGCTTAGCGAGAGACCAGGTCGCCCCGCACAGGGAGTGAGGTTGCCCCGTACCGGTTCTCGACGTACTCCGTGAGGATCTTCAGGAAGTCGGCCACGATCGCGTCGCCTTTGAGCGTCACCTTGAGCCGCCCGTCCACGTACACGGGCGCCTTGGGCTCCTCGAAGGTTCCGGGCAGCGAGATGCCGATGTCGGCGTGCTTCGATTCGCCCGGACCGTTCACGACGCACCCCATGACCGCTACGCGCAGCGCCTCCACGCCGGGATAGCGCTCGCGCCATACGGCCATCTGCTGTTTCAGGTGAGCCTGGATGTCCTGGGCCATCTCCTGGAAGAACGTCGAGGTGGTGCGGCCGCAGCCGGGGCATGCCGAGACCTGCGGTGTGAAGCTGCGCAGCCCCAGCGACTGGAGCACCTGCTGCGCCACCTGCACCTCTTCGGTCCGGTCTCCGCCCGGCCGCGGCGTGAGCGACACACGGATCGTGTCGCCGATTCCTTCCTGCAGGAGAATCGCCAGACCCGCCGTGCTGGCGATGATGCCCTTCGCCCCCATCCCGGCCTCGGTGAGGCCCAGGTGCAGCGGGTAGTCGGAGCGCCGCGCCAGCCGCTGGTACACGTCCACCAGATCCTGAACGCCCGAGACCTTCGCCGACAGAATGATGCGGTCGTTCGCCAGCCCGCACTCTTCGGCCAGCTCGGCCGAGCGCAGCGCGCTCGCGAGCATCGCCTCGATCATCACCTCGCGCGCGTCGAGCGGCTCCTGCCGGCGGGCGTTCTCGTCCATCATCTCCGTGAGGAGCTGCTGGTCGAGACTCCCCCAGTTCACGCCGATGCGCACCGGCTTGCCGTGGGTGAGTGCGACCTCGATGATGGTGCGGAAGTGCTCGTCGCGCCGCTTGGCGCCGACGTTGCCCGGATTGATACGGTATTTGGCGAGTGCGGCCGCACACTTCGGATACTTGGTGAGCAGCAGGTGGCCGTTGTAATGGAAGTCGCCGATCACCGGGACGGACACGCCGGCCACGATGTCCGGCACCGCCTCGGCGGCCGCCTCGTTATTGACCGTCACCCGCACCAACTCGCTGCCCGCGTCGTGCAGCGCGCGCACCTGCCCCGCGGTGGCGTCCACGTCCGCGGAATCGGTGTTGGTCATCGACTGGACGACGATCGGGTGGGTGCCGCCCACCTTCACCCCACCCACGTCGACGACGACGGTTTGCCTGCGGTGATACTCTTTCACGGGTTCAATATAAGACCAACTGCGTCACGGAACGACGTCTCAAAACGGCGTCGCGAAGAAGCGTCGCGGGCCTACGTGGCTATGCCCACGCCTTCCTGAAACGTCTTCTCGCGACGTCGTTTCGTGACGTCTCTTGTCGTCAGAAGAGTTTGTCTTGTATGACGATTCTCGCCCGCAGGGCCGTCAACTTGGCCGTTCCCGCTATCGTGCCGGTGGCCGATGCCCTGATGCCAACGTACACCGTCGAAGCGGGCTTCAGGGCGGTGGAGAGGTCCGGTATGACGAACGGACTGGTGGTCGTCACGCCGGGAGTAACCGCGCCGCTCACGCTGAACGCCGGCGTGCTCGTGTACACCGCGCTCTTCACCGTGTCGAAGTACACCTGGAAGGTCACGCTGCCGGTGCCGCTGTTGTTCACGAAGTCGACCGAGCCGCTGATCCGAACCGTGTCCACCAGGGACGAGCTTCCGATCCCGAGGGACCGGATCGTCTGCACCGGGATGGTATCCGGTATGCCGGGGGGCAGCGGCCCGATGTAGGGCAGCGTGTCCGCCTTCGTGGCGCGGAGGAAGCTGAAGACGTCGATATCGAAGATGGCGCGCCCTTGCCCGCAGCCGGCTGCCGCTGCAGTGAGCGCCACCAGACACAACCACTTCGCGCGCATCCTGCCTCCTAATAGATCGAGAGCGACGTCGCCATCGTGATGCCGCGCTCGTTCGACAGCGAGTTGGTGTGTGTCCAGAATCCCACGTCGAGCCCCAGCCCGCCGAATCGCAGCCCGCCGCCAAATCCGAACTCGATCCGTTTGCGCTGGTCGCGCGCCACCCCGCCCCGCACCGCGAACAGACCAATCCGCTGTTCCCCACCGATGTGGACCACGCTGCCGCGCCCGGTGTTCAGCACGTCCGCACCGAGCGTCGTGTTGCCGACGGTATATGCCAGGTTGGCGATATAGGACACCGGCAGCTTGGTTTTGGTTTCCACGTGGTTCGCGATCGGCTTCGAGTAGGTCGAATCATGATAGAACGCGCTGTCGAGACGGGTGTCGGGCCACGTGATGGTCGCGCCGATGTCGTTCACGCCGACGCCGATCTCGACCGGCCCGGACACCCAGGCGACGCCGATGTCGCCGCCGATGCCGTGGCCGAGCGTGTTCCCCGGCTTCGAGTACTGCGTCAGGGTCCGCCCGTCGGGCGTCACGGGGTTCGAGCCGCCGAAGATCGTGTCTCCGGTGATGAAGCCGGCCAGACCGTCGGTCCGCCCGTATCCCACCCCCACGTAATAATGGAGAGCGCCGCCGGCGTAAAATCCCCCCGCGCTGTCTCCCGCGATGCGCCCCGCGTAGCTGACCGTCGGCGCGAAACCCCCTTCCACGGTGCCGTGGACGAAGGAGCCGTAGAGGGTGCGGTGCCGCGCGGGCTGCGAATCGCGCAGGAAGCCGAGCAGGTTGTCTTCCAGCTGAAACTCCACGTCGTTGTGGATCCACCCCATCACCCCAACCCGGAAACCCTTGAATCCGAAGCCCGGGGAGAAGGGACGACTCGAGCCGCTGATGCCGAACTGGTCCTCTGGAACGAGCTGCGCGGCCGCGCCGAGGTTCACCAGCAGGGAGTCCTGCCCGATCGTGAAAGCCACGTCGTTCGTCGGCGTCGGGGCCTTTTTGATCTCCAGGTAGAGCGGCGGGTTGAGAATGGTGTTCACGACCAGGATCGGATTGAAACCCGTCGACTTCGGGTCGAACGCCGGGTCACTGGACAGGTGCGGATGGTCGTGTAGAAACTGGATGATCCCGAGCGGGATCGGGATCGTCACCTTGGGTTGCCCGTGTCGGTCGGCACGCGCGTCTACGGCGCGATAGGCAGGGTTGTACCGCTCGAGGCTTCCTGCACGGCCCAGGCTCAGGCCGCCCATGCCGATGCGACGTGCGTCGGTTACCAGCCACTGCGCCGCAGCCGGTGCCGCGGCGCCGGCTACCAGGACCACCAGTCCGAAGCCGAGGACGAATGTGCGCACGATGCTCCCCGTGAAATGAGGGCTCAGCCGGGCACCAAGATTGTGAATGATCGGCGTTTATGCCACAGGCGGGCGTGAGCCGCGTCACGCGCGAGAGCGGGAAGGCGACCCTTGGAACCGGATGGTGACCGTCGTGCCCCGTCCCTGGGTGCTCGCGAGTCCAATGGTCCCGCCCCAGCTCTCCACCAGCCGGCGGGCAATGGCGAGGCCCAGGCCGGAACCGCTCGACGTGGTGGAAAAGGCCGGGTCGAAGACGCGCGGTAGAACGTCGGGGGCGATCCCGCGGCCGTCGTCCTCTACGGCCAGCCCGCACCCGCCGTCGGAGATGCGCACGGTCACGCGGCGGGCTCCGGCGTTGCGGGCGTTCTCGAGCAGGTTGATGAGGACCTCTTTTACCTCGTCGCGTCGGGCGGAGGCGAGCGCGCCGGATTCACCCGCAAGCGCGACCGTAGCTTCGGCTTCCGCCCCGCCCAGCGTGTAGAGGTCCACGACTTCGCGGGCCACGGCATGAACGTCGACCGGCTCGAGGGGGAACGCCTCCGCCGCCGGCGACGCGAAGCGAGAAAACGCGCGCGCGATCGCGTCGAGCCGGTCGATTTCGGCCAGGATCCGCCCCGCCGTCTCGGCCAGCGTCGCGTCGAAGTCCGGCCCGTCTTGCTTCTCACGCGCGCGCTGGAGGTGCTGGATGCCGAGGCGGATCGGCGTGAGGGGATTCTTGATCTCGTGCGCCACCTGCCGCGCCATCTCGCCCCAGGCGAGCACCCGGGCGGCGCGGGTGAGCGCGGTCGCGTCGTCGAGCGCCACGACGCAGCCGTCGGGAGCCGGTCCGAGAGACGCGAGCTGCACGCGGATCTGCCGGCCGCCCACCGCGAACTCGTGCTCCACGATGCCCTCGGGCGCGCCGTCGAGAAACCCTCGAACAGCGTTCCAGACGACGAGCCATTCCGGCGGCGCCGCCCGCGGGAGCAGATCGCCGGGGGCGAGGGTCGTCCCGAGCAGCTCGGCGGCGCGCGGGTTCGCCATGGTGACGCGCAGACCGTCGTCCACGGCAATGACCCCGGTGGCCACGTTGGCGAGCACCTGGGCGGTGCGGCGGCGCGCTTCCTCCAGCGCGCCCTGGCTGCGCGTCACATCGGCCGCCATCCGCTCGAACGCCGAGATCACGGGCTCGAACTCACGCGGCGCCCCGGGCGGGAACGAGGGAACCGGTGCGCCGCGCCCGACCGCGCCGGCGGCATCGCGCAGCGCGGCGACCGGGCGCGCGAGACCGCGCGCGGTGAGTCCCGCGAGGTACACGGCGGCCACCAGGCCGGCCAGCGTCGCGAGGATGAGCGACAGCGCCAGGTCTTCCTGCTGCTGCCGCACCCGCTCGTCGTCGAGCAGCTGCGGGGCGGCCAGGATCTCCTGGACCTGAGGCGACTCCGAGCGCACGACCAGGTAGCCGACGCGGATCGTGCGACCCGCGGTCCGCGCGTCATCAGTGAGCTCGAGCTCGTCCCGGATCGCGAGCCGCACGAACGCGTCCGGCGCGAGAAACGGGTCGACCAACCCGAGCTCACCCAGCACCGGCGCGCTCGCGCCGGCCAGAACGCCGTCGCTGTATAGCCAGAGATCGGCGTCGAGCCGGCTAGCGAGGTCCACGATGGACCGGCCGGCCACGGTGGGGCGCCCTGGCTCGAGGGCGCCGGCCGTAGCCGCTGCATCGCGGAGCGTCTGCGCGATGAGCAGGTCGCCGTCTTGACGGGCGTCGTCGCGGAGTCGCTGAAAGCTCCACAGCGCTAGCACCAGCAGCGGCACCCCGAAAAACCCGGCGAGTGCGGCGGTCAGCCGCGCCCGATAGCTCGTTCGCAGCACGGTGAGCACCGGCGGCAGCCGCAGCCGCGAGGCGCCGGCGAGGAGCAGGCTCACGATCCAGCATGCGGCAAGGACGCCCGCATCGAACACGACCACCAGCACCCCGCGCACCAGCAGGGCCCACGGATCCCGCAAGTCGATGGTCGCGTGGACGTGGTGCACGCCGTCCGGCAACTCCAGGCGCCGCTCCCCCCGCGCCGACCAGCCGCGCCGTGTCCAGATCACCCGAGCGCTCGCGGTGGCCGGCGGCGGCGCCGGCGGCGACAGCGTGATGCGGTACGGAGGCTCGACACGCGGCCCTCCCTGCAGGAAGCGGGCGACGCGTGCCGCCGGAATCAGCCTGGTACGTGGCCCGATACCGACCGTGAGCACTTCGCCGTCGGCAAGCGGCAGCACGAGCACATGGTGCACGCCCGGGCTCCGCTCCAGCCGCTCGACCCGCGGTCCGCGACCGGTCTCGGGTGAGCGGACGAGCGCCGCGACCAGCGAGGTCGGCAGGTCCACCTTCGCCAGACGGATCTCCGCCTGTGGCTCGCCGGCCCGCGTCCACGCGGCGAGACTGGCCGGATAGTCGTCGCTCGCGAGCGGCGAGGCGAGCCACCAGGTGTAGAGCTCGCCCTCCGTGCGAGGCGGCAGCGCGGGCGGAGCCGTCCCGAGGCGCTCGAGCAGCGATACCACGCGGGGGTCGGGCGCGCGGCCGAGTCCCTGAGCGTCTCGCTCGGCGAGCCCGAGGCGACCTTCCACCGCGGCGCCCCAGGTAACGAGGGCGGCGGCGGTGCCGGCCACGGTCGCGATGCCGAGGACGGCCCAGCGGCGCGGCGCCGGCACGATGACGCCCGCGAGCGCGGGGAGCCACACGAAGGTGTACCAGTCGGGCCACGCGCCGTACGGACTCCATAGCCACAGCCCTGCGAGTGCGGCGACCGCCGCCCACCCGCACGCCGCGGGCAGGGTCCACGGCATGCGGTCCGGTTCATTCGGGCCGCGTACCAATGCCGCAGCGGCGAGCACCAGCGCCATCGCCGCGGTAGCCACCGCGGTCTCCCACGACATCCATAACGCGAAACCGACGCCGCCCGCCGGCGGCGCGATGCCGCGGCCGAGATAGCGCACCAGGTACGGCGCCGTAACCACGAGCGCGGCCGCGCCCGCAACGTTCCACCAGCGTCGCACGAGCCCTCGCCGCCACAAGGCGCTCGCAGCGCAGAGTACCACCACGCCCACGACCATGAGCCCCCCGGCCGAGGCGCTGAACGCGCCGAGCACGGGGCGATAGAACGCGGCGGGCGAGAACAGGTCGGCCATGTGCAGGGAGGAGCCGATCGGCGCGCGGGCCGCGCACCACGCGGCCACGAGCGCGACG
>WNFD01003172.1_pt1 | contig 32858 bp, 31 predicted proteins | sample 5400491 | NCBI WGS metagenome assembly WNFD01 (sample SAMN13153343, study PRJNA577476) | soil metagenome | isolation source: 120 cm saprolite under Douglas fir tree site 2 hole 2 replicate 2 | place: USA:California | collected 2015-04-18 | reverse complement strand
GCGCTCGCGGCGGCTGAGATCGGCCGTTATTGCGGCGCAACCGCGCTGACCTGGAACATGCATGTCTGCTCGACATTGTGGTCCGGTCCGCTTGCCGACGATCTCGACATGGACACAGCGACCCGTGCGGAGCATGAGCGCCGCCGCGCGACCCATTACAAGCGCATCGTCGAAGATGGCGCGATCTATTCGCAGCCGTTTTCGGAAGGCGGCGCGGCCGCGGCCGGCGGCGTCGCGTTCGGCACCGAAGCCAAGCCCACCAAGGGTGGCTGGATCATCAACGGCAAGAAGATTTTCGCGTCGCTGTCCGGCCACGCGGATTATTACGGCGTGCTTTGCACCGAGATGGCGGAAGGCGAAAAGGCCTCGCGCCGCAACACGCTTTATTTGGCCATTCCCGCCAAGGCCGACGGCGTTTCCGTGGTCGGCGACTGGGATCCGCTCGGCATGCGCGGCACGGTCTCGCGCACGCTGTTGTTCAAGGACGTGTTCGTGGGGGAAGACGCAGCCCTGATGCCGCGCGGTGTCTATTTCCAAGCGGCGATGCGGTGGCCGCACATGTTCCTGACGCTGTCGCCGACCTATATGGGCCTCGCCCAGGCGGCTTACGACTTCACCTTGCGTTATCTGCGCGGCGAGGTGCCGGGCACTCCGCCGGTCAAGCGGCGCATGTACCCGACCAAGCAGATCGCGGTCGCCCAGATGCAGATCAAGCTCGAGCAGATCAAGGCGACCTGGTTTCAGGCCGTCACCGAGGCCCGCGCCAATCCGAGCAAAGAGCAGCTGCTGCGCGCCTACGCCGCGCAATATTCCGTTATGGAAGGCGCCAACGAGATCGCGACCTTGGCGATCCGCACCTGCGGCGGCCAGGCGATGCTGAAATCGCTGCCGCTGGAGCGGATCTACCGCGACAGCCGCTGCGGTTCGCTGATGCTGCCCTGGACCGCCGAACTCTGTCTCGACCGCATCGGCCGCGAGGCACTCTACGAGACCGGCGAAACGGACGACTGACGGTGGATCTCTGTAGTCTGATCGAACGTAATGCGGCGTTTGCGCCCGACAAGCCTGCCATCCGGTTTGAGGGTGAGGCGCTGAGCTACGCGGCATTGACCGCCCGCATCGCGCAGACGGCGCGCGCGTTGAAGTCGGAGCTCGACGTCGGCCGCGGCGATCGCGTCGCCATCCTCAGCCTCAACCGGCCGGACTACCTCGTGCTGCTCTATGCTTGCGCGCGGCTTGGGGCGATGCTGGTGCCGCTGAACTGGCGTCTCGCGGTCGCCGAGCAACTCTTCATTCTGTCGGATTGCGCAGCCAAGGTGCTGGTGCTGGAACAAGGCTTCGCGGCCATCGTGCCCGCACTCAAGGAGACTCTGCCTGAGACAGCCATCGTCGGGTTCGACTTCACCCCGCCGGCCGGAAGCGCGTTCGACGCTCTGCTGACGCGAGCGCACGGCGACGGTCGCAATCCGCATGCCGATCTCTCCTGCCCGCTGCTGATCGTCTACACCTCAGGCACGACCGGGAGGCCGAAAGGCGCAGTGCTCCGCCAGGAAGCGCTGATGTGGAACGGCGTCATGAGCCAGCATATGCACGGCCTCACCTCGGACGATCATGTGCTGACCGTGCTGCCTTTCTTTCACGTCGGAGGCCTCAACATTCAGACCACACCGGCTCTGCATCATGGGGCGACCATCACGATCCATTCGCGCTTTACCCCGGATGCGGCCCTGACAGCGATCGAGCGCGACCGCCCCAGCCTGACGGTCTTGGTGCCGGCGACGATCCAGGCGGTATCCGATCATCCGTGCTGGGCAACCACCGATCTGTCTTCGCTGAAAGCTGTCTCCACGGGATCAATGATCGTCCCGCAATACCTGATCGACCGCTTCGTCGCGCGCGGCGTGCCGGTGCTGCAGGTCTATGGCTCGACCGAAACCTGTCCGATCGCGGTCTATACGCGGCTTGGCGGCGACCTCTCGCGCGAGGGTTCGACGGGCCTTCCCGGCCTGTGCTGCGAGGCGACCATTATCGACGACCACGGCAGAGAGCTGCCGCCAGGGATGCCGGGCGAGATCGCGGTGCGGGGCCCCAATGTGTTCTACGAATATTGGGGCAACGAGCAAGCGACCCGCGAAGCTCTGCGCGACGGCTGGTACCGCACCGGGGATCTTGGCATCCGGGATGCCGACGGCTATTTCTGGGTCCACGACCGCAAAAAGAACCTGATCATTTCCGGCGGCGAAAACATCTATCCGGCCGAAGTCGAGCGCGTACTGCTCGAACACCCCGAGGTGGCCGAATGCGGCGTGATCGGCCGCCCCGACCCGCGCTGGGACGAGGTTCCGGTCGCCTATGTGATCAGGCGGGCGGGCAGCTCAGTCGACGGGGTTGGTTTGAAAGCGAATGTCGAAACGCAACTCGCCCGCTTCAAGGTACCGCGCGACATCATCTTCATCGACGATCTGCCGCGAACGGCATTGGGCAAAGTCCAGCATTTCATGCTGAAGCAGATTGACGCGCGGACGACTTTCCGAGGAGACAAAACTTGAAGATCGCGGTACTGGGCGGCGGCAATGGCTCGTTCGCAGCCGCAGGCGATTTTGCGTTTGGGGGGCACGACGTACGCCTGTGGCGGCGCGACTCCGATGCGGTCGCGGCGCATCGCGCGGCCGGCTCGCGTATCGTCGTCAAGGATCACAATGGCCGGCACGACGTCGAGCTCGCGCTTGTGACGACGGATATTGCCGAAGCGATCCAGGGTGTCGAGCTGATCCTCTGCCCCGCACCGGCGTTCGCGCAGACGGACATCGCTCAACTACTCGCCCCGCATCTGCGCGACGGACAGGTCGTGTTCCTGCCGCCGGCGACCTTCGGTTCGATGATTTTTGCGAAAGCCACGCGCGATGCAGGCAATCGCGCAACGGTGAGTTTCGCAGAAACAGGTACCTTGCCGTGGCTGACCCGCAAACATGGCCCATTCGAAGTCGCCATTACCATCCGCGCCAAGCGACTGCCGGTGGGCGTGTTTCCGCTTCACGCGGCCGGCCACGCCCTGGACATTATCGGACAGGCATTCCCTGATACGATCGAGCCCTGCGGCGACGCGCTCTCGGGTGCACTGATGAACGCGGGTCCGATCATTCATCCCCCGCTGATCGTGATGAATGCTGGCCCGATCGAACATTTCGAGCGCTGGGACATTCACAAGGAGGGGACGCAGGCCGCGATCCGCCGGGTCACCGACACGCTCGATGCCGAGCGCATCAGAGTTCGAGAGGCCCTTGGCTACCAGGCGCCGCACTTTCCACTGGCTCACCATTACGCAACCGAAGGCGAGATTTGGATGTATGGCCGCGGCTCCCATGATCGCCTGACCGACTCCGGCGACTGGCGCGAACGGATCGTGCTGACCGAACATCGCTATATGCAGGAAGATCTACGGTTGGGCCTGTCGTTTCTGACTTCGGTCGCTGAACTTGCGGGGGTTGCCACGCCATTGGCGAAGGCCTTTCTTGCCATCGGCGGCACGATCTGCGGCGAGGATTTTACGAAGAGTGGCCGCACGCTGGCGGGCCTCGGCCTTGGCGGGCTTCATCGCGCCGAATTGCAGACCCTGCTTCGCGAAGGTTTTGGCCGATGACCGCGACGCGTACCGCCATCACCTGTCTCGGCGCCGGCCGCATGGGCCGTGGCATCGCAGTCGCTTTCGCCTATGCCGGCCACGCCGTCACCATGATCGACGTCAAACCGCGCTCGGCCGAACAGTTTGCAAAACTCGAGACAGAGGCGCTGGACGAGGTCAGAAAGACACTGGTCAGCCTCGGCCGATTTGGGCTGTTGAAGGACGGAGAGGCCGAAACCTTGCTGGCGCGGGTTTCAGTCGTACCCACGCATGAGAGCGCTACCGCGCTTGCCGGCGCCGGTATGGTGTTCGAAGGCGTTCCGGAGGTGGTCGAACTGAAACGCGAAGTGCTTGCAGCGGCTTCGAAATCGGTCGCGCCTGACACCATCATCGCCTCAACCACCTCGACCATCCTGGTCGACGACCTCTCCGGCGCGATCGAACATCCTAACCGCTTCCTCAACGTGCACTGGCTGAACCCGGCCTATCTGATCCCGCTGGTCGAGATTTCACCGGGTAAAGCGACCGATCCGGCCATCGTGGCACAAGTCAAAGCGTTGCTCGAAAACATCGGCAAGGTGCCGGTGGTCTGCGCCGCGACACCGGGCTTCATCGTGCCGCGCATCCAGGCACTCGCCATGAACGAGGCGGCGCGGATGGTGGAGGAAGGCGTCGCCAGCGCCGAAGAGATCGACAAGGCGATCCGCTACGGTTTCGGTTTCCGCTACGCGGTGCTGGGGCTTCTGGAATTCATCGATTGGGGTGGCGGCGACATTCTGTACTACGCGAGCCGTTACCTGGAAGGCGCGCTCGGCAGCGATCGCTATCGCGCGCCCGAGGTGATCTCGCGCAATATGCAGGAAGGCCACATCGGGCTTCGCACGGGCGCCGGCTTCCTCAACTATTCCGGTCTCGATATCGATGCCTATCGCGAGCAACGCCTCGCAGCACTGGTCGATATGCTCCGGCATTTTGGGCTGGCGCGGCCGCCGGTGCTTTAGCCAAAGACGTCCTGCAGCACACCCTCGCGCACCACGGCGACCCCATCGAGCTCGATCGTCGTCCCCATCATGGGTAGATCAAAATGTCCGGCGGTGTAACGCCCGGCGAATTCGTTCGCGCCCGTGGAGAACAGGAAATTACCGGACACCGCGCGCAGCTCAGTGCCATTGGTGTCGCGCTGATCATACATCGAGAGTGCCTCATAGCGCGCGCCTGGATTCATGCCGAAACCGACATGCGACACCGCATAGGCTTCGCGATCACCCCAGGCTGCCAGATAGGCGCGCATCATCGCGGCATCCGCGCCCTCGCCCTCCAGATCGGTGACGTAGTCGTCCTTCAGCGTCATTTTGACCGGCGACGTCAGGTAGCGCTTGAAGGTCAGGTTGATGTCGCCCGCTGCCATGACCAGCGTGCCGTTGACGGTCCCACTCTTTGGAAAACTCACCACAATGCCGCCGGGCCAGTGCGCCAGCGTCCCCGGCTTGTCGGTCCAGCCCCAGACGCCGACGGTCGAGGCGCCGGCCATGTCGACGTCAAGATCGGAGCCAGCCTTCGAGGTCACGCGCATGCGCTTGGTCCCGCGCAACATCTTTGCCGCCGCGCGTACCCGCTTCTCCAGCGCGCTATCCGGAACCATGCGCTCAAGCGCTTCGGGATGTTCATTCGAAATGACCAGAATGCGGGCGCCGGCTTTAAGGATTTCGGGCGTCTCCACGGCATGCATCAGTCCCTCGATAGTGCAATCCACCACGAAGCCCGCCTGCTGCAGAGCTGTGACGACTGGCGCCAACCGCTGAATGGCCTCGCTCGCCCCGGTCGAGCGGATCGGCACGATTTGCCGGTTGCGCGGCGTTGGCACGATGACATGAAACGGCCGCGCGCCCATCCGCAACAGAGCCAGCTCGGCTAGATGGACATTGAGCGCGCGGGACTGCGTTTCCGAGAGAATGGCGGCGGTATCGCCGGGCTTGACCGCGCAACGCTCAAAAACCTCGCAGAACGCGTCGATCCATTTCGCTTCGATGCGGTCCGCCAGCATGCTTCTTCTCCACTTCGAAGGTTGTATCAGACTTCGGGAAAGCCGCGCAGCAAATAGGACCTTAGTCCCTCCAGCGCGCCATTCAGGATCAGTCCTAAAAGCGAGATCGTAATCAGCGGCACGAACATGTCGACCGCCTGAAACGTGCGCGCGGCCGTGACCAGGACATGACCAAGACCGTCGGTCGACGTAATCATCTCCGCCAGAAACACCACGATGCAGGAAATGACGAGACCGATGCGGCAGCCCGTCAGGATCGACGGCGCAGCGGCCGGCAGCACCACCTTGAACAGAATTTCGCGACGCGATGTACCCGCCGCCATCGCCGACCAGATCAATTTCTGTTCCACGGTCGATGCGCCGTAGTAGGTCGAAAGCAGGATCGGAAACAATGCGTCCGCGGCGACAAGCGTGATCTTGGATTCGTGGCCAAAACCGAGCAGCAGCAAGAGCGCCGGGTAGAGTGCGACCTTCGGCAGCGGCGCCAGCACCCGCACGATCGGCCGAACTGCGGCGTTGATCGCAGGGCTCGCCGCCGCGGCCAGGCCGATCGCAACGCCAAGAATGACGGCAATCGCGAACCCCGCGAACAGTCGGAGCAAGGTGGCCTCGATATCCTGCCGGTAGGTGGCGTTCAGGAATTGCTGGACCATACGTCCGAAGACCTGCCCGGGCGGCGGCAACAATGTCACCGGCGCGTAGCCAAACGACACCATTGCCTGCCACAGCAGGATCAAAAGCGCGATTGGCGCCAATCCAAGCAGTACGTTGGTCGTGACGGCGCGCACGTTCATGAAAAGCTCAGAGGAATGTCGAATTGCGGTTCAGACCATCGTACCAGCCGGGCGCGCAGTCTTTCAAAGAGAGCATCGAGCCCAATGCCCATCGCACCGACGATGATGATCATCGCATAGACGATGTCGTATTCCCCCATGTCGAGCGCGTTGAACAGGATGTTCCCCGCACCGGACTGTCGCGCGATCATCTCGCTGGTGATCATGGTGATCAGCGCCAGCACCAGCCCAGTGCGGCAGCCTGTCAGGATTTCCGGTAGCGCCGCAGGCAGAACGATGCGGACCAGCCGCTCGGCCGCCGAGAGCCCCATCGCAGCGCCTGACCATAACATCTTTTCTTCGACCGCCTTGGCGCCCTCGAAACTGTGATAGATCACCGGGAGGCTGACACCGAGAAAGATCACGAGCGTTTTCGAAAGATCGCCGACGCCAAGCCAGAGCATGATGATCGGCATCAACGCCGCCTTCGGCACCGGATAGATCACCATCAACAGCGGATTGAAGAAAGACGCCACCGCGCGGCTGCGGCCCATCATTAGCCCAAGTGGGATCGAAACGATGACGGCGATACTAAAGCCGATCACCATCCGCCGAAGCGAGGCCAGGATGTTGATCAAGGCATCCTTGTCGCCGAGGATCGAGGGAATCGCGCGGATCGCGTCCAGCGCGGTCGGAAAGCTGTCGTTGTTGAGGGCGAGCGCGGCAGCCTGCCAAACCGTGAGCAATCCGAGACAGGCGAGCAAGGGCGCCAGACGCACAAGGAGGGCACGGCCGGGGATCATGGCGCTATCTCGACTTCGCCGCTGTCGTCGAACATGCGTTCGATGTCGACGACATATTTCTGGTAGCGGGGATCGAGCAGCAGCTCGGTGCGCCGGCGCGGGCGCGGCAGATCGATATCGATCACCTGCCGGATGCGACCGGGCGATCGTGTCATCATGACCACCTTGTCGGAGAGAAACACCGCCTCCTCGACCGAATGGGTGACGAACAGCACCGTCTTGCGACCGCGTTCCCAGATATTGAGCAGATCGTTCTGCAATCGCGTTCGCGTGTGCGCATCCAGCGCCCCAAAGGGCTCATCCATCAAGAGCACCTCGGGATGGTAGGCGAGCGTTCGCGCCAGCGCGACGCGTTGCTTCATTCCGCCCGAAAGCTCCTTAGGGTAGAAATTCTCAAAGCCTTTCAGTCCGACCATTTCGATCAGCGCGCGGCTCTGCGCTTCGGCTTCGGCATATTTCACGCCCTGTTGGCGCGGGCCATACATCACATTGCCGAGCACGCTCTTCCAGGGGAACAGCGCAAATTCCTGAAACACGGGCCCACGATCGGGACCCGGCCCGGTGATCGCGCTGCCCTTCATCCTGGCCGATCCCTGGCTCGGAGGAACGAAGCCGCCGACGATGTAGAGCAATGTCGATTTTCCGCACCCGGACGGACCGAGGATCGAAACAAAGGCGCCGTCCTCAATTGTCAGAGAAATATCCGACAGGGCCAGATGGTCTTTGCGTGTCGACGTCTGAAACACCCGTGAGACATGGTCGATCTCGATCATGGCGGTCGCCGGCTTCGGCGCTCCGTCCATCTTGACGTTGGATCGCGACGGCGTCGCCTTCATCCAGACTTCTCTCGCCGGTCATGAAACATCGCGCACTGCTACCTTTCTCGTCTGGTCAGGTCAAAGCTAAGCATAGCGAAAGAATGCGGCCCAGCCTCAACTTCCATCAAACCACGGCCACTCGGCCGGCCCCTCATGCGTGACGGCGCCGCCGGGCGCCTGGCCGACCAGACGTGCATATTTTGCGAGCGCGCCTGCCCGATGTCTTGGCGGTCTCGGCTTCCACATCTCGCGCCGCCGTGACAATTCGGGATCGTCGATCAGAACATCCATGCGGCGCGCAGCAGCATCGATGCGGATACGATCGCCATCGCGCACCAGCGCCAATGGACCGCCGACAAAGGCTTCCGGCGAGACATAGCCGATGCACATCCCACGCGTCGCGCCTGAAAACCGTCCGTCGGTGATGAGCGCAACCTTTTCGCCCATCCCCTGCCCGTAGATCAATGCGGTGACGCCAAGCATTTCGCGCATGCCGGGACCGCCGACCGGGCCTTCGTTGCGGATCACCAGGACTTCCCCTGCAGCGTAATTGCGGTTGCGGACCGCATCGACACAGGCCTCTTCATCCTCGAACACACGCGCAACGCCTTCGAACATGAGGTTCTTCAAGCCCGCGACCTTGATGACTGCGCCATCAGGGCAAAGATTGCCCTTGAGCACCGCCACCCCGCCGTCCGGCATGATCGGCGCCCGCGTCGAGTAGATCACCTCGCCGTCGGGTGCGCTCGCATCGGCATATTCCTCGGCAATGGTCTTGCCGGTGATCGTCAGGCAAGTTCCGTCGATGTGGCCACTTTCAACCAGCGCACGGATGACTACCGCTGCGCCGCCGACGTCATAGACGTCCTTTGCGGTGTATTTGCCGCCCGGACGGAGATTGCCGATCAGAGGCGTCCGCGCAAAGACCTCACCGACATCGTCGATGGTGAAGGAAATGCCTGCCTCATTGGCAATCGCCGGCAAATGCAGCGCGGCGTTGGTCGATCCACCGGTGGCGGCGACAATCGCGGCGCCATTTTCCAGCGATTTGCGCGTCACGATCTCGCGCGGCAACGGCCCGCCCAGCTCCAGGATCTGCATCACCAGCCGCCCGGCCTGACGCGCAATCCGCGCACGCTCGGGGTAGACTCCAGGGACCATCGAGGCGTTCGGAATGGTCAGGCCCATCGCTTCCGAAACCATCGCCATGGTATTGGCGGTGAACTGCCCGGCACATGCGCCAATCGTCGGCAGACATGTCCGCTCGATGCCGGTCAGCGTCGCCTGATCGATTTCGCCGGTCATGAAGCCGCCGACCGCCTCGTAGGAATCGAGCACCGTCAGGGTCTTGCCCTGGAAGCGGCCCGGCAGCGCGCTGCCGCCATAGATGAAGATCGACGGTACATTGCAGCGGATCATGCCCATCATCACGCCGGGCAATGTCTTGTCGCAGCCGCCAAACCCGATTAACGCATCGTAGGCCAAGCCGTGGATCACGGCCTCGATCGAGTCGGCGATCAGTTCGCGCGAGAACAACGAGAACTTCATGCCCTCGTGGTTCATGCTGATGCCGTCGGAGACCGAAACGGTCGTGAACTCGCGCGGCGTGCCGCCAGCTTCCGCAATCCCGGCCTTCGCCGCCTCGACCTGGAAATCGTGCGTCATGTTGCAGGGCGTCTGCTCGCCCTTCATACTGACCACGCCGATCATCGGCTTTGCCAGCGCGGCATCGTCCAGGCCCATCGCCCGCATGAAGGCGCGGTGCGGCGCCCGATCGAGGCCATCCGTCGTGACCCGGGATCGCCACTTTTTCATGCGCATAGCCTCTCAGTAGCCCGTTCCGGCGCAGGCCAGGACGCACCATCGTCGGCCTCGGGCACCTGCGTCACTGCAGCGGAGCGACGATGGTTGGGTGCTTGAATTGCGCGACGTCCAGTTTCGGCAGCATTCCGGTCTCGGCGTAGATGTCGAGCATTTTCTGGATCGCGGCGAAATTCGGCGCGGCGCCGGGATCCCGTCCGAAATCATTGTCCTTGAGCAGATAGGTCTCGAGCACCGGGACTGGTGCCTTCAGCACCTCGGATACGACTTTTAAAGTCTCTTCGCGATTGGCCAGCGCCTTTTTCATGCCCGAGGTGATATCGCGCACGTAAGCCTTTACCAGATCGGGGTTTTTGTCGACGAAGTCGGCCCGGCAGGCCTCCAGGATATGAACGATGTTCGGCATCACCTCAGAGAGCGAGAACAGCTTGCGCGTACCGCCCTTGGCTTCCGCGCGCGCCGCGAACGGCTGGTTCATGTTGACGGCGTCGACACGCCCCTGACGCAGCGCATCCTCGGAAACCGCGAAGCCGACTTCGACCAGCTTGATGTCCTTTGCCGGGTCGATCCCGTTCTGCTTCAGCAGCATGTTAAAGGGGCCCTGCGTGCCACCGCCGATCACCGAAATCCCAACCGTCTTGCCCTTCAGATCGGCAATGGTCTTGATCGGCGAGTCATCCTTGACCGCCCAATAGACCGAGAAGCCGCCCGGCTTCTCGAACACGTGCTGGGCCACGATATAGGCCTTCAGATTGCCGCCGACGACGCCATTGGCAAGCGACAGCGGCGCCTGGGTCGCGCAATCGAGCGCGCCCGCGGCCAGCGCCTGAGTCATCGGCGCGGTGCCCTGGAACTGCGTCCATTCGATATTGTAGGTCTTCCCGAGATCGGGGAATTCCGAAGGCCGGCGCATCATCCAGTATTTCGACTCCTCGGCCGGAATGGTCCAGCCGACACGGATCGTTTGTTGCGCCTGCGACGGACTGACGCCTGCATACATGGCAGCTGCCGCTCCGGCCGCCAGAATCCATCTCGAAACCATCCGCATCCTGCCCATCCCCACTCACTTTCGGCACCAATCCTATTGACCCGAGCCCCAAATCTTTCATGGTTCAAATAATTAGGCAAGCCATTGGAAGCTCGGGTAGATTTGCCCACCGCGGCACCATTTGTGGTAAAGGTCCATGCTGGCCAAGCGTTGAGCGAGTGCGATGATCGGAGAGCGGGAATGACCGAGGCGGATGGACAACAAGCCGAAAAACTCGGCTATCTCGGGCTAGGCCTGATGGGACTTCCGATGAGCCTGCGCCTGCTCAAGGCGGGCCATGACGTTTCAGTCTGGAATCGGTCCGCCAGCAAGGCAGCGCCGCTCGTCCAAGCCGGTGCGAGGCCTGCGGCCAATCCGCGCGAGGTCGCCAATGCCACCAGCATCATCTTCATGTGCGTCACCGACGCTCATGCGGTCGAGGACGTGGTATTCGGCCACGAGGGCCTCGCGGCAGCGCCGGGAGAGGGAAAGCTGGTGGTCGACTTCTCATCGATCCATCCTGATGCCGCCCGCGCGGTCGCCGCCCGGCTGAAGGCCGCCAACGGCATGGGATGGATCGACGCGCCGGTGTCCGGCGGAACCAAGGGTGCCGAGGAAGGCACGCTCGCAGTCATGGCAGGAGGCGATGCGGCCGATATTGAAAGGGTTCGCCCCTATGTTCTGGCGATGGCGCGACGGTTGACGCACATGGGGCCGACCGGCGCGGGCCAAACGACAAAACTGTGCAATCAGGTGATCGTCGGATGCGCCATGGCGGTTCTGGCCGAAGCAACACGGCTTGCGACGAACGCCGGGATCGATGCCGGCCGGCTCCCGGAGGCGCTCGCCGGTGGTTTCGCCGATTCAATCCCGCTACAGCTCTTCGTACCGCGCATGGTGCAGGGCATTCATTCACCGCCGCTGGGCCATATCGCAACGATGCTGAAGGATCTCGACACAGTGGTCGAGGTGGCGCGCGACACCTCGAGCCCGGTGCCGATGGCGTCGCTCGCCGCACAATTGTTCAGGATGGCCAAGACGTTGCGGGGCGAGGATGCGGACGCGCTTGAGATTTACAAATTGTCCGCCTCGCGGAGCGGATGAGGCCTGGTCGAAACTGGCTGCGATCGCCGAGAAAGCGATTGCAGCGGTAGCCAGGACCGCTAGAAATATCGCTTTGAAAAGCCAAATCTCGGGGAAACGCTGCAATGTACAAGCCTATCGGCGTCACCACTTCAGCTGATTTTCCGATCCCCGATCGAATGAAGGCCTGGGTCCTCGGCGGGCCGGACGAGCTCTTCCTGCGCGACAAGCCCACGCCGGTTCCGGCGCGCGCCGAAGTTCTGGTCCGCATCGACGCGGTGGCGATATGCGCCACGGATCTTGAAATCATCCACTCGGGGTCGCCGGCCAGCATCCAGGGCGGCCTCCCCTTCAACAAGAACTTCACGCCGGGTCACGAATATATGGGCACGGTCGCAGCGCTCGGGCCCGACGTCGATGAATTCCGGATCGGCGAGCGCGTCAGCGTGGAAATCCACGCCGGCTGCGGCCAGTGCAAGCGGTGCCGTCAGGGCATGTACACCTCTTGCCTGAACTATGGGAGGCCCGAGAAGGGCCACCGCGCCAACGGCTTTACGACCGACGGCGGTTTCGCCGGATACGCGGTCAATCACATCAATACGCTGGCCCGCGTGCCCGACACCATGAGCGACGCGGAAGCGACGCTGGTCGTCACCGCCGGAACATCGATGTATGCCTTGACCGAGCTCGGCGGCCTTGTTGCCGGCGAGAGCGTGGTCGTGATCGGCCCGGGTCCGATCGGCCTGCTTGCCGTCGCCGTTGCCAAGGCACTCGGCGCGAGCCCGGTCATCTTGACGGGAACCCGCCCCAAACGCCTCGCGATCGGCAAGCAATTAGGCGCGGACCGTGTTGTCAACATCACCGAGGAAAACGCCGTCGATGTCGTCAAGGAGTTCACCGGCGGGATCGGCGCGGACTATGTGATCGAATGCGCGGGCACTGAAGAGACCGTCGATCAGGCTATTCACATGGTCAACCGGGGCGGGAAACTCTGCCTTGCGGCATTCCCGCATGAGCGGGTGACGACCGATCTCGCACATCTCGTCAGGAACAACATCTATGTCTATGGCATTCGCGGCGAGGGCCGCAGTGCCACCCACCGCGCCATGGAGCTGATGGCGGAAAAGCGCTTCGACGCGACGAAGATTCACACCCACACCTTCGCGCTTGACGATCTGCCGACGGCGCTCCGATATGCGCGGGATCGGGTTGAAGATGCCATCAAGGTGGTCGTCACCAATAAGCAAGCAGGTGCAGTCGCCAGCGCGGCTGCTGAATAGCCTGGTTCGTCAAACCGAGCAGTAGCGCTCCTTGATATCTTCGTCTGCGAGCAGTTCCTGCGCGGTTGCCTGATGAACCACCGCGCCCTGATCCAGCACATAGGCGCGGTCGGCGATGTCGAGCGCCAGTTCGACATTCTGCTCGACCAACAGCACCGTGGTCCCCTGCGCCTTCATGGCGCGAAACAACTCGAACATTTCGTCGACGAGTACCGGCATGATGCCCTCGGACGGCTCATCAAGCATGATCAGATCAGGCTTGGCGATCATCGCACGCGCAATTGCCAACATCTGCTGCTCACCGCCGGACATGGTCACCGCCTCCTGATCCAGGCGCTCGGCAAGCCGTGGAAAAATGTCCGCAATGCCCTTGATCAGTTCGGTCTCTCGTTTCTTTTCCGGAGAAGCGACCAGGCCGAGCCTGAGATTTTCCCGCACCGAAAGCCCCTGCACGATGCGGCGCTCTTCGGGCACATAGGCAAGACCGAGCACAAAGCGCATATGGGCCGGACGGCCCAACAATTCCTGCCCCTTGAACACGACAGATCCGCGCGTTCGATCCATCAGCCCCATGATCGATCTCAGCGTCGTGGTCTTTCCGGCGCCGTTGCGACCGATCAGGCAGACGATCTCGCCCTTGGCGACCTCGATATTGACGTCCTGCAGCACGTGGCTCGCACCATACCATGCGTTCAGCTTGCTGATCTCGAGCATCGCTTCAATGCTCCCGCTGACCGAGATAGACCCGTTTCACCGCCTCGTTCTGACGGACCTCCTGTGGCGTCCCCTCCGCCAGCAACTCGCCATGGTGCAGCACCAGAATGCGATCGCTGATTCCAAGCACGAGCTTCATCTTGTGTTCGACCAGAATCACGGTCCGCTCGCTGGCGAGCTTCACGATCAGATCCATCATGGTACGGGTTTCTTCCGGGCTCATTCCGGCCGTTGGCTCGTCCAGCAGCAACAACCGTGGACGGCTCGCCAGCGCCATGCCGATCTCCAGCGCGCGTTGCTCGCCATGCGCCAGCGTCTTCGCCGCCCGCTCCCGCGCCTCCCATAGGCCGACCAGCGCCAACAGCTCGTCGGCCTGCGCGGTCAGCTCGCGGAGCCGGGCTCGCGGGCGCCAGAGATCGTATCGCGACACCAGGGCCTGCAGCCCAACGCGGATATTCTCCCGGGTCGAAAGCTGAGGAAAGACATTGGTGATCTGGAAGGATTTTGCGACCCCCATATGGGCAAAGCGATGCTGCGGAAGGCCGGTGACATCCCTGCCCTCGAATTCGACGGTGCCGCTCGAGGGCGGCAGCGCTCCGGACAGCAGATTGAAATAGGTGCTTTTGCCGGCGCCATTGGGCCCGATGATGGAGGTGATCGCACCCCGGCTAAATTCGGCCGAAACATCCTTCAGCGCGACAAATTTACCGAACACTCTGCCCACACCCTTGGTGCGCAGAATGACCGGCTGGGGTTGCGCATTTCCCATCATTGCGGCCTGGCTCGCGAAACCAGCGTGCCCCAGATCCCGGCGGGAAAGAACAGCACGCAGATCATGAAGATCGCGCCGACGACGAGCTGCCAATGCACCGTCCAGAGGGAAACGAGATTTTCCAGGAGCAGAAACACCGCGGCCCCGATCATCGGCCCGAAGAACGTCCCCATCCCTCCCAGCAACGCGATCATCACAACGATGCCAGAGGTGTCATAGTGCAGGATTTCGATCGGGACGATGGACAAATGCAGGGCCTGGAGCGCACCGGCCAATCCGCAAAAGCCGCCTGACAGCACGAAAGTGATGAGCCGCGTCAACGTCACGTCATAGCCGGACGCCCGCGCGCGGGTCTCGTTTTCGCGAACCGCTTCGATTACGGCGCCGAACGGAGACGCGAGAATCCGCGACAGCACGAAGAAGGCCGCGATCACGAACGTCGCGATCACATAGTATCGGATCATTGGGTTGATGAAGTCGAGCTTGAAGCCGAGGACATCGATGGTGCGAACATTGATGCCCCGCAGACCGTTCTCGCCACCGGTCCAATCGATTGCCTGATAAAATAGGTAATACACGCACTGCGACAGCGCCATGGTCACCATCGCGAAGTAGATGCCGCGAGTACGGATTGCCAGCACCCCGATCAGCGCCGCCATCACAAGGCCTGCTAGAATCCCGATCGCAATCGCCACGTACCAGGGCAGCGCCAGGTGGACGATCGCGATGCCGCACAGATACGCGCCGGTTCCGAACAAGGCGGCATGCCCGAAGGACAGCAAGCCGAGATAGCCGTAAACCAGATTGAATCCGAGCGCGTAGAGCCCATAGATCAGGATGTTCACGGCGAGCGCGGTGAACGGCATCACGAGGGGAAACACCAGAACGACCAGACTGGCGATGCTGGCGCGATGCCTGGTGGCGAACTCGAACCAGCTCACAGGCGCCGCCTGCACCCGCTGCAACGGCTGGATCAATTCGTCCATGGCGGATTTCACCTTCAGCTCATCAATCCGGCGCGACCGAAGAACCCTTGCGGCCGCACGATCAGAACCACCGCCATCAGTGCGAAAATCGACACTTTCGCCATCTCGGGTGCAAACAACGAGGTCATGCTGACGACAACCCCGACCAGAAGGCCAGCCAGCACTGCCCCGCCGATCGACCCCATGCCGCCCACTACCGTCACGACAAAGGCTTCGGCGAGGATGGTGCCTCCCATCTCCGGAATGACGCCCTGCAGTGGAGCAGCGAGCAGGCCCGCAAATCCTGCGATCGCAGTCCCGATGCCGAACACAATCAGCCAAACCTTGGAGACATCGACGCCAAGCACGCGAACGATCTGCGGATCGCGCGCGCCCGCGCGAATGATCAGGCCGAAGCTGGTCTTTTCCAGGAACAGCCACAGCCCCAGCAGCACGACCGCCGTCGCGCCGATCACGAACAAGCGGTAAAGCGGAAAATAGCCGACGCCGATGTTGACGGCGCCTTGCAGAAGGTCGGGCGTGTCGAAGGGATAGCCGGTCTTGCCGAAAACGATGCGTACGAGCTCGACCATCACATAACTCAAGCCGAACGTCAGCAGCAGCGGATAGTCGATGCCACGCCCGTAGAGCGGCCTGATCAGGATACGTTCGACGGACCATATAGAACGCACCGTGGGCGAAGTTGACGACCGTCAGCATGCCAAAGATCAGGGAAAGGCCGATCGCGAACAGCACATAGATCGCACCGAGCGCCAGACCGGCGAACAGTTGCAGCGCGATAAGATCGAAGCTCAGACCGGCCATATGTTTCCCCTGGACGGCGGAGCGCGCCAACGCACGCCCCACTCACGAATCATGCCTTGTGACCGAGCTCTGCACAGGTCCGCAGGTTCGCCTCATTCGGCTCATCGGTCGAGATGACCTCGAAGACGTCGGAGTCGTTCCTCATGTTCGCCGACTTCGATTTGATCACAAGAACCGATTGCACCGACTGGTGGTCGCATTTCCGATAATATTGCGGGCCTTTGTAGTAGTCGTATTTGAGCGCTTCCATCGCCGCGATGACCTTGTCGGTATCGACACTGCCGGCACTCTTGACGGCCTCCAGCACGGTGCGAACGCCGCCATATCCGAGCGCGCCATAATCGGTCGGCAGTTTGCCGTCGTACATCTTGCCGAAGGCCTGGTTGAAAGCCTTCGTGGAAGCGAACTTGTCTTCGATGCCCCAGTAGAAGGAGCAGCCGCCGACCACGCCTTCGAACGCCTGCGGCCCCGCCGCGACGCGGCTCGCATGGGACAGCAACGGGGCGATGATCTGGATGGTCTTCTTGACACCGAAATCGGTCGCCTGCTTCAGCACGATCTGCTGGTCGCGTCCGAAATTGCTGATGCAGAGAATATCGGGCTTCAGCGCCTGGATACGGGGCAGCAATGTCGAGAAATCGGATGTGCCGAGCGGATGGCGGATGTCGCCGAGATTTTCGATGTTGAAGGCCTTGCCGACCTCGAGGAACCCGCGGACCATTTCGTGGCCGTAAGCGTAGTCCGCGGTCAGGAACGCGACCTTCTTGCCAAATTTTGAAAAGGCGTAGCGGCCGACCGCACCCGACGTCAAATGCGGGTTCAAGGCTTCGTGGAATGTGAAGCGGCTGAAATCCGCGGCTTCATTGATGGCATCGGACTGACTGATCGAATTGAAGATGATGCCGCGTTCCTTGGTGACGTTGTTGATCGCGAGCTGCACGGCCGCCGAAAGGCTGCCGACGACGAAATTCACCTTTTCCTTCTCGACCAACTCGAGCGTGCGCGTCGCGGCTTCCCCGGGATTGAGCTTGTCGTCGCGCACGACCAATTCCGCCTTGCGTCCATCAAGGCCGCCGGCTTCGTTGAACTGGGCCACAGCAAGTTGTCCGGCGCGCACCTGGTCCTGGGCTTCGGTGCCGTAGGGGCCGGTCAACGGGACGGGAAAGCCGATCTTGATATTGGCCTCCTCCGCCCGAAGCAGGTTGACCCGAAACGGCGAGGCGGCAAGTGCGGCGCCTGCGCCCGCCGTGACCAACAGGCGACGGCGGGAAATCGGTCCGGGTCTTGCGATCTTCCTGGTCATGGCTTTGTCCTCCGCTTGAAATTCTTTTGGTCTTTTGCCGATGGCGTCTTCGCTCAGATTCGCCCCAGGGCCGTCAGGATAACCTGCGGCGTCAAAGGAATCTCTGTAATTCTCGTATTAAACGGCCTCAACGCGTCATTAACCGCGTTGGCGACGGCCGCGGCCGCCCCTGCCGTGCCGGCCTCGCCCGCCCCCTTGGCGCCCAACTCGCTTTCCAGCGTTGGCGACACCACGTGGCCGACATCGATATCAGGCATTTCCCCGGACATCGGAACCAGATAATCGGCCATGTTGGCGTTGGTAAGCTGGCCGCGCTCATCGTAAATGCATTTCTCGAACAGCGCCGCGCCCAGGCCCTGGACCACTCCGCCCCTGATCTGTTCGTCAACCAGTTGCGGGTTGATGATGGTGCCGCAATCCTCGACCACCCAATGTCTGAGCAACCTGACGAAGCCCGTTTCGGCGTCGACCTCGAGCCACGAGGCCTGGACGCCATTGGTGAAGGCAAACGGATATTCGCGCGGCACATAGTGGCGTGTCGCCATCAGTTCGGGCTGTATCCCCGGGGGCAGCGTGTCGGGACGGAAGTAGACGATGCGCGCCAGTTCCTTCAGCTCGATGCGCGCCGCGCCGTCGCTCGTATTCACGATGGCATCGCCGGCGATATCGAGTTCGCTGGGCGCGGATTGCAGGATGGCGGCGGCGACATCCAAAATATTCTTGCGCAGGATTTTCGTCGCCTGCAACGCAGCCTCGCCGCCGATGCCGGCACCGCGCGAGGCCCAGGTGCCCCCGCCATAGGGCGTATTGTCGGTGTCGCCTAGAATGACCCGGACCCGGCCCATCGAGACGCCGAGCACGCTGGCGACGATTTGCGCGGTGATCGACTCCGAGCCCTGCCCTTGTTCTGTGATGCTGGTATGGCAGATTACCGAGCCTTGCGCGTCCAGGCGCACCGCAACGCCATCCTGGGACGAAATCTTGGCGCCGCCGACGCCATAAAACGCCGCGCTGGGATTTGTGACCTCGATGAAACTGGCGATGCCAATGCCGCGATAGATATTTTTCTGGCGCAAGACCGCCTGTTCGGCTCGCAGGCCTTCGTAGTTCATCATATCGAGGAGTTTGTCGAGCGAGGCATGGTGAGACAACTGCTCAAACCTCAGTCCCGACGGAGACGCACAGGGGTAGGCGTCGTCGCGGATGAGATTGCGGCGACGGATTTCGACCGGGTCCATCTCGATCTTCTCAGCTGCCAGATCGACCAAGCCCTCCGTTACGGAGCATGCAACCGGATGACCGACGGCGCGATACTGACACATCACATTCTTGTTCTGGAATACCACGCGGGCGCGGGCGCGGTAATTCTTCGCGATATAAGGACCGCCGACGAGATTGACGACCTGGTTGGCCTCGATCGCGCTGGTGCGTGGGTACATTGAATAGGGACCGATTCCGGTGAGATCATCGATTTCGAACGCCATGATCGTGCCGTCGCGCTTGACGCCGATCCGCCCTTTGCAGCGATGGTCCCTGGCGTGAATGTCGGTGTTGAAGCTTTCGACCCGGTCGGCGACAAATTTGATCGGCCGACGCAACAGTTTCGACAACGCATAGGTCGCCATCTCGTCGGCATAGATATGAACCTTGATACCGAAGGAACCTCCGACATCCTTGCAGACCACGCGCACCTGCGACTCCTGCAGGCCGAGGTGAAGCGCCGCGATGTTCTGGACCATATGCGGCGCCTGCGTGCCCTGATAAATCGTGAGCCATGCTTCCGCAGCGTTCCAATCGGCGACGACCGCGCGCGGCTCCAGCGTCACGCCGGTGTGACGGCCGAAGATGAAGTCCGCTTCCACGACCTCGTCGGACTCAGCAAAGGCTTGATCGACATGGCCGGCATTGTGAACGCGCTCAAAGGCGAGATTGTCGCCGAGTGAAGGATGAATGACCGGCGTGTCACGGTCGAGCGCGCTGCGCATGTCCGTCACCGCTTCGAGCTCCTCGTACTGAACCGCGACAGCTTCCGCTGCGTCCTCCGCGAGCGCCCGGCTGTTCGCGACCACGGCTGCCACCGCTTCGCCCTGCCAGCAGACGCAATCAACGGCGATGGCATGTTGGGGCGCGGATTTCAGCCCTTTCAGATGGGAGAGCACGCCGACCCAGGGCGTAATGACGTTCGCGAGTTCTTTGCCTGTGACAACGGCGATGACACCAGGCATGCACTTGGCCGCAGTCGCGTCGATCGCGACAATCCTCGCATGCGCATGCGGGGAACGGAGGAAAACAGCATGCACCATCCGGGGCAGCTCCATGTCGCTGACATAGAGCCCACGCCCCTGCATGAGCCGGTCGAGGTTTGGCCGCGGCACGGACCTGCCGATATAGGAATTCGGCCGATCAAGAACCGAGAGAAGCTCGGCTTTGGCCGACGTAAGGTTCATGCCGCCCGCCCTCTGCGCGAGCGCGCCGTCGCCTCCACGGCGTCGACAATGGCATGATAGCCGGTACAGCGGCAATAATTCCCCGAGAGATGCTCGCGTATTCGCTGGCGGCTCGGCTCGGGATGCTGTCGCAGCAAGTCCTGCGCGGCGATCAGCATGCCCGGCGTGCAATATCCGCATTGCAGCGCGTTCCGGTCGCGGAAGGCGGCTTGCAGGTCTGCAACCTCGCCACTATCGGACAGGCCTTCGATGGTCTCCACCGACCTGCCATCCATCTGCACCGCCAGCATCAGACAGGCTCGAACGATTTCATCGTTCACCCGTACCGTGCAGGCGCCGCAGACGCCATGCTCACAGCCGACATGCGTTCCGGTCAGATGCAGATGTTCCCGCAGAAAGTCTGCGAGATTGAGCCGTGGCAAAACATGCGCGTCAACGCGCTCGCCGTTGACGCGAAGCGAGACTGGTACGGGAGCCGTCACGCGGCTCTCCCGCTTGCGCCCAGATCGGAACGGCCGAGCAGCGTTGATACGCACCGGGCCAGCAGCACCTTTGCCAGATGCCTGCGCATGGAGGCCGTAGCCTGTTGATCATCGTACGGAGCAAGCTCCTCACCAAGCGCGGCCGAGGTCTCAGACAACAATTTCGGCGTGACCGGGACGTCGAGCAGCCTGTCGACGACCCTGGACAGAACAGGACGATCGCCGATGGCAAAAAAAACGGGACGAAAGTTCTTCATGATGCCGCCGGCGTCGATGACTGCCAGCGCGGCGAGACCGGCAATCGCATAGTCCCCATGCCGGCGCGCAAATTCGTAAAAAAAATGTGCTGAGTTCTTTCGCATGGTCGGCAGCTCAATGGCGATCAACAACTCCTCAGCCGACAGCGCGGTGTGGAAAATTCCTTGAAAGAAATCCGCGGCCGCAATTCTTCGTTCCCCGTCCCCGCCGTGTACGACCATGGTCGCTTCAAGCGCGAGCATACAGGCCGGGAGCTCCGAAGCTGGATCGGCATGGGCGAGGCTTCCGCCGAGCGTCCCCCTGTTGCGGATCGCGGGATGAGCGACGTGCGCGACGGCCTCGGCCAGCAACGGCGCCTGCGCTGCGATCTCAGGAGACTTAAGGAGGTCGACGTGACGGGTCAGCGCGCCGATGCGAAGAACGCCGCTTCCGACGGCAATCCCGCGCAGTTCGTCAAGCCCACCGATATCGACGATCAGTTCGGGAGAAATCAGGCGGAGATTCATCGCCGGCATCAGGCTTTGGCCGCCCGAAAGCACCTTCGCCTTCTCCCCATGAGCCGCAAGCAATTCCAGCGCGTTGTCGAGGCTGCTTGCACGTGCGTAAGCGAAAGCCGAGGCTTTCATGGATGTGACCTCCCCGGCCGGCTTTTATGCGTTTTTTTAATTAGAAGGTGGCGACGGTCAAAGGTCAAGTTTTGTTTATCGAACGATTATTTCGGGTTGTGCGACTTTTGGACTTGTCTTGAGAAAGACAACGACGCACGGTCTGTCCCCACAAGATCGGGGTCGCGGAGGCGGAGGCAATGAAGCTGGGTTTCTTTACGATGCCGATCCATCCCCTTGACAAGGATTGGCGGCTCTCGCTCCAGGAAGACCGCGAAGCGTTCCTGCTCGCCGACGAGTTGGGGTTTAATGAAGCCTATGTCGGCGAACACGCGACCGACAAGGCCGAAAACATCACCTCCGGTGTCGCGTTCCTGGCGTGGATTGCCGCCGCCACCAAGCGGATCAAGCTGGGCACCGGCACCATCAATATGCCGAACAGTCACCCGGCCGCCGTCGCGGCCACGATCGCGATGCTTGATCACATGCTGGACGGCCGCTTGATCTTCGGGATCAGCCCCGGCGGGCTTTTGTCGGATGCGGAATTGTTCGGCAATCTCGATGCGGACCGCAATGCGATGTTTCTTGAGGCAATCAACCAGGTTCTTCAGATCTGGGCCAGCGAGCCACCCTACAATATCCAGGGCAAATACTGGAACATTTCGACGGAAAAGACTCTGATCGCGGATATCGGCCAGGGCTTTATCGGGCGCCCGCTGCAGCGGCCTCATCCGCCGATCGTCGTGACCGCCGTCGCACCTTTCTCCAAGGGTGTTACAGAAGCCGCCGCCCGCGGCTGGGATCCGATCTCAGCCAATTTCTTGATGCCCGCATGGGTCAAGAGCCACTGGCCGAAATATGTGGAGGGTTGCGAACGCGGCGGCAGAGCCGCCGATCCCGCCAACTGGCGGGTTGCCAAGAGCGTCTTTGTTGCCAACGACATGGCAACGGCAAAGGCCTATGCCACCGATCCGGACGGTCCTTACGTGTACTATTACCGGTCGCTGTTCACGAAATTGAAGAAGAATGGCCGCATCGAACTGTTCAAGACGCGACGCGATCAGCCAGACGAGGAAGTGACGCTGGAAGCGATCTGCGACAAGCTGATCATCTGGGGAACGCCGGAAAGCGTTGCGGATCAACTTCTGGCCTTTCAGGATGAGGTCGGCAAGTTCGGCACACTGCTCTATGCAGGCAAGGACTGGAGGGACCGTGAATTGGCGCGGCAGTCGATGATCATGATGGCTGAAAAGGTCATGCCGCGCGTCAACGCCGGCACATCAGACCAGTCCAACGCTGCGGAATAGCTCGCGGGCTATTGGAAGGAGAGGCAACGTGGCGCTTACCGATCGCATCCCCTATCAGGCGCAGGTCGACCGGCCGAAGCTCAAGCTGCCAGACGGCAAGAAGCTTGCCGTGTGGGTCATCCTCAACGTCGAGGAATGGCGTATTGAAAACGCGATGCCGCGGACCGTGCTGAGCCACCGATGGGCCAGCCATTATTGCCGGACGTACCGAACTGGTCTTGGCACGAATACGGAATGCGCGCCGGCTTTTGGCGGCAGTTCAAGGCGTTAACGGACCGGAAAATGCCGGTGACGCTGGCGCTGAACGCCGACGTCTGCAACGCCTATCCGCGCGTGGCATCCGCGGCACTTGAGGCGGGATTCAAATTCATGGGCCATGGTTTCGTGCAGGGCCCGATGCACAAGCTCGCAAACCAGGCTGACGCGATCAAACGCTCGGTCGAAACCATCGCGAAATTCACCGGAAAACCGCCGAGATCATGAGAAAGTCCGGGCCTGACGGAAACCGAGGAAACGATCGACCTGCTGCGTCTCAACGGCATTGAGTATGTCGCCGACTGGGTGATCGACAACCTTCCGGAGGATATCGCGACGCCTCACGGCACCATCACCACCATCCCCTATTCGGTCGAAACCAACGACATCGTCATTCACGCACTGCAGCATCTGCCATCCGAGCAATTTCTAAAGCGCTGCATCGATCAGTTCGATCGTCTGTATCTTGAAGGCGCGACCAACGCGCGCGTCATGGCTATCTCGATTCACCCCTACATCACTGGCGTTCCGCATCGGATCAAATATCTGGAGGAACTGCTGGACTATGTCATCGGACACGATGGCGTCGTGCTGATGACCGCAAGCGAAATCGGCGACTGGTATCGTGCCGAAATGGCCAAACCGTAGCGCGGGGCCCTTCGGCTCAGCAGTTCATCCAACCGCCTTGACGACCGGTCGTCCGGCCCCGACGCGCGCCCGCCCAAAGACCTGTTCGTAGCCGGCCAGAAACGCGTCCACCGCGTTGCAAATCATCTGCTCCTTGTTGTCGAGTACAGGAGATTCGTAGATGTATTTGCGGACACCGTAGTAGAAAATTCCGCTATGAAATACCCACGCCATTTCCAGCTCAGGTGCCGTCGGCCTGCTCTGCGCGTCAAGCCCCGCTTGATGCCGGCACTCCCCGACAATCCGCGTCAAAATCTTGTCGCGCACCACCCCGACGTACCATCGATTGATGTCGAGCCCTTTTAAGCCCGAATAAAGATAGATGCGTATCCATTTGCGTGTGAAAATCACGTTCGTATAGTTGCCATAGAACTCCTGCAGACGATCGCGAAGCGGCCGAGCCCGATCCATCAGCAGCATTTCCCAACCAGTATCGAGTGGCTCGAGATAAACCGTGCGGTAGACTTCCTTGATCAGATCGTCCTTGCTCGGAAAGTATCGATACAGCAGCGGCTGCGTCACGCCTAACCTGCGCGCCAGGTCGCGCGTTCCGCCGCCGAACCCCTCTTCCGAAAAGAACTCGGTCGCCTTGGCTACGAACTCCTTACGGCGATCATCGGGGGAAAGCCGCGTCTGCTTGGGCCGCGCACGTTTGAGCGATGCTTTCTTTCTTGTCATGACTTGGCTTTGGCCGCGCGACCATTTTCAGCGGCAGTAAACCGGCCGTAGCCGCCGCGAGCAAACAGCAACGGCTCCTCGCGGTTGTAGGAGTAGGCCTCGACCGCACCGAGAAAAATCACGTGGTCGCCGCCGTAGTATCGATTGGCGGCGCGGCATTGGAAAGTTGCGACGCTGTCGGCAAGAAGCGGCGCGTTGCCGAGGCCCGGCGTCCATTCGACGCCTGCAAATTTGTCTTCCGACGATTTCGCAAATTTGTTAGCGAGCGCTTGCTGCGATGTACCAAGCACATTGATCACGAAATGGTTGGCGTTCTGGAACACGCTCAGGCTCGACGAATAGAGCCCCAGGCTCCAGAGCACCAGTGGAGGATTGAGTGACACTGAAGCGAAGGAGTTGCAGGTCAGGCCGTAGGGTTTCCCGTCAGCCCCTAGGGCTGTGATAATGGTTACGCCAGTGGCATAAGTGCCGAGCGCATTGCGAAAATCCCGCGGGTCGATCGGCGAATGGTCACTGGCCAGTTCGTTGGCTGGATCCGGGCTGACCGGGTGCTTAGGCGCGTCGTTCATCCGCTTGGCCTCAGAGCTTCAAGTCTTCGGACGGCAGGCCGAGCGCTACACGGCCGTAGTTGGTGCCGGCTGCGTCGAAATTGAACGCCAGGTGTGAATTGATCGCGTGAGCATCGCGAAACTGCCGCTGCAACACGCCTGTCGTGAACAGTCCGCGTGCGCCGCTCGCCGAAAACAATAGCGACACCGCTTCGGTGCAAAGGTTGACGGAGTAGGCGCCATCGCGCCGCAGTCTGGTTTTAGCCGCCATGTCCGGAATGTCACCGCGCCTCGCGTCGGCCATCGCCTCGATGCAGCTCGAACGCATGATCAGGCGGGCTGCGTCAATCTTAGCAGAGGCTTCCGCGATTTTGATCTGCGTGCTCTGCATGTCGCCAAGCTTGGCGCGGCTGTAGGTCGAGGCGCGATGCCGGGCGACGTCGATATAGTCGTCGAGGCAGGCCTGAGCATTGCCGAGCGCGACACCGGATAGCACATAGGGAAACAGCGAGAAAACCGGCAACGCATAAAGCGCGTTCGGATTAACCGCGCTACCCGGGGTCGGACCGCCCGCGAGGTCGCTCACCGCAACCGATAGTCCTTCAGCAACGAAAGCATCCCTGACTTCGACGTCATTGGAACCGGTGCCACGCAATCCGGCCGCATTCCAGGTGTCGAGAATCCGGAAGTCGTTCTTATGGACCAGAAAGATCCGATACTCGATCCCATCGGCTTCATCCTCGGATGAGACCACGCTCGCAAGCATGTTCCATTCGCTAGACGCCACCCCCGACGAAAATGGCCAACTGCCGCGCAGCCTGTATCCCCCCTCCACCTTCCTGGCGCGTCCGGCCGGGAAAATAAAGGACGATGCGATCAGCGCATTTGCGTCCTTGTCCCAGACTAGATCCTGAGCACGCTTGTCGAACATCCCCAGCATCCAGTGATGACTTGCAAGGTTCGCCAAATTCCACGCCACGGACGCGTCCGCGCGCCCGAGTATCGCGGCGCAATCGACCAGCGCGACATAGTCAAGTTCAGCGCCGCCAACCCTCTTCGGCTGCACGATCCTGAACAGGCCCGCCTCATGCAAATCGCACTCGGTCTCCGGCGGCAGGCGTCGCAGCTCTTCCGTGCGCACCGCGCGATCGCGAAGCCGCGGAAGCAGCACCTCAGTGCGCTCAACCATAGCCGCAAAGGCCTGGTCGTTCGTATCCGGCCTTAACGATTGGCCTGTGCTTGGCTTTCGACCAAGACCCGCCATGTGCCGCTCCTCGCTGTCTCGCCAGCCTTCGGATTTGACCGATCAAAAGTGACGGAAGCAGTCCGCAGCCTTTGTTCGGTCGCTCGAAACCCGCTTGACCGGTCGAATTTACTTGGCGATTGTTATCGCGCAATCAAGCAATTAAGGCGTGGCCGACGTTGCCCGTCAATCGAAATCGGCAGGTGGGAAACGGACCGATATGGACAAGACGGTTGGAATCATCGGGCTCGGGATCATGGGAGGAACGATCGCACACAATCTGATCGATCGCGGATGGCATGTCGTCGGGTTCGATATCATCCCGGCGCGATGCGCAGAGCTTGCGCAAGCAAACGTTACAATCGCGGGCGATATTGCGCAACTCACGCGCGATGCGCCGATCATTTTGACCAGCCTTCCGACGCCAAAAGCCGTCGAAGACGTCGCTCAGGCGATCGCGAATTCCGGTCAACTTCCTCGGATCGTGGTCGAACTCAGCACGCTCAGTCTGGCCGATAAACTTCGATTTCAAGAGATTCTCGATCAATCCGGGCATATCGCGCTCGATTGTCCGCTGAGCGGAACCGGTGCGCAGGCAAAAATGCGTGATCTTGTTGTTTATGCCAGCGGCGACAGCGCAGCCATTTCGAAGTGCACGGGCCTGTTTGCCGACTTCGCCAAGCAAAGTGCCGATCTTGGCAGGTTCGGCAATGGCAGCCGGATGAAATTCATCGCCAACCACCTGGTCGCGATCAATAACGTCGCCACCGCCGAGGCGATGTTACTCGCCGCGCGAGCGGGCCTCGATCCGCAGATGGTAGTCGAAATGGTCGGCCCCGGCGCCGGCGGTTCGCGAATGTTCCAGATGCGAGCGCCGATGATGGTCGAAGGTATCTATGAGCCCGCGACGATGAAAGTTTCGACTTGGAAAAAGGATATGGCCATCATCGCCGAGTTCGCGGATGACGTCGGCTGCGCGACTCCCCTATTTACATCGACGCAGTCGGTCTACAGCGAAGCGATGGCGATGGGATTGGGCGACCAGGACACGGCTTCGGTTTTCGAAGTGCTGAAAAAGACCATCGTCAAGGCTCCCAAATCCGAACGGAAGTAACGACGCCGCGAGTGCGCAGGGGTTGTCGCGAATGTCAGGCGGTCAGACGCTTCGGCATACCGCACTGCATCAAAACTGGCGATCAACCGCCATCAGCAAAACATCGGGCAAATACCGGCCGAAACGCGGCACGGCTTTTCCGTCGCCGTGGTTATCACTTGATCATTAGTGACTTCCGTCGGATAAATCATCCAATCAACGAAAATAAAAATCAGCTGATATTCTTTTGTGGCGTCCGGGGAGGATCCAATGACGATATCGCGACGACGGTTTGTCGGTGGCGTTGCCGGCGCGGCTATCGCCAACATGACGGCCTCCAGTCTTGTCTTTGGTCAGAACAGCGAGCCGATCCGTATCGGTCTGCTCGCGGCCAAAACAGGGCCGCTCGCCTCTGGCGGCATCGACATGGAACTGGCGTTGACGATGTTCCTGAAGGAACGGGAAAATACCCTGGCCGGCCGCAAGGTCGAGTTGATCGTCGCCGATACCGCCGGCGTTCCCGCGACCGCGCGCACCAAGGCGCAGGAACTGATCGAGAAGAACAATGTCCATTGCATGATGGGGCCTCTCGCCGCCTTCGAGGCGCTCGCGATTGCAGACTACCTCACCGAAAAAGAAATGCCGACGCTGGGTGTCGCTGCGGCGGAGAATATGACGCAGCGTCATCCGAGCCCGTGGTTCGTCCGGCTGACCTCGACCTCGGCTCAATGCGCCTACCCGCTTGCCGACTACTCCGCAAAGGAATTGAACTACAAGAAGATCGTCACCATCGCCGACGATTTTGCCTATGGCCACGAAATGTGCGCCGGCTTCCAGCGTGCGTTCGAGGACAATGGCGGCAAGATCATTCAGAAAATCTTCACGCCGTTGGCGACGCCCGATTACGGCAGCTATGTCGCACAAGTGAAGTCGGCAGACGCAATCTTCCTCGGGACCGCCGGCTCGAATGGCTTCCGCTTCCTCCGGCAATTCATCGAATACGGCCTGAAGGACAAGATGGCGGTGATCGGCGGCATGACGGCGCTGGATGAATCCGTACTGCGCAATATGGGCGACGAAGCGTTGGGGATTCTGACCACAAGCTGGTATTCGGCGGAGTTGGACAATCCGTTCAACAAGAGCTTCGCGCCGGCGTTTCGCAAGCAGTTCAAGTATGACCCTGGCTACTATGCCGCGAGCACGTACGTCTCGGGCGAAGTCCTGGAAGCGGCACTCAAGGCCACGAAAGGCAACGTGGAGGACAAGAAGGCGTTAATGGCCGCGATCCGAGGCAGCAACGCCGAGACGGTGCGTGGCCTCGTGAAATTCGACGAATTCGGCAACGCAACCGGGAACGTCTATATCCGCAAGGTGACGAAGGCCGACGGACGATTGGTCAATTCCGTCATCAAGACCTATCCGGATGTCACCCAGTTCTGGACTTACGACAAGGCCGCATTCCTGCAGAACCCGGTCTACTCGCGCGATTATCCGCCGGCAAAGAATCTGGAGCCATAACGTCATTTTCCGGCGCGGGACCTAATCTCGCAACATTCAGGAACGAGATCGGCCGACGATGCAGTTTTGGATCATCCAGGGTCTCAACAGCCTCTCTCTGGGCGGTCTGTTGTTCCTGCTGTCATCGGGGTTCTCGCTGATTTTCGGCTTGATGCGGCTGGCCAACCTCACGCATGGCGCGTTCTTCATGCTCGGCACCTATTTCGCTGCGATCGCGCTGCGTTCCTACGACGGCTTGAACATATGGGTCACCGCGCTCGGAGCCGGGGTGGCGGTCGCGGCGATCGGCGGCCTCTTCGAACGGCTGGTACTGGCACGGCTCAGGGCCAATCCGCTCGGCCAGGTGCTGGTGACGCTCGGCATGTCCTTCATCATTTCAGATGCATGCCTGATGTTGTGGGGCGGCGATTCCATTCCGGTCCCGACACCGCAAAACCTGCAGGCGCCGACACGGCTGTTTGGTTTTGTGTTTCCAACCTACCGCCTGGTGCTGGTCGGCTGCGCGATGGCCGCCGCCGTGATGCTTTATCTTCTGCTTGAGCGGACCCGGCTCGGGGCGATGATCCGCGCCGGTGTTGACGACGGGCAGATGGCGCGCGCCGTGGGAATCCCGGTATCGAGGCTATTTACTCTGGTTTTCTGCCTGGGCGCTGGAATTGCCGGCGCCGGCGGCGTACTCGGCGGTCCGATTCTTTCAGCCTACCCAGGATTGGACGCCGACATGCTTCCTCTGGCGTTGATCGTGGTCATTCTCGGGGGAATTGGAAGCCTGCTTGGTGCATTCATCGGCAGCTTCATCATTGGCTTCATCTATACGTTCGGCACCGCATTATTTCCTGAACTCGCCTACATCATCCTGTTCCTGCCGATGATTTTCGTCATCGCATTCCGGCCGCAAGGCTTGTTCGGGCGCGTCGGTGCATGAAGTGGCTCGGCTGGGCTTTGATAGCTGGATCGCTACTTCTCCCGCCGTTCCTGGCGGGTGATTTCTACATCAATCTCGGAAGCCAGATCCTGATCGCAGCGATCTTCGCGCTCAGCCTCAATTTGCTGGTCGGCTTCGGCGGCATGACGTCGCTCGGACACGCGTCTTATCTCGGGGTTGCCGCATACATTTCTGCGCTGCTGACCAGCAAATACGGCTTTGGGCAAGGGGCCGCCGCGCTCGTCTCGATCTCAGGCACGGTCGCGATGGCTGGCTTCTTCGGCGTGATTGCGCTCCGCGCCACGGGCCTTGGCTTTCTCATGATTACGCTGGCCTTGTCGCAGGTGTTGTGGGGGCTTGCCTACCGAATGTCTGACATCACGAACGGAGATAATGGAATAGCCGGCCTGACCCGGCCAGCGCCGTTTGGGATTTCGCTGGATAGCCCAGTTTCGTTCTACTGGTTTGTGCTGATCGTGGCGACCTTCGCTTTCCTGATGATGGCGATCTTCGTTACGTCCGCGTTTGGGTCGTCGCTGAAAGGCGTACGTGATCAGCCGCGACGGATGGCGGCGCTCGGCTTCAATCCGTGGCTGATCCGTTGGATCACGTTCGTCTATGCCGGCTTCTGGGGCGGCGTCTCAGGATTACTCTACATCTATTATCACAGGTATATTCACCCGACCTCCCTATCGACCACGAGTTCGGCCGAGGCTCTGCTCGGCGTCATCGCGGGTGGGTCCGGAACGTTGGGCGGACCGGTTGCCGGCGCAGCGCTTGTGCTGTTGCTGAAGAACTACGCCTCGGCCTACGTTGAACGGTGGAATATGCTGTTGGGCCTGGTGTTCCTCTTCATCGTACTGGTGATGCCAGGCGGCATCGTTCCCGGGGTCAGCAACCTGGTTACCAAACTACGTGGGGTCTCTCGATGAAGACGCCTGCATCAGACCATGCGCTCGAAGTCGTCAACCTGAAGAAGGCCTTTGGCGGCCTGACGGTGACCCAGGACGTCTCCATCACCGTCCGGCCGGGTGAGCGCCGGCTGATCATCGGCCCGAACGGTGCGGGAAAGACCACCCTATTCAATCAGATCAGCGGCGACCTGCGTCCAAGTTCCGGATTGATCAGATTGTTTGGCGCCGACATCACCTATCTTCCACCCTACAAACGTGCGCATCTCGGTCTGTCGCGGACCTATCAGATCATCACGTTGTTTGCAGGCGATACGCTCCAACACAACGTGACACTCGGCCTGCTGGGACTGCAGGCGATCCGTTGGCAGATGTGGCGGCCAATATCGCCTTACGGCAACCTTGCCGCTGAAGCCCGAAAGACACTCGATGCTGTCGGCCTCCTGCATCTGGCTGCGCATCCGATCTCCGACATCGCCTATGGCGAGAGGCGCCGCGTGGAACTCGCGGTCGCACTCGCGCAAAAGCCCCGCCTCCTCCTGCTGGACGAGCCGTTGGCCGGCCTGTCCGATATGGAACGCGCCGCCGTCAAGTCGCTGATTGCAGCCATCCCACGCGAGACCACGGTGATCATGATCGAGCATGACATGGATACCGCGCTTGATCTCGCCGAGACCGTGACGCTTTTGAACTACGGCCGCGTGATCGTCGACGGCGATCGTGATGCGGTCATTGCAGATCAGCGAACCCGCGAGGTGTATCTTGGCACCTGATGCGCTCAGCCTGACAGACGTCCATGCCTACTACGGCGACAGCCACATCCTGCATGGGGTCAGCTTTTCGTTGCCGTCAGGTGGTGTTTTAGCACTGTTAGGACGCAATGGCGCGGGTAAGACCACCTGCATCTCGACCATCATCGGCTTCCTCAGACCGCGGAAGGGTCAGATCCGGCTGTTCGGCGATCCGATCGCAGGTCTGACGCCGGAACGAATATCGCTTTTGGGAATAGGCCTCGTACCGCAGGGCCGCCGCATCTTCCCATCGCTCACGGTTCGGGAAAATCTGGTCGTGGCCCACCAACGAGGCGCCGACAGCGCACGGCCATGGAGCGTCGAGCGCATCTACGAGTTGTTTCCGCGGTTACGCGAGCGTCATGCTCAATTCGCCGGCACGCTCTCCGGCGGCGAGCAACAGATGCTGGCGATCGGGCGCGCCTTGATGGGAAATCCGCGAGTGCTTCTGCTGGACGAGCCTTCGGAGGGCTTGGCGCCGCTGATCGTCGCCGAGGTCGGTCGCGCCATGAAGCGGCTGAAGGAGGAAGGGCAGTCCATCGTCCTGGTCGAGCAGAATCGACAGCTCGCGCTCAGCATCGCCGATCGCGCCGTCATTCTCAACACGGGACGCTGCGTGTTTGATGGCGAAGCCATCGAACTTGAAAATAATGGAGACCTGATCGCGCAACATCTCGGCGTCTATCGCCCACACTAAGGTGAAAGAATCAACTCTGATCGAGGCAAGCACATGAAAATCGGCGTATGCGGAACGGGGCGAATGGGATCATCGATCGCGCAGCGGTTGATGGCATTAGGGCACGAGGTCGGCGTCTGGAACCGCGACCACGCGAAAACCAAGCCTCTGACCGACACCGGCGCCAAGGCTTTCGCATCCCCCGCGGAGCTGGTGGATGGCTGCGAGACCGTCATCGTGATGTTGCTCAATGACACCGCAAGCGAGGCAGTGTACCGCGCACCCCATGGCATTCTGACGGGCAAGCTCGCCGGCAAATTGGTGATCGATATGAGCACCGTTCGGCCGGACACGATGCGAACAATGGGCGCATCCGTGTCGCAAGAGGGCGCGGCGTTTGTCGAATGTCCGGTCGGCGGAAGCGTCGATCCCGCCCGGGAGGGCAAACTGCTTGCGCTGGTCGGCGGAGAGCAGGCCGACGTTGCGCGCGCCCGGCCGGTACTCGAACAATTATGCCGCCGCATCGAACATGTCGGCGGGCTCGGTGCGGGCGCAACCGTAAAACTCGCGATCAACCTGCCGCT
>WNFD01001315.1_pt1 | contig 32862 bp, 29 predicted proteins | sample 5400491 | NCBI WGS metagenome assembly WNFD01 (sample SAMN13153343, study PRJNA577476) | soil metagenome | isolation source: 120 cm saprolite under Douglas fir tree site 2 hole 2 replicate 2 | place: USA:California | collected 2015-04-18 | reverse complement strand
GGTTTCGCCGGTGCGCTGCAGGAAGTGGGGCTGCCGCCGAACGCGGTCGCCACCGCGCTTGCCGCCTTCAACGTCGGTGTCGAGATCGGTCAGGTTGCCATCGTCTCGATCGTGGTTCCGGCGCTGATTGGGCTCGACCGGCTCATCGCGACAGATGGGGCCAAGCCGGTGAGGGCTGCGCCGGTGGTCTATGCGCTCTCGGCGCTCATCACGGTGCTCGGGAGTTATTGGCTTTTCATGCGAATGCTCAATGCGTAGTTTCCGCGCCCTCGAATTCCCGTTCGCTTCCGAGGGCCAAGCCGGCTGAAAGCCGGAAGGTCGGCAGCTCCGGCCCAGGAGCCTGCGCGCGGCGCGGCTGCACCTGCGAAACCGTTACGCGGCGCTTTCACCATCGATCGGGCCGGCAGCCGGGACGAACAGCAAGCCGGGCAATTGACAAGACAATATTATATGTATAAAAATATGTAAATTCATACATCTAGCTTTCGGAAATGAACGCCCATCCGCTCAGACTCAGAGTTCAGTCGATGACTGCGGAAACGGCGGTCATTCGCGGGCTTGTATTGACGCCGGAGGGCGGGGCCTTGCCGAGCTGGGAGGCCGGCGCGCATATCCGCATTTCCGTTCCAGGCGGGGGCGATCGGCCCTATTCGTTGATGGCGTTGCCGGATTTACCAAAGGGCTGCTGGGCCCTCGGGGTCCTGCGGGAGCAGCTGAGCACGGGCGGCTCCAGCTTCATGCACGCTCTGAAGATCGGTGACATCGTGCGGGCATCGGCGCCGATCAACAATTTTGGCCTGCATACCGGAAACACGCCTGCCATCCTCTTTGCCGGTGGCATCGGGATTACGCCGATCTTGTCGATGGCGGCCGAGCTGCAGGCGCGAGGAACGCCCTATCGGCTGCACTATGCGGGGCGCGCGCCGGAGAGCCTGGCGTTTCTGCCCCAGCTCCGCGCGATCTGCACAAATGCGCTGTCTGTCCACTATGACGGCGATGAGTCGCGGCTCGGTATCGCGGCCGTGCTCGATCGCGCGCCTGGCGAGGCGCATATCTATGTCTGCGGACCGGCAGGCATGATTGAGGCCGTGAAGAAGAGCGCGGTCGATAAAGGTATTCCGGCGGCTCGTATTCACTACGAACTCTTCAAGGCGGAGCCAACCATATCTGCCGATGACGCCTTCGAGGTGGAGCTCCGTTCGACAGGTCAGGTCATCACGGTCGCGGCAAATCAAAGCATCATTGACGCCCTGGAGCGGGCCGGCGTGGAAGTACTCTACGACTGCCGGCGTGGCGATTGCGGCATCTGTCAATGCGGCGTGATCCTGGGCACTCCCGATCATCGCGACGTCATCCTCTCTGACGAGGAGAAGGCCTCCAACAAGGTCATACAGATCTGCGTATCCCGCGCGAAGTCAGAGCGGCTGGTATTGGATCTCTAGAGGAAAGCGGAGGAGGCGGCCATGGGCCCATACAGGAACAGTGCCCCCGCAATCCGGGCGCTTGTGCGCGAGGCCGAGGTCCATCGCGACGTCTATGTAAATCCCGAAATATTCGAGCTTGAGTTTGAACATCTGTTTCCGAATAGCTGGATCTATGTCGGGCATGCCAGCCAGTTGTCGAAGCCGGGCGATTTCATCACGGCGAATGTTGGACGGCAGCCGGTGCTGGCAAGCCGTCATAGCGATGGCTCGATCCATGTTTTTTACAATCGCTGTCCGCACAAGGGCGTCAAGATCGCGTCAGAAGCGTGCGGCAACACCGGAAAATTCTTCCGCTGTCCCTATCATGCCTGGTCGTTCAAGACCGACGGCTCTCTCCTCGCCATTCCTCTGAAGAAGGGCTATGAGGGAACCGGCTTGTCGGAAATGCAGGCGAGCGAGGGGCTTCCGAAAATCAGGAATGTCGTTGTCTATCGCGATTTCATTTTTGCGCGATTGAACGACAGCGGCGTGTCCTTTGAAGACTATTTTGGCGAAAGCCTTTCCACGATCGACAACATGGTCGACCGGTCGCCGCAGGGAGAGCTGGCGATCCAGGCCGCGCCCATCCGTTATATGCACACCTGTAACTGGAAGATGCTGGTCGAGAACCAGACCGACACCTGTCATCCCATGGTGGCGCATGAAAGCTCGGCTGGAACGGCGGTGAAGGTCTGGAAGCGTGAGCAGGGCGCATCGACCGAAGCGCCGATGGCGGTACAGCTCTACGCGCCCTTCATGAGCCCGTACGAATTCTACGAGCAGTCGGGAATCAGGATCTGGCCGAACGGCCATGGGCATACCGGGGTTTCCAACTCGATCCATTCGAATTACTCCGATGTCGATGGCTATCTCGACCAGATGATCGCAGCCTATGGCGAGGCCAGAGCTCACGAAATCCTCGCGCAGGTGCGGCACAATACGGTCTACTTTCCGAACGTGATGGTGAAAGGCGCCGTGCAGATCCTGCGCAACTTTATCCCTGTCGCGGTCGACAAGACCCTGGTCGAAAGCTGGGTGTTCCGCCTGGTCGGTGCGCCGGACAAGCTCTACGAGCGCGCCCTCATGTATAATCGGTTCATCAACGCACCGACCTCCATTGTCGGCCACGACGACCTCGAGATGTATGAGCGCGCCCAGGAAGGGCTTCGCTCCGACGGCAATCGGTGGGTCAATCTCCGGCGCCTGTTTGAGCCGGGAGAAGAGAGTGACGTGACGGCAGTGATCAATGGAACGTCGGAGCGGCAGATGCGAAATCAATTTCATGCATGGGCCAAGTTCATGACGGCCGACATGGAAATGAGCGCTGAGGCTGCCGAATGACGGAGAAGGAAATCACCGACTTCATTTATCGCGAGGCCTATCTTCTCGATTCGATGCAATGGGACGCGTGGCTGGACCTGTTTCACCCCGAAGGCCGTTACTGGATGCCGCTCGAATGGCAGCAAGAGGATCCGGTTCTGCAGCCGTCGCTCATGTATGAAGACCTGTTGCTCTTGAAAGTGCGGATCGAGAGGCTTTCCGGCGAGCGCACGTTCAGCCAGAAGCCGAAAAGCCGCTGCCATCATCTGTTGCAGGCGCCGCAAATCATGGCGAGCGACACAGGAGCCGGGTTGTACAAGGCGCGCACCTCCTACATCTACACGGAAACGCGCGGCGACACGCTGGAGCGCTTCTCGGGATGGGCTTCGCACGAGCTGGTCCGATTGGGCGATTCCATCAGGATCAAGCTCAAACGCATTGACTTGATCAACTTCGACGCTCCCTTCAGCAACATCCAGCTGTTCATGTGAGTCTTCTCTTGACCAACGAGACCGTCTACGCCCGTTTTTGCGAGACTGCGCTGCGCCGGGGCGATGGTGCTTTTCTCAATGTCTTGGAGGAAACGGCCGCCATCTATGGTTTGACCGCCGGCGACATCAGCTATCGGGCCATGCTGGAGCGGATCGAACGCTGGCGGTCAAAGCTGGCCGAACGCGGCTATGGCGAGGGGCATCGGGTCGGCCTTCTGCTGCAGAACAGGCCGGTTTTCCTGGAGATATGGTTCGCGCTCAATGCGCTGGGCGCATCGGTGGTGCCGATCAATCCGGACCTCAGATTGAGCGAGCTCGAATATATCGTCGGTCATTCCGAAATGAATGCGGCGTTCGTGCTTGAGGAACGGCGTGAGGAATTGCAGATGGCCGCTGGGAATGCCGGGCGTTCGATGCCGGTCGCCACTCAAACTTGCGAGGTTCCCAAGCCGTTTGGCGGCATGGCGTCGTCGCCGACATCAGGCAATTCTTCCACCGAGTGCGCGCTGCTCTACACGTCCGGGACGACAGGCCAGCCCAAAGGCTGCGTTCTCACCAACCGGTACTTCCTGCACTGTGGCGACTGGTATCGCGATGTCGGCGGCCTCATCGACCTCAGGGTCGATCAGGAGCGCATGATCACGCCGCTACCGGTTTTTCATATGAATGCAATGGCGGTGTCGGTCATGGCCATGGTGTCGGTCGGCGGATGTCTCACCATGCTGGATCGTTTCCATCCCGGCACATGGTGGGATTCCGTGCGAACGAGCCGCGCCACCTGCCTGCATTATCTGGGGGTCATGCCTTCCATGCTGATGAGCGCCGCGCCGTCGGCGCAGGACAAAGCGCATTCGATACGCTTTGGGTTCGGCGCCGGTGTCGATAAATTGCTGCACGGGCCGTTTGAGGCGCGCTTCGGATTTCCGCTCATCGAGGCCTGGGCCATGACCGAGACCGGAAGCGGCGGCGTCATCGGCGCGAGTTCGGAGCCGCGCAAGATCGGCACGAGTTGTTTCGGCCGTCCTGGCCGGGATGTTCAGGTTCGCATCGTCGATGATGGCGAGAACGACGTGCCGGTCGGAACGCCCGGCGAGTTGCTGGTGCGGCGGGCCGGCGCGGATCCGGGCTACGGCTTTTTCAAGGAATATCTCAAGAACCCCGAGGCCACCGACGAAGCATGGAAGGGCGGATGGTTCCACACCGGCGATATCGTGTCGAGCGACGCCGATGGCGATCTCCATTTCGTCGACCGCAAGAAGAACGTGATCCGCCGGTCCGGCGAAAACATCGCCGCCGTGGAAGTCGAGTCCGTTTTGAACCGTAATCCGTTGGTTCGGCAGGCGGCCGTGGCGGCGACGCCCGATCAGCTTCGCGGCGACGAGGTCGTTGCCCTCGTCATTGCCGCCGGATCCGGCGCCGACCGCGCGACGGCCGAAGACATCGTCCGCTGGTGCCTGGAGCAGATGGCCTATTACAAGGCGCCCGGCTGGATCGGCTTTGTCGATCAATTGCCGCTGACTGCGACGGAGAAGATTCAGCGTGGCGGTCTGAAGGACCTGGTGGCCGAGTTGATGGGGAAGGGCTCGTTTCATGACATGCGCGCGCTGAAGAGGCGTCAGGTCTGATGCAAGGTCCGGCCACCCGCACCACCCTTATCACCGGAGGGAACTCCGGGATCGGCGAAGCGTTGGCGCGAAAGCTGGTTGAACGAGGCCAGCGGGTGATTTCCGTCGGCTTGGAGAACCCGGCTTGGACCCATGAATTGCTCGTGGCCTACCAGGCCGACCTGACCAATCTCAACGAGGCGCGCGACCTTGCCAGGGACATTTGCCGGGACACCGCCATCGATCACCTCGTCCACAATGCGGGCATGATTCTTCCGAACCTGCTGGCGGATGCCAAAGCGGAAGACATTCTCACGCTGGCGCAACTGCATCTTGGCGCGCCGATGGTCCTCACCCAGGCCGCGCTGGCGGGAATGCGGGAGCGCGGTTTCGGGCGCATTGTCTTTGTCAGCTCGCGGGCTTCGATGGGCATGCCGACCCGCTCGGCCTATGCTGCAACCAAGGCCGGCGTGCACGGCATGGCGCGGACCTGGGCGCTGGAATTGGCGTCCGCCGGCATTACCGTGAATGTCGTAGCACCAGGCCCGATCCTGACGGACAATTTCTGGAGCGTCGTGCCGAAGGAATCCGAATTGCAGGACAAGATCGCCGGCAACGTGCCCGTGGGGCGGTTGGGCTCACGCGAGGACGTCGCTCACGCGATCGACTTCTTCCTGGATGAGCGCTCCGGCTTCGTCACCGGCCAGATCCTTTACGTCTGCGGCGGCACCAGTCTTGCCGGCCTGCCAACTTGACCCCCGCAACTCCAATCGCGTCAGATCTGATTCTGTCGAATGTTCTCGACCATCCTTGCGAGCACGCGTCCGCAAATCTCGATCTCATCGGGATCAATGCCGTCGACGAGCCTTTCGTAGTTCTTTTCCATGATCGGCCAGATCTTCCGCAGCAGCGCCTCGCCGTCCTCCGTCAGCGCAACGACCCGACGACGCTGGTCTTCCTCGGCGATCTCGCGCTTGACCCAGCCTGACGAGACCATGGACTCCACCATCCTGCTGGCGGTCGACTGCTCCGTGACCGCCAGGACGGCGATCTCGTTAACCGTCAAGATCTTGTAGATGTAGAGCACCGACAATGTACGAAAGACGACATTGTTGATGCCGTGCTCGCCGAGGTCGCGATTTTGATCGAGGTTCCAGCGATTGGACAGGCGGTTGAACAAATAAGGAATATAGACTTGCAGCTGATCCTTGGTTCGTGGCGGGCCTGATTTCCACCTGCTTCTCGGTTCTCTGCGCATTATGGCTTGCCACTTCTCTTTTTGTGTTCGGTCCTGACCTCTTGGACGAGCGATCGCAGCACGGTGAACGCGTGGTCCAGCTCTTGGGCTGATACCTTCTCGAAGCGTTTGCCGAGATGTTTCTTGTGAACGGCAACGGCTTTCTTGAACAGCGCTTCGCCCTTGGGGGTCAAGCGCACGATGAACGATCGTCGATCCTCGCGGGACATTTCCTTGCTGATCAGCGCATCGGCGAGAAGCCGCTGCACCAGTCCCGATACGTTACCGCCGGACACCTTGAGATTCTCCGACAATTGTCCGAGCGCCAATCCTTCCTTGTAACGATCGAGTTGCGCCAGGACGTCGAACTTGGCCACCGAAAGCCCGAACTCGGCGTTGAGCACCGCATTCAGCGACGAAAAGATGTCGCCATGCAACGACAGGATCTGCAACCAGAGCCGCGTCTCCTGTTGTCCAAGAACCGGGACAGTGTCGTCCTTGAGTGCTACCGGCATCGTAAAACCTTCATGGAATCGCCGTGGTCATGCGAACGTCTTGACGGTTTTTATCGTTCCCTCCAGCTCCTGACCCGGCCCGTCCTTGAGGGCGGCTTCCCTCAGACGACGTGCCCAGTCGGCGGCATCTTCACGCTTCTCGACCAGCTTGATCGCCGACATCACCTTGTCGAACTTCGACAATCCGCGCGTGTGGGTATCGGAATAGCCCTTGATCAGGCGGCGGCATTGCAGGATTTCGACGCCCAATTGATAGTTCGTGCCGACCGCAGCGGTGGCGGCCTTGAGCCATTCATCGCGATGCGCCGTCTCGACCGCATGCCGCAGCGAGCGGCGGCGCATCCCGCGAAGGCCGCCCACGATGTAGAGTCCCAGAAACCAGGGCAGCGAGTAGGTCCGCACACGGCGTCCCTTGTTGACGCGATGATCGAGCCAGCCGACCAGTCGCGGTCGTGCGGCAAGCCAGCGGGCAAAACCTGCCGGCAGCATGCCCATGACCTCTTCCATGCGCGGATGCATGAATTCGGTGGTCTGGAGCACCTGATCCGGCGCCAGCTGAAGTTCGTTTTCGATGCGCGCACGACGGCTCGAACGCGTTTTCAGATCGGCCACGCGAATGACATCGTCATAAGTCATGGCATTAGCGAGATATTTTGCAGCCGTGGACGTAAAGAGATAATCTCGTTCGGCGCCGCCGCAGCCGCGGTCGATATTGTGGAGGGAGCGGAGAATGTCGAGATATTCCGCTCCGTAAGCAACGTCCTGGAAATCGACGACCTTCCTCAACCCGGCATAGCCCATGGTCACGGCGGCTTGCGGCAGCTCGTCTTGGAGTCGCGCAAGCAGTGGTGCCAAACCGCCGTCCGATGCCGCGGGGAGGGAAGGTCGGGCCTTACGGTCCGATGGCGCCGGCGGCGCGACAGGCTCCGAATTGTCCTGGGCTCGTTGATCTTGGGCGCGTTGAAGGGCGGCTTCAAACGTCCGGACGCTGGCGTCGGCGCCCTTGCCGCCGGCACGGATTACATCCAGATAGCTGTCGAGGCTGAACGGCAGCACGTCCGCGCCCGCCAACGCGCCGAACATGGCGGCCGAAATGATGCTGCCATTCTTGACGGCCAGCGCATCCATATCGAAGATGATTTCCTTCTTCGCCGCAATCCCGATCGCGGCAACGACGGCATCCTTGTCCGCGATGCCATTGCCCGCCGCGATCTTTTCGCCGATCGCGAACGATCGATGATTGGAAGCGATCAGGGTCGTGCGCTCCGGCGTGACGATCCCGCGAAGGATCGACCGGCCTGCCTCCATGAACTCGGAGGCGATCACGACGTCGACGTCACCGGGGGTCGGCATCAGCGACAGGATCGGCTTGCGACCGTCCAGCGGCGGCATCATCTCGACATAATAGATCGTGGCGCCGGTGCGCTGGGCTACTCCCGGCACCGAGGTCGATTGCGCGACCCAGCCATGTTTCTCGGCGAGAAGCACGATCCATTCCGTCAGGACGCCGCCGCCCTGGCCGCCCATGGCAACGATTGCGATCGAGACAGGCCGCTCGGTCGCATCGCCCGCCGCGGGTAGCGCAAGTCGTGCCGTCTCGTCCCTCATGCAAGCGCCTCAAAAGACGGACGCCGGCGGTCCCGCCGCCGCTGCAGATAGGAGATGACGGCCATGGTGATCCCAGATTTCCATCTGTCCCATCGGGTCGGATTGTGAATGACGTCGGCGCGGTAGAACGATGGACAGAGAATGGCCGCCTCCGCGACCTCGCCGCAGTTTCCGCAGCCGACACAGGAATTGTCGATGGCGGCGACCGGATCGTCGCGAAGCGGATCATCCAGCTGCTTGACGGAAAGCGAGGGGCATCCGGACAGCCGGATGCACGCATGGTCGCCGGTGCACACGTCCTCGTCGACGCCGAAGCGCTCCTTGACGACGCGAGAGCCATCCTTGATGGCCTTCGCTGTCTGCGGCTTGACCCGACGCTGCTTGTTCAGCATGCATTCCGAGGATGCGACAATGATCTTGGGGCCTTCCTCGCTTGTCGTCAGCGCGTCTTTGAGCGTGTCGCGCATCCTCGCGACATCGTAGGTCCGATCGATCTGGCGGACCCACTTGGCGCCGATTCCCTTGACGGCCTGGACGATGGAGTTGTTCGTTTTCCGCCGCTGGTTGATGGCGCGAGACGACAAGATGTCCTGACCGCCCGTTGCCGAGGTGTAAAAATTGTCGACGATGACGAAGACGCCGTCATGATTGTTGAAAACGGCGTTGCCGATGCCGCTTGTCAAACCGTTGTGCCAAAAGCCGCCATCGCCCATCACGGCGATCGATCGCTTGTCGGCCTTGACGTTGAACGCCGACGTCGAGGCGGGGCCTAGGCCAAAGCCCATCGTCGTGGCGCCGATGTTGAAAGGCGGCAGGATCGAAAACAGGTGGCAGCCGATATCGGCCGAGATGTGATGCTGGCCAAGTTCTTCCTGCACCAGTTTCATGGCGGCGAAGATCGGCCGTTCGGGGCAGCCCGTGCAAAGGCCCGGCGGCCGTGCCGGAACGACCTGCTTCAACTTCTCCACGGCCGGCTGGCGCAGGACTGGAGTTGCATCCGGGGCCGGCGGCCTGTTGCCGAGCAGCCTCGGCTCAGTCTTTTCCAGGAATTCGCGAATGCCGCCGAGCATCACCTGGGCCGTATAGTCGCCGCCCATCGGCAACACGTCCTTGCCGTGCAGGCGCGCCTGAACGTCGTTTCGCCGCAACACCGTATTGATCGCCTGTTCCAGGTATTCCGGCTGGCCTTCCTCGACCATGAGGACAGCATCTTTCTCGAGACAGAACTCCACAACCTCCGAGTCGATGACGGGGTAGGTGACGTTCATGACGTAGAGTGGAACCTGCGTGTTGCCATAGGCATCCGAAAGGCCGAGATACTGCAGCGCCCGGATGACGTTGTTGTACATTCCGCCCTGCAGGATGATGCCGACCTTGCCCTGCTTCGGGCCCATCCATTCATTGAGGTGCTTTTCCCGCACGAAGTTGATCGCCGCCGGCATGCGGGTCTTGATCTTCTCCACCTCATGTTCGTAAGCCGCCGGCGGAAGCACGATGCGTCCAAGATCACGCTTCGGGCTGTTCAAGGCGTCCTTGATCGTATAGGCCGGCCTGACATTGTCCTTGCACGGAAAGCTCCCATGCATGTGGCAGGCACGAACGCGGACCTCGAGCATGACAGGCGTGTTCGAGACTTCCGACAGCTCAAAACCCCTTTCGATCAAGTTCACGATGCATTCGTGGTCGGGCCGCGGATCGAGCAGCCAGATTTGCGACTTCATCGCAAAGGCGTGGGTTCGCTCCTGCATGATCGAGGAGCCTTCGCCGTAGTCTTCGCCGACGACGATCATCGTCCCGCCGGTGACGCCGCCTGAGGCCAGATTGGCGAGCGCATCGGATGCGACGTTGGTTCCGACCGTCGATTTCCAGGCGACCGCGCCGCGAAGCGGATACATGACGGAGGCGGACAGCATCGCCGCGGCCGCCGCTTCGTTCGCGGAGCTCTGAAAGATGACGCCAAGATCGTCCAGGACATCCTTGGCGTCCGCGAGCACATCCATCAGATGCGAGATCGGCGAGCCTTGATAGCCGCCGACATAGGAGACGCCGGATTGCAGCAACGCCTTGGTGATCGCGAGGATGCCTTCGCCGCGGAAGACGTCGCCCTCTCCAAGCCGGAGGTCTTCGACCTCGCGGGCGAAAGATCTTTCAGCCATTGCGTCCTCCAGAAATATGCGATATCATACTTTTACATGTAAAGTAAGTCAACGCGAAACCCTGCTGTGACCGCCGGGGGTTTCGCTGCGTGCACGACATCTGCGTTCAGCTCCGAGGTAGAGCCTATGCTGAAGTTGCCTCGCTTTAAAGTCGCCGCCGTGCAGGCCTCGCCGGTCTTTTTGGATCCGGACGCAACCTGCGACAAGGCGGCCGCGCTGGTGCGCGAGGCGGCGGCAAACGGGGCCAGGCTCGTCGCCTTTCCCGAAGTGTTCGTTCCCGGTTACCCCTACTGGAACTGGATCACCGATCCCGTCACCGGGAGTGCCTGGTTCGAGAAGCTGGCGAAGGCTTCGGTGCTCGTGCCCGGGCCGGAGATCGATGTCGTGCGGAAGGCGGCGCGCGATGCCGCATGCCATGTCGTGATGGGCGTGAACGAGCGCAGCCCGGTTTCGCTGGGCGCGATCTATAACACGCTGGTCTTCATCGGCCCCGACGGTTCGTTGCTCGGCAAGCACCGCAAGCTGGTGCCGACCTGGGCGGAAAAACTGACCTGGACGGGCGGGGACGGCTCAAGTCTGCGGGTGTATGACACCGAGATAGGGCCTCTCGGCGCCCTGGCCTGTGGCGAGAATACCAACACGCTCGCCCGCTTTGCGCTTTTGGCGCAGGGCGAGCTGGTGCATGTCGCAAGCTATATCTCGCTTCCCGTCGCGCCGCCCGACTACGACATGGCCGAGGCGATCAAGCTGAGGGCGATTGCGCATTCCTTCGAGGGCAAGATCTTCACCATCGTTTCATGCTCGACCGTCTCGGACGAGATCATTGCGGCGATGGAGGGCATCGTCCCCGATGCCCGCGCGCGGCTACAGCGCAAATCGAGTGCGTTCTCCGGCGTCATCGGGCCGGACGGCCGCGTCGTCGGCGAGCCGCTGATTGACGATGAAGGCATCGTCTACGCCGATATCGATCTCAATCGCTGCATCCAGCCGAAGCAGATGCACGACATCGTCGGGCACTACAATCGGTTCGATGTCTTCGATCTCAAAATCAATCGCCGTCCGCTCGCGCCGCTCGGCTGGGCCGCGGCAGAGCGCTCGGAACAAGGTGACGTGGAACAACGGCCCGAAGCCTGGTCGAGCCAGCTCGCTGCTTCGGAATGACCGTCGAGAGGTCTGCTGGTTCTAAAGATCACGTCTTGGAGGATTGCATGCGCGAAGATGTCATCGGCCGGGCGAATGTCGAGGATACCCCTGAGCTCAAGGCCTATTACAAGGATCTCGAGAAATACGAGGCGGGCGCATTGTGGACGGTCGCCAACAAGATCGAGCCCTGGGAGCCGCAATCCACCTCCGTTCCCGTCCTCTGGCGATACCGCGACTTGCGCGATCACGTGTTGCGTTCGGTGGAGCTGGTCTCGCCGGAGAAGGCAGGCCGCAGGGTCATCTACCTCAACAACCCCGGTCGTCGTGACGTCTCCGCTGCGGTCGGCTGGCTCTATTCGGGCCTGCAGGTGATGCATCCCGGCGAGGTTGCCTCCGCGCATGCGCATTCGGCATCCGCGCTCCGTTTCATCATGGAAGGCACCGGCGCCTACACCATTGTCGACGGCCATAAGATGACGCTTGGCGCGCGTGACTTCGTTCTGACGCCGAACGGCACCTGGCACGAGCACGGGGTTGAAGCGGATGGTTCGCCGTGCATCTGGCAGGATGGCCTGGATATTCCGTTGGTCAACGCGCTGGAGGCCAATTTCTACGCGGTTCATCCGAAGATCCAGCAGGAGGAGTCCGGCTATCCGGTCGACGACATGACCAAGACCTGGGGCAATCCCGGTCTGAGGCCGGCGTCCGCGCGGTGGTCGAAGGGCTATTCCCCTTTGTTCAAGTACGAATGGGAGCCGACATATGAATCACTCGGCAAATACGCGGTCGCGACCGAAGGCTCTCCGTTCGACGGCATTCTCATGAACTATGTCAATCCGATGACCGGCGGACATGTGATGCAGACGATCGGCGCCAGCATGCAGATGCTGCGGCCGGGTGAGACAACCCGGTCGCACCGGCACACCGGAAGCTTCATCTATCAGGTCGCCAAAGGCAGTGGCTATTCCATCATCGCCGGCCGACGCTTTGATTGGCAGGAGCGGGATATTTTCTGCGTTCCGTCGTGGGCCTGGCATGAGCATGGCAATGCCTCGAGCAGTGAGGATGCCTGCCTGTTCTGCTTCAATGATCTGCCTGTCATCGAAGGGCTCGGCTTCTATCGGGAAGAGTCCTATGGCGACAACGCAGGCCACCAGGCGGTCGCTGCATAGTCTCGTCGCGGCCCGGCGTGACCGTCATGCGCGCCTCTCAAATTCAACCCGAAGGATGATTGGAATCATGCGCCTGGTTACATATGGCTCGGGATCCAGCGGCGCCCGACTGGGGGTGCTCGTCAACGGACTGGTTGTCGACGTCGAGCGCTTCGGCTCTTCCCACGGTCTTGCGCTGCCGAACGATATGCTCTCGTTCATCGACGACAGCGTCACGCTGTTGCCTGCTCTCAAGGAGCTGCTTGGAAGTGCCGCCATGCGCTTGCCGGCCGGCTCCGCGGCTCCCTTGGAAAACGTCAGCCTGCAAGCGCCAATTCCGCGGCCCCGCAAGAACATTTTCGGGATAGGGCTCAACTACCGGCAGCATGTCGCAGAGTCCGCCACGAGCCTCGACACCGACAAGGATTTGCCGAAGCAGCCGGTCGTCTTTTCAAAACCGCCGACAAGCGTGGTCGGTCCCGGCGGCGCGATCCAGCATAACTCGAAAATGACCCAGCAACTCGATTGGGAAGTCGAGCTTGCCGTCATCATCGGGAAAACCGCGAAGCGGATTTCCATTGAGCGGGCGATGGATCACGTCTTCGGCTATTCGGTGATGATCGATATTTCCGCGCGCGACAATCGCCGCGCCGGCCAGTGGATCTTTTCCAAGGGCATGGACACCTACGCGCCATTCGGCCCGTGCATCGTGACGGCGGATGAAATTTCAGATCCGCATGATCTGCGGCTTTGGCTGACGAAGAATGGCGTGATGAAACAGGATTCCAACACCAGGCACATGATCTTCGATATACCGTTTCTGATCGCCGATATTTCATCCGGCATCACGCTGGAGCCGGGCGACATTATCGCGACGGGAACGCCCGAAGGCGTCGGTGCGGGACTCGATCCCCAGGAATGGTTGTGGCCGGGAGACGTCGTGGAAGCCGGCGTCGATGGCGTCGGCATTCTGCGGCACCCGGTCGTTGCGATTTGAGATCGCGGCGATGAGCAAGCTCCACTATCGCATGGACCAGGAATCCATGCCAAATGACAATGTGCGAAGCAGCAGGGCGATAGGTCTATGAAGACGGGAAATCGGAGCTACGGCGCAACGCCATGTCGATATCGCTGTTCCTGACCTTCCGCGATCCCGCGGCCGAGCGGCGGGTCCAATCCGACGATCTCGCGACCGCCGCCGGGATGGTCAGGTCCATTCCTGGCCTGACCGAGGGCTTGCTGTTCACGCCGCTGGAACGGGACGTCGCGCATCCGTTTGCGAAGGACGGGCCGCCACCTCTCTTCGCCCTGCAGCTGCGCTTTGCGGATCTATTCACCTGCGAGGCGGCCGCGGCGGGCGGCGGCATTCTCGCCAAGCTCGCCGCGGGAAGCGGCCTGCCTGGTCTCGACGGATTGGAGGTCACCCACCAGGTGATGGTGACGCGATCGTTTCCCGTCGACGTCGCCGGGAATCCGCCGGGTGACGGCACTCCGTGCAGCTACCTCGTCCACTATCCCGGGCCGGCGGAAGATCCGAATGCATGGCATCTGCACTATCTGGAGAATCACCCCGCGATCATGCGAACCTTCCCGGATGTTCGGCAGATCGAGATCTACACCCGAATCGATTGGATCGACCGGCTTCCGTCGCAGCGGGTCGACTACATGCAGCGCAACAAGCTGGTGTTCGACAGTCCCGAAGCGCTCTCGCACGCGCTGACCTCCGATGTCATCCATCGGATGCGCGCGGACTTCAATCAGCTGCCGCCGTTTGCGGGCGGCAACCGGCATTTCCCCATGCTGACACACTCGGTGACGCCGAGCGCGCCATAAGTCTAATGCCCACCGAGATAGGCCGAAATGAGCCGGGGATCGTGGATGAGGGTGCCGGCAGGTCCTGACTGCACGATCTCTCCGGTCTCAAGGACGTAGCCGACATCGGCGGTCTCGAGCGCGGCGCGGGCATTCTGCTCGACCAGCAGGATCGAGACGCCCAATTCGCGGAGCGAAGCGATGGTGCGAAAGATCTCGCGTACGACAAGGGGGGCGAGACCGAGGCTCGGTTCATCGAGCATGAGCAGCTTTGGTTTCGCCATCAGCGCGCGGCCGAGCGCGAGCATCTGGCGCTCGCCACCCGAGAGTGTTCCGGCCGTCTGGCTCCGCCGCTCCTTCAGCCGGGGAAAGCGGTCATAGACCTCGTTCAAAGTCTTCTGAACGTCCGAGCGGTCGCGCAGGCAGTAGGATCCGAGCAGGAGGTTGTCGGCAACCGACATGTCGGAAAACAGCTCGCGCTTTTCGGGCACCAGGCACAGCCGTCGCTCGACTCGGCCCTCCACGGCAATCTTCCCGAGGTCGCTGCCCTGAAAGGCGATCCGTCCCCTGGAGGGCAGCAATCCGATGGCGGCCATCAGAAGCGTGGTCTTGCCCGCGCCGTTCGGGCCGATCACGGTCACGATCTGTCCCTCTTCGACGGACAGCGACACATTGCGGACGGCTTCGACCTTGTCATAGCAGACGGTCACGTCCGTCATGGAAAACATTGAGCTCACGCGACGCCTCCGAGATATGCCTCCTGAACCCGGGCGTCGCCGCGGATCGCCGCCGGTCCACCCTCGCAGAGCTTGGAGCCGAAATCGAGCACGACGATGCGGTCGACCAGCGACATCACGAACTCCATGTCATGCTCGACCAGCAGAATGGTCAGATGATCCGCACGCAACGACCTCAACAACTCGGCGAGCCTCAGCTTCTCCTGCCGGCGAAGGCCTGCGGCCGGCTCGTCGAGCACCAACAGAGCCGGATCGGCCGCGAGCGCACGCGCGATCTCGAGGATGCGCTGGTTGCCGAGTGGCAAATTGCCGGCAATCTCGAACGGCTTTTCCCCGAGTCCGACACGCTCGAGCTGTTGCAGCGCCTCGTGCTGGGCGCTCGCCTCTTCGCGCCGGTCCAGTCCGAGCGCGCCGGCGAACAGCCCGGTGCTGGTGCGGCAATAGGTGCCGAGCATCACATTGTCGAGCAGGGTCATGCGCGGACGCAGTTTCACATGCTGGAACGTCCGCGCGATGCCTGCCTTGGCGATGCGCGATTGTGCATCGTGCGTGATGCGCCGACCGGAAAAGAAGATGTCGCCGCCGTTCACGCGAAGCGCGCCGGTCAGGCAGTTGAAGATGGTGCTCTTGCCGGCGCCGTTCGGGCCGATCACGCCGAGAATTTCGCCGGACCGCACCTCGAAGCTGACATTGTTGACGGCGATCAATCCGCCGAAGCGGCGTTCGACGCCCTGCACCTTGAGCAGGGTCTCGCCCGGCGTCGGTTGCTGACGGCGGGGCAGAGGCGGAGCCGGCAGCGGACGCTCGCGTCTGGGTTTGGGCAGGAACCGCGCCACGAACGGCACGATTCCCTGCCGGGCCCACTGCAGGAACAGGATGAACAAGGACGAAAAAGCCACGATCTCGAGCTGGCCGGAGGCACCCTTTGCGATCAGCGGCAGATAGTCCTGCACGCTGTTCTTCAGGAGCGTGACGATGGTCGCCCCGACGACGCCGCCGAGCAGGCTGCCGGCTCCGCCGACCATGGTCATCATCAGGTACTCGATGCCCATGCTGGCATCGAAGGGACCGGGGCTGATGAAGCGGCTCATATGGGCGTACAGCCATCCGGAGAGCGAGGCAAGGAAGGCCGCGATCACGAACGTCAAAAGCTTTATCTTGAATGCGTTGATGCCGAGGCTCTCGACCAGGATGTTGCCGCCGCGCAAGGCGCGCATGGCGCGGCCAACGCGCGAGTCGAGCAGATTGTAGCCAAGGAACAGAATGCCCGCGACGATTCCCCAGATCAGGAAATAGATCTGCGAACTGCCGACCAGCGCGATTCCGCCGATGGAGATCGGCGGGATCGACGAGATGCCGTTGAAATTGCCGAGCCCATCGACATTGCCGAACAGGAAGGCGATCGCCAGACCCCAGGCGACGGTGCTGAGCGAAAGGAAGTGGCCCTGAAGGCGCAAGGTGACGACGCCCAGAATGGCCGCAACGCTGCAGGTCATGACGATGGCGAGCGCGAGCCCGAGCCAGGGCGAGTATCCATTCAACGCCGACACCCACGCCGTGGCGTAGGCGGCGATACCGACAAACGCCGCCTGCCCAAAGGATACGATTCCGCCGACGCCCGTCAGCAGCGCCAATCCGATCGCAACCAGCGCGTAAATGCCGATGTAGTTCAGCAGCGTGATGCTGAACGGGCTGAGGACGTAAGGCGCCGCAGCGAGGCACAGGACCGCCGCTGCGGCGGCAAGGCGAATTTGCAGGCGCGTCACTCCTCGATCTCCTCCTCGGAATGCAGCGCGGCGAGGGATCGCCAGACCAGGATCGGGATCAACAGGGAAAACACGATAACGTCCTTCAGAGCACTGCTCTGAAATGACGCGAAGCTCTCGAGGATACCGACCCCCACCGCGCCGATCGCAGCTCCGGGATAGCTGGTCATTCCGCCGACGATGGCGCCGACGAACGCCTTGAGGCCGATCAGGAAGCCCGAATCGTAGAACACCGTATTCACGGGCGCGATCAGGATGCCGGATACGCCGGCCATCAGCGACCCCAGCAGATACGCCACCGTGCCGGCGCGTTCGGGGCGGATGCCCATCAATCGGGCGCCGGTCCGGTTCACCGCCGTCGCGCGCAACGCCTTGCCGATCAGGGAGAAATCAAAGAACAGATAGAGCAGGCCGCTGAACACGAGTGCGGCAATGACGATCAGCATGGTCTGCCCCGAAACCAGCACGCCGGCGATCTCGAGCGAGAGCGACGTCAACGGCTCGGTCCTGACACCTTCCGGGCCGAAGAAAAGCAGGCCCAGTCCGACCAGCGCAAAATGCAGCGCGACCGAAACGATCAGCAGCAACAGCACCGTGCCGTCGGCAATCGGGCGGAAGACGATCCGGTCGAGCAGCGGAGAAATCGGCGTGATCAGCATCAGCGCCAGCACGAGCCTGACGGCAAGAGGCGGATCGGAACGCACGGCAAGCCAGGCGATGCCGACCACGACCAATGGCAGGACGAGATAGGATAACAGCGCACGCGGCAGCAGACGAAGCTCGCCCGCGCGTACGAGGGAGATGATCTCGACAAGCGTCGCAAGGCAGGCAAGCACCACGACCAGTCCTCCCGTCGCCGGAAACCGTTTGGCGTCGAGAGCGGCCAGCGTCAGCGCGGTAAAGGCTGCGATGTCGCCGAACGGAATGAAGATGACCCGCGTGACCGTGAAGATCAGTACTGTTCCGATCGCCACCAGCGCATACACCGCGCCCGTGGCTATCCCGTCGATCGCAAGAATGGCTGCGATATCACTCGTCATGCGGTCATGCGCCCCCCGCTTTTGCCGACGTCGGCCACCGTTATGGCGCGTATTTCCACGCGCCGTCGGTCAGGCGCACGATCACCAGCGCGCGTTCGTCCACGCCGGTGGCCGCACCCGGCTTGAAATTGTAGACGGCGTGCACGCCCGCCAGTTCCTTGGTGCTGAGGATTTCATCGCGCAGGGCCTTGCGGAATTCGAGCGTTCCCGGCTTGGCGGTCTTCATCGCGCGCTCCGCGGCCGCGGCGAAGATCAGCCAGGCATCGAAGGAATATGCGGAAAATCCGTCGGTGGTCGGCATGCCGTGCGTCTTCTGATAGACCGCGCGGAAATCAAGCGCGATTTTCTTGGCGAAGTGATCGTCGGGGAGCTGATCGGCCACGATCACGGGGCCGGCGGAAACCTGAATCCCCTCCGCAGCCTTGCCGCCGACATGCACGAAATCCGGATTCACCAACGCGACCGTGCCATAGGTCTTTCCCTTGAATCCGCGCTCGGCGAGGGTGAGCAGCGGCAGTGCGCCCTGCGTGCCCGATCCGCCGATCAGCACCGCGTCCGGACGGCCGGCGAGCACCTTCAGGATTTGCGCCGTCACCGACGTATCGGTCCGCGCATAGCGTTCGTTCGACAGCAGCTTGATCTCTTCGGCGCTCTCCGCCGCCTTGGCGCCGTTATAGACGAGATCGCCCCAGGCGTCGGAGAAGCCGATGTAACCGATGTTCTTCATCCCGTCGCGCTTCATGCGGTCGGCGACGATCTTGACGAGAAGCGAGGCCGGCTGCGGCACCGAGATGATCCACTGCTCCGGCGACGCCGGCAGCGCGACAATCGGCGAGACGGCGATCATGGGCACGTTCAATTCGCTGGCCACGGCGGCCATCGCGATGGTCGAAGGCGCTGTCGCCGTGCCGATCAGCAGGTCCACCTTCTCTTCCTCGACGAGCTTGCGCGCGTTGCGGGTGGCGGCGGACGGATCGGAGCCGTCATCGAGCTGGACCAGACGGATCTTCTCGCCGTTGATCGTATTCCGGTATTCGTAGGCGGCATTGATGCCCCGCCCGTAGGGAATCCCGATCGACGAGCCATTGCCGCTCAGCGACGTGACGAAGCCGATGGTGATGTCGGCCTGCGCCGCCGACGCGGTCAAGACGCCCGCAACGAGCGCGGCCAAACTCAGGATATTACGCATTCCGTTCTCTCCTGTTGCAAGCATACGAGATCAAAGCCGATCGACCGCTGGTCGGCGAAGACGACCGCACGCTCGCGCAGCGAAGTCGTGCGCAAGCCGTGCCGTCCATTGACTTGGTATGAGAGGGCATCCGGCGGGATTTCCCGGAAGGAGCGGCCACATGGCGCGGCCGGCGACGCAGCGACGGCCTGCCCAAGCCCGATGCAAGCCCGATGATTGTCGACACCATCAAAGTCTCCCGATCCGGCGCCAGCAATCTGTTGTAACCGGCGGGGCCGACCCGCTGGCAATTACTTAAAGCCTAAAGTATATTCCGTGGGCGCGTCAACATGCACGAATCCCGGCGGCGCAAAAAGTCATGGCGGGCAGGGCAGCGGCGCCCGTTGCGTGGTCGCGCTGCTTATTTGATGTCCAGCGCAGTGCCCTATCCGCTGTCGGCGACGCGGCCTGTGCGGCCGACGCCCGACTATTTGACCTGCAAATTATTTTATGGTTGAAGTATGTTGATCGGCGGCCGGCCAGTCGTTGCAATTCGATGATGGGTCGATAGTCCAGGGAAACAAGCCGGTGCGCATTTTCTGGCAGAGTTTTGTCGACGCGACCGCGAACGCGCCGTACATGGCGCGCCTTGCCGACTACCTCAACGAGATCGCGGCGCCCGGCACGACGGTCCATGTCGAGGGCATCTCGCCACCGGACCGCGAGTTCGGGCGGCTCGCCGAATTCCGCTGCGCCATTCAGGCGGTTGACAATGGCCTCGCCGCCGAAGAGCGCGGATTCGACGCCTATGTCATGGGGCACTTCCAGGATCCCGGCCTCTACGAACTTCGTTCGGCGCTGGAACTTCCCGTGATCGGCGTGGGGGAATCGACCTTGCTCGCGGCGTCGCAGCTCGGCCGGCGGCTCGGCCTGGTGACGCTCGATGTGGCCTTCGAGGTCTGGCACTACGAGCAGGCCGACCGCTATGGCCTGGGCGGTCGCGTTGTTCACGTGACCGGCATGGGCTGCAAGCCGGAGGATTTCGCCGCGGCCTTTTCGGGCGATCAGGCGGCGCATGCCCGCATGCTGGAGGATTTCACGGCCAGCGCCCTGCCGCTGGTCGAGCGCGGCGCCGATGTCGTGGTTCCTGCCGGCGTGCTTCCCGGCCTGTTGATCGGGCGGGAATATGGCTTCAAGGTCGCCCACGCACCGGTCGTGAATTGCGCCGCCGTGGCGCTGAAAAGTGCCGAGATGTGGGTCCAGCTCAAGCGGCTCAATGGCCTGGAGCCGAGCCGCGGTCCGAGCTTCAAGCGCGCCAGTCCGCAGGCGCGAGACGACTTCCGCGCGCTGCTGGCGCGCGGTGAGGCTTGCGCGGCATCAGATAAGCGAACCTCCGGAGAGGAATAATGATGACGCCCGAAAAGATCCTGTACGAAACCGAAGTGACGGCGACCGGAGGCCGCGACGGCAAGGCGGCCAGTACGACGCGCGGCAATATCGAAGTGAAGTTGACGGTGGTCTGACCCTCGCAATCGAGAAGGCGGCCAATGCAGAGTTCGACGCGCACACCGTATGAGGGAATCGTGATGGCCGCCCCCGTCACGATTCCCTATGTGCGCTACTCCATCGAAAGCGCGCAGTGGTGGATCGGACGCGCGCTCGGCGCGCTGGTCGCACAGGCAGGCATCCGGCCCTCTGATATCGATGGGTTTTGCGTGTCCAGCTTCACCATGGGGCCAGACAGCGCGATCGGACTGACCCAGCATTTTGGCCTTTGCGTTCGGTGGCTGGACACGATTCCGCTCGGCGGGGCGAGTGCGGTGGCGGCGTTGCGGCGCGCGGCGCGCGCGGTTCAGGCACGCGACGTCGACATCGTCGCCTGCGTGGCAGGCGACACCAACCACGTCGATTCCTTTCGGCACACGCTCGAGAATTTTTCGCGCTTCAATCAGGATGCGGTCTATCCCTACGGGGCCGGGGGCGCGAACGCGAGCTTCGCGCTGATCGCGGGCCACTACATGCGGACCTATGGCGTAAAGCGGGAGGATGTGGGAAAGATCGCGGTCGCCCAGCGCGCCAACGCGTTGCGCAATCCGAACGCGCTGATGAAGGCCCCGCTGACCCTCGAGCAATACCTGTCGGCTCGGCCCATCTCCGATCCGATCCACCTGTTCGACTGCGTGATGCCTTGCGCCGGGGCAGAGGCCTTCCTTGTCATGCGCGACGAGACGGCGGCCGCACTCAAGCTTCCGGCGGCAAGGCTGCTTTCCACCATCGAGCGGCACAATGCCTTCGGCCATGATGCGGTCCAGCTGCGCGGCGGATGGGCGATGGACGTCGGCGAGCTTTACGCGATGGCCGGCGTGAGGGCGGACGATCTCGATGTCGTGCAGACCTATGACGACTATCCGGTGATCTCGATGATGCAGTTCGAGGACCTTGGGTTCTGCATGAAGGGGGAGGGGGCGGATTTCGTACGGAGCCACGATCTCACCATCGATGGCAGCTTTCCGCACAACACCTCGGGCGGACAATTGTCGGTCGGACAGGCTGGAGCCAGCGGGGCCTATCTCGGGATGGTCGAAGCGCTGCGGCAGGTTCTCGGCACGGCCGGACCCACCCAGGTGGAGAACGCCAGGCTGGGCCTGGCTTCGGGTTTCGGAATGATCAACTACGATCGCGGCCTTGCTTCCGGCGCGGCCATCATCGCGGGGCCTTCGCGATGATCGATCCGATCGAGCCGCCCCCACGCAAAAATCCACTGATAAGGACCCGCCTTCCCACGTCGCCGCCAAAGGCGCGCAGCCGGACGTCGCACGCGTTCACCCGCGCCGCGGCCGAAGGACGTTTCGTCCTGCAGCGTTGCGGATCCTGCGGCACTTACTGCTATCCGGCGCGGGAGGCGTGTCCTTGCTGCCTTTCGTCCGCTGTTGCCTTCGTCGACGCGCCGCGCCGGGGAACGCTGCTCAGCGAGACGACGGTGCGGGTGCCGAGCGACGTCTATTTTCGCGAACGGGCACCCTGGCGCGTCGGTCTTGTCAAGATGGAATGCGGTCCGATCATCGTTGCGCATCTCCACGCCGACTGCGAGGAGAGCGCGGGCGTCAAAATGTCGTTTCAACTCGACAGGAGCGGTCAGGCGGTTGCCTTTGCCTCACCGGAGAAAGAGACCCCGAACATGTCGGATGACAGGCAGTGGCGCGAAATGACGGCTGATCCGAAGTTCCGGCGCGTGCTCGTGACCAACGGCCGCAGCGCGGTCGGCCAGGAAGCCGTCGCTGCGCTCAAATCCGCCGGCGCAAAGACGGTCTTTGTCGGCGTCGCCGAACCGTGGAAGCCGCTGGCCGGCGAGAAGCTGTTGCGGGCGCAAGAAGGGATCGAGATCGTTCCGCTCGACGTCGCGGACGAAAAATCCACCATGGACCTCGCAGCCGATATCGGCGGCAAAGTCGACATATTGGTGAATACGACGGAGTATATCCGCTCCGGCGGATTGCTGGACCGGCGGGGCACCAGCGTCGCGCGCGACGAGATCGATCAAGCCTATCTCGGCTTCATCAACCTCGCCCAGGCGTTCGGACCGGGCATGCGGATGCGTGGCGCCGACGGCATCAACAACAGCGTCGCATGGGTGAATGTCCTTTCGGTCTACGCACTCGTGAACTGGCCCGCATTCGGGGCCTATTCGGCCTCGCAGGCTGGCTGCCTGTCGCTTTCGCACAGCCTCAGAGCGGAGCTGCGGCCCGGCGGCGTCAAGGTCATCAATCTGTTCACCGGCCCCATCGACATCGAGTGGTTTCAAACCGTGCCGCCACCGAAGGTCGCGCCGCGCGCTGTCGCGACCGCGGTCGTATCGGCGCTCCAAAACGGGCTGGAGGAGGTCTATGCTGGAGATGTCGCCGAGGAAATCCGACAGCGCCTCGCGGCCAATCCGAAAGCCGTCGAGCGCGAACTTGGTGGGTAGATATCGATCCTGACACATCCGGAGGCATTGAAATGGAAGCCAACAAGCTCGTCGAGCTAGCAAGCGCAGTCTCTTCCGGCGCGGTGCGCGTCGTCGACCTTACATTCACGCTGAGCCCGGATTTCCCGGTCATCGTTCTACCGCCCGAGTTCGGCCAGGCGGCGCCCGTTCGTATCCAGCAAATCTCGCGATACGATTCTGCCGGCCCCGCCTGGTACTGGAACAACCTGAGCTTCGGCGAACATACCGGCACGCATTTCGATGCGCCGATTCACTGGTTTACCGGCAAGGACCTGCCCAACAATTCGGTCGATACGATGCCGACCCGGGACATGATCGCGCCCGCCTGTGTGATCGACTGCTCCGTGCAAGCCGCACAGGATCCCGACTTCCTGCTGACGATCGAGCTTGTCGAGGCCTGGGAAGCCCGCCACGGACGCATCCCCGCGCGGAACTGGGTCTTGCTGCGGACGGATTGGTCCAAGAAAGGCTGGCGCGACTATGCCAATCTCAGGGACGACGGCGCGCATACGCCCGGTCCGAACGCCGCCGTGATGCGCTGGCTTGTCGAGGAGCGCGGCATCCTCGGCTTCGGCACCGAGACCATCGGCACGGATGCCGGCCAGGCCGGACATCTCGATCCGCCCTATCCTGCACATCACTTCCTGCACGGCGCCGGACGATACGGCCTGCAGTGTCTCTGCAACCTGGACCAGCTCCCTGCCAACGGCGCGGTGATCATGGCCGCGCCGCTGAAGATCCAGAACGGCTCCGGCAGCCCGCTTCGGGTGATTGCCTTGCTGGCGTCGTGAGGTCTGGCGCGAAATGACGTCTCGTACAAGGAATGCGCCGTGGACCTGAAAAAGCGCCTGCTCATCTGCGCCGCACTGCTGCTTGGCGCTCCGCCGCCGGCGCATGCGGAGATTCTTGTCGGTTTTGTCACCGGCCTCAGCGGACCGGTGTCGTCGATCGGCATTCCGAACGCCAAGGGTCTCGCGGCGGGGCAGGCCTATATCGGAGAGATCGACGGCGAGAAGGTGCGCGTCATTCAGCTTGACGACGCATCCGATCCGAGCGCGTCGACGCGGAACGCCCGCAAGCTTGTCGAGCAGGAGAAGGTCGACATTCTCATCGGCACTTCGGGGGCGCCGCAGACTTTGGCGATGGCGACCGCCGCGATCGAGATGAAGGTGCCGATGATCGCCGTTTCGCCGATCGCACCGGTTCCCGCCGGCGAGGACGGACCGTGGGTGGTGCAGACGCCACAGCCGGCACCGCTTCTGGTCAAGGGAATCGTCGATCACATGAAGGGGCGCGGCCTGAAGACCGTGGCGTTCATCGGGTTTTCCGATGCGTTCGGCGACCTCATGTACGACTCGCTCGTCCAGAACGCCAAGGCTGCGGACATCAAGGTCGTCGCCAACGAGAGGTACGCAAGATCGGATAATTCGGTGACCGCCCAGGTGCTGCGCGCGATCTCCGCCCATCCGGACGCGATCATGCTTGGCGGCACCGGAACTCCGGGCGCATTGCCGGCGGCATCATTTGTCCGACCGGACCGGTCACGGCGGCCGAGCAGCTTTCGGAGCAGAATCCCATGCGGAAGGTCGCGCTGGCGTTCCGTGCGGCGTTCGAAAAGGCCAATGGTGAAGCACCGACGGACTCGTTTTCGTCCTATTCGTTCGACGGCTGGCTGATCTTTGCCGATGCCGCCAAACGCGCCATGGCGACGGGCGCCAAGCCGGGCTCGCCGGCATTCCATGCCGCCCTTCGCCAGGCGCTGTTCGCGACACAGGAGGTCGTGGGGACCCAGGGCGTCTACACGTTTTCCCCGGCGGATCGCCATGGCGTCGACGAGCGCTCACGCATCATGGTCCAGATCGAAAACGGAAAATACAAGCTGTTGCCCTGAGCCGGAGGGTGCGTCTGACGGAGGTGAACGTGCGGGCAAGCGTCAGCGAGGTTGTTGGGCAGGGTGGCGCGGCGTCCTGGGCGCGCGCGATCGAGCGCTTTCCTTCGGCGGACCGGGTTCTCTCGACGATCCTCACGCGGCAGGCGGAGCAATACGGCGATCGGGTTCTCTTTGTCTCCGGAGAGACCCGGTGGACCTATTCGCAGACCGTCGCGGTTGCAGCGGCTTCGGCAAAGATTCTCGCCGATGCCGGCATCCGGCCCGGCGATCGGGTGGCGCTGATGTGCTCCAACCGTCCGGAATTCATGCAGGTCTATCTCGGCTGCGCGTGGCTCGGTGCGATCACGGTGCCGATCAATACCGCACTGCGCGGCATCCAGCTTTCCCATATCCTCCGCAATTCGACGCCCGTTCTGCTGGTCGTCGAATCCACTCTCTTGACCGCGATCGAGACGCTCGATCGGGACGTCGAGCTGCCGGGACAGATATGGACCATTGGAGGTCCGCCCGCGACGCAGGATGCGAAGTGGTCGTCGGCGCCGATGCCCTCTGCGGGAGCTCAGGCGCCGGCCGGCGCCGCGCGGCCGGGCGACACGGTCGCAATTCTCTACACGTCCGGCACCACGGGTCCCGCCAAGGGCGTGTGCTGCCCGCAGGCGCAGTTGTTCTGGTGGGGCATCTATTCGGCTCGGGCGCTCGGTATCTGCGAGGGCGACGTGCTGTTCACGACGTTGCCGCTGTTCCATACCAACGCCCTCAATGCCTTCTATCAGGCGGTTCTGAACGGCTGCACCTATGTGCTGGAGTCCAGGTTCTCGGCCTCCGGCTTCTGGGCTGCCGCGCGACGACATGAGGCGACCGTCGCCTATCTGCTCGGCGCGATGGCGATGATGCTGCTGGCGCAGCCCGCGACCGCGGATGATTCCGCGCATCGTATCCGCGTCGCGCTCGGCGGCGGCGTGCCAGGGCAATTCCACCAGCCGTTTCTCGAGCGCTTCGGCGTACCGCTGGTGGACGGCTATGGATCGACGGAGACGAATTTCGTGTTCGCGGGATCGATCCCTTCCGATCGTCCCGGCACGATGGGATATCTGGCGGAAGGGATGCAAGCCCGGATTGTCGATCCTGATGACAACGAGCTTCCGGATGGACAGGCGGGCGAGCTTGTGCTGCGCTCGTCCGAGCCATTCGCGTTCGCCGCCGGATATTTCGGTATGCCTGACAAGACGGTCGAGGCGTGGCGGAATCTCTGGTTCCATACGGGCGACCGTGTCGTTCGCGATTGCGACGGCCACTATCGTTTCATCGATCGAATGAAGGACTCGATCCGCAGGCGCGGCGAGAACGTTTCCTCGTGGGAGGTCGAACAGGTCATCCTGAGGCACCCGGCGGTGGTTGCGTGCGCGATCTACCCGCTCCCCTCAGAAATGGGAGAGGATGAGGTCGCCGCGGCGATCCAATTGGAGCCTCGTCAATTGCTGGAGCCCGTCGAGATCCTGCGCCATTGCGAAGGGCAAATTGCCTATTTCGCAATTCCCAGGTTCGTGCGCTTCGTCAGCCGGATGCCGCTAACGGAAAATGGCAAGGTCAAGAAAGGCGCGCTGCGCGAGGCGGGCGTGACGCCGGATACATGGGACCGCGAAGCCGCGGGATACCGGTTGCGGCGTTAACGCGCGATAGATCTTGGATGCGCCACGCTCTGGGGGCTCACGTCCTTTGCAAGGCGTCTCTCACGGTGCCCTTCAGCTCGTCGAGCTGGGCGATCAAGCCGTTGAGGCGGTCGGGCGGAAATTCCGCCAAGAGCGAAGCAAGCCATACGCCATGCCGCTTCGCCATGCGGCGGAACGCCTTTCTGCCCTCGACCGTCATGCAAACGATCTGCACGCGGCGATCGAGATTCGAGGGCGTGCGGGTGATGTATCCGTCCTCGACGAGGCGGTCGACGATGGGCGTGAGGTTCCCCGCCGAAACCATCAGGCGTTTGGGCAACTCGCCCAAAACCAGGCCGCTCGGCTCGCGGTCAAGCTGGGCCAGAACGTCGAACCGGGGCATCGTGAAATCGAACTCCTCGCGAAACCGACGCCGCAGCTCCGTCTCGATCAAGGTCGTACAAGCAAGCAGGCGGAGCCAGAGTCTCGTCTGGGCCCGATATTCGGCCTCCTCGTCAGGCCTGTTCTCGGTCAGCGCCGACTCATTCGCAGGCAAATCACTTCTCCAGAGATTGGTTGGCGGGCTCTCCAGCGACGGAACAGCGTCGTGTCCTCAGATTGTCAATTCCTGCAACGGACGAGCGTACTCGAACCGCGCCGTCGCAAGAGCGGACGGCGTCACAAGATATAAGATAGTTAAGGTCAAAAGTAAATTCAAGGCGTTTGAGGTGCGTTTCGATCCGATCCGCGCCGGCAGCACCTCCGAAATTGATCTTGCTCGACCGTCGCGATTCGACCGCCGCGGGTTCGCGCGAGAGGCTAGGGCGCTTAGACAAGCGACTTGAGGGATAATGAGGGATAAATAGTTTAGATATAAAGTAATTGACGAGGCTGGCGCGCAGTCGGCCATCGGCCGCCCTTGCGCCCTCGTCGTGTCGAGGGACACATCTTGCATCAACTCGGGGCGCAATTGTCGCCCGCGAGCGCGAAGGCATGTGAGGCCTTTTGAGAGTTGAATTGGAAATTGATCCACGGGCTCGGGGAGAGGGAGCCACCGCCGTGGCCGGCGCTATTGACGAGCAACGGCTGCGTCTGTTCGATACGAGAGCGGATGTCGTCTCCGGACGATGTCCCTTGTGTCGATCCACGTCGCGCATCAGGCGAGAGGCATCATGTATCTCGGTATCGATCTCGGCACGTCAGCGGTCAAAGCCATTCTCGTTGATCACGAGCAGCGCGTGGTGGCAAGCCGAAGCCGATCGCTGACGGCGGCTTCTCCACATCCCGGCTATTCCGAACAGGAGCCTAAGCAGTGGATCGATGCTGCGTTTGCAACGCTGGATGCCTTCAAGGCGGATCACCCGCGCGAGTTGGCGGCGGTTGACGGCATCGGCCTGTCGGGCCAGATGCACGGCGCAACCCTGCTCGATGCGAACTTCAAACCGTTACGGCCCTGCATTCTTTGGAATGATGGACGGTCCGCTGCGGAATGCCGTGTGCTGGAACAGCGCTGGCCCGCCTTGCGTGCGACGACAGGCAACAAGGCCATGCCTGGATTCACCGCTCCCAAACTGCTGTGGGTTGCGAAACACGAGCCCGAGATCTTCGCGGCCACCAAGCTTGTCTTGCTCCCGAAAGCATATCTGCGCCTGATTCTGACCGGTGAAGCGATCGAGGATGTCTCGGACGCATCGGGATCGTTGTGGCTCGATGTCGCGCGCCGCGACTGGTCGGATGAAGGGCTGTCCGCGACCGGCTTGTCGCGTAGCCAGATGCCGCGTCTTGTCGAGGGCTGCGCGCCGGCGGCGCGGTTGCGAAGCGAGATGGCGCTTCGCTGGGGAATGACCAAACAACCTGTCATCGCCGGAGGCGCCGGCGATAATCCGGCCGGCGCGATCGGCATCGGCGCGATACGGCCCGGCGCCGCTTTTGTTTCGCTCGGAACCTCCGGGGCATTGCTGGCGCCGACCAGTGCGATTGCCGCCAACCCGGAGCGGGCGGTGCATACGTTCTGTCACGCCATCCCCGCAATGTGGCTTCAGGCCGGTGCGATTCTTTCGGCCGCATCGTGTCTCGCCTGGCTCGCGCGATTGCTTGGGGCTTCAGAGGCCGACTTGCTGGAGCCGCTCGGTTTGCGCCCGAAGGCGCCGTCGCATGTCAGCTTTCTGCCGTATCTGTCCGGCGAACGGACGCCGCACGATGACCCGGAGGCGCGCGGAATGCTCGACGGGCTAAGCCACGGCACCGATCGTGCCGCAATCGTGCAAGCCGTGCTCGAGGGCGTTGCCTTCGCGATCGCGGATTGTCGGGACGCGCTTGCCGACACCGGGATCGTGATTTCGGAGGCCGATGCGATCGGTGGCGGCTCACGTTCGCGGTTCTGGCTGTCGGTGCTGGCAAATGTTCTGAATATTCCGATTCATCGGTTTGCCGACGGTGAAACGGGAGCAGCGTTTGGTGCGGCGCGACTGGGGCGGCTGGCCGTCACCGGCGAGGCGGTCGAAGCCGTCTGCACACCCCCTCGACGCATCGAGACATTCGAACCAGAGCAAGCACTCGCAGATGCTTACGCTGAGCGGCTGCCCAAATGGCGCGGGCTATACCGGCCGCGGAACTGAAGCCGACATCGACACGCGCGCGGCTGATCCGGCTCAGCTTGATCGGTATTGCCCTGCGCCGTGGCCTTTTGTTTAATGAGCAAGCCGCGCTGCCTGCAAACGAGACGCGGGTGAGAGCGCATTTGTGCGCTGGGAGGCACGATGAGCGATCCGATCCTCGAGATGCGCGGGGTCTCGAAGTCCTTCTTCGGTATCAAGGCGTTGCGTCAGGTCGACCTGACCGTTTACGCCGGTGAAATCCATGCCTTGATGGGCGAGAACGGTGCCGGCAAATCGACGCTGATGAAGATCCTGTCGGGTGCCTACAGGCCCGATTCCGGCGGCGAGATCCGCATCGAAGGCAAGCCGGCGCGCATTGAGGGTCCGCTCGGCGGTCGGGCGGCCGGCATCTCGATCATCTACCAGGAACTTTCCCTCGCCCCCAACCTGACGGTTGCGGAGAATATCTATCTCGGCCGTGAAATTTCCCATTTGGGGTTGTTGGCCAAAGGCACCATGCGCACCGGCGTCGGCCCGATGCTTGAGCGGTTAGGGGCGGATTTCACACCGTCGACCCTGGTGGCTCATCTGTCGATGGGCCAGCGCCAACTGGTCGAGATCGCGCGTGCACTGCACGCGAGTTCGAAAATTCTGATCATGGACGAGCCGACGACGGCGCTTTCGGCCGGTGAGAGCGAGAGGCTGTTTTCCCTGATCCGCCAACTGCGCTCCGAGGGTCTTGCCATCATCTATATCTCGCATCGCATGGATGAGGTGTACGCGCTCGGCGACCGGGTCACGGTGCTGCGCGACGGCAGGTTGGTGGGCTCGCTCGACAAGCCCGAGATCCGTGCCGACACGATCGTCCGGCTGATGGTGGGACGTGAGGTCTCATCGTTCTACAAGAAGGACCATGATCCGCAGGCCGGGCAGGGGGCTCCCATCCTCGCGGCGATCGGCATGGCCGATGGGCGGCGCGTCAAAGGCTGCTCCTTGACCGTGCGCGCCGGCGAAGTCGTCGGTCTCGCCGGTCTCATCGGCGCGGGCCGCACCGAGCTTGCGCATCTCATCATCGGGGCGTCGCCCAAGACGTCCGGCCACATTGAGCTCGAAGGTCGTACCGTCGATATACGTACACCCGGCGAAGCGCTCGACGCCGGCATTGCCTATCTGACCGAGGACAGGAAGGCGCTGGGCTTGTTCCTGGACATGTCGTGTCTCGACAACATCAACCTCGCAGTGCTCGGCAGGGACGCGAAGCTCGGTTTTGTCCTCGATCGCGAGAAGGCGCGCGATCGTGCCAACAGGGCCTTTGCTGCACTCGGCATCCGCGCCGCGAATGCCGGCGTCACCGCGGGCGGACTCTCCGGCGGGAACCAGCAGAAGTTGCTGCTGTCACGCCTGCTCGCGACCACGCCAAAAGTCCTGATCCTCGACGAGCCGACGCGCGGCGTCGACGTCGGCGCCAAGTCCGAGATCTATTCGATCATCGACAATCTCGCGAAAGCCGGCACCGCGATACTCGTCATCTCGTCCGATCTGCCGGAGATCATCGGCATCTGTGACCGCGTCATCGTCATGCGCGCAGGGCACATCGCCGGTGAGATCAAGCGAACCGAGACATCGCTGCTGAACCAGGAGGATATCATGGCACTCGCCACGGGGATGGAGCAGCTCGATGCCTCATGACGGTCCTTCGCAGGCAAAGGCGGCCTCCGCCGCGGCCCCCGGCTCGGCGGCCGCACAAGAGACGAAGCGTCAGCGCATGAGGCTGCTCGTGCGCGCCGCCGGCATGTTGCCGGTGTTGCTGATCTTGTGCCTCGGCTTCCATTTTCTGTCCGATGGCCGTTTCTTCACCGGCCAGAATCTCGGCATCGTGCTGCAGCAGGCCGCGGTCAACACGGTGCTTGCCGCGGGCATGACCTTCGTCATCCTCACCGGCGGCATCGACCTCTCGGTCGGTTCCATTCTCGCGGCCTCCGCGATGGCCGGGCTGATTGTCTCCAAGCTTCCTGATCTTGGGTCGCTCTGGCTGCCGGCCGCGGTGCTCACGGGCCTCGTCTTCGGCGTCATCAATGGTGCCTTGATTGCGTTGCTGCGCCTGCCGCCCTTCATCGTCACGCTCGGTTCGCTAACTGCCGTGCGCGGTCTGGCGCGGCTCCTTGGCGCCGACACCACCGTCTTCAACTCCTCCATTCCCTATGCCTTCATCGGCAACGGTTCCCTGACGCTCATTCCGGGTCTCGCTTCGATTCCCTGGCTCTCGGTGATCGCATTACTTGTGATCCTTGGCTCGTGGCTGGTGCTGCGTCGCACCGTGCTCGGGGTGCATATCTATGCCGTCGGCGGCAACGAGAGTGCGGCGCGTTTGGCCGGCATCAAGGTCTGGGCCGTGTTGATCTTCGTCTATGGGGTGTCGGGGCTCTTGGCCGGGCTTGGCGGGGCCATGCAAGCAGCGCGCCTCTACGCCGCCAATGGGCTACAACTCGGCCAATCCTACGAACTCGACGCGATTACCGCCGTGATCCTGGGCGGCACGTCCTTCGTCGGCGGCATCGGGTCGATCTGGGGGACGCTGGTTGGAGCCCTGATCATCGCGGTGCTGTCGAACGGCCTTATCCTCGTCGGTGTGTCCGACATATGGCAATATGTGATCAAGGGTCTGGTGATCATTGGCGCCGTTGCGCTCGATCGTTATCGGTTGCAGGGCTCGGCTCGCACTTGAAAGATGGCGGTGCGCAAGGTTCTATGTCGTGTTGTGGGACTCCGTGACGGCAAACTGGTCAGTCGTCTCGGGATACAAAACAGACCAGGGAGGAAGCCATGTTGAAGACGAAGACGATCTCGTTTGCGGGCGCCGCCGTGGCGCTCGTCCTGAGCTCCGCGCCGGCCTTCGCCAAAGAGCTTAAATCGATCGGCATCTCGCTGGGTTCGCTCGGCAATCCGTTTTTCGTGGCGTTGTCGAAGGGTGCCGAGTTCGAAGCCAAGAAGACCAATCCCAATGTCAAGGTCACGACGGTCGGCTTTGAATATGACCTCGGCAAGCAGGTGACACAGATCGACAACTTCATCGCCGCCGGCGTCGACCTGATCCTCCTGAACCCCGGCGATCCCAAGGCTATCGGCCCGGCGATCAAGAAGGCTCAGGCGGCAGGCATCATCGTCGTCGCCGTGGATACCGCAGCCGAAGGCGCCGACGCCACGGTGACCACGAACAATGTCCAGGCCGGCGAGATCTCCTGCCAGTACATTGTCGACAAGCTCGGCGGCAAAGGCGATGTGATCATCGAGAACGGACCGCAGGTCTCCGCGGTGATCGACCGGGTGGTCGGCTGCAAGAACGTGTTCTCCAAGAATCCCGGCCTCAAGGTCCTCTCCAGCGACCAGGACGCCAAGGGATCGCGCGAAGGCGGTTTGACCGTGGCGCAAGGTTATCTGACCCGCTTTGCCAAGATCGACGCCATCTTCGCCATCAACGATCCGCAGGCCATTGGCACCGACCTCGCGGCGCGGCAGCAGCAGCGCAGCG